>Ga0056128_1000871_pt1 | contig 30710 bp, 13 predicted proteins | sample WorMetLIZISLAND2_FD_71113 | JGI IMG/M metagenome (GOLD analysis project Ga0056128, IMG submission 71113) | Marine gutless worms symbiont microbial communities from Max Planck institute for Marine Microbiology, Germany - Olavius geniculatus... ...
GATCACCAAATCTTCACCGTCGGCTGCCTGAAGACTCTAGTTTCAGGAACCGTAAAGCTTTTCCATAAATTCGAAGGGGGTCACCCCGAACAAGGGCGCTAAATGAGAGGAGGGTAGGCAAAATTTCCAATTTTTGGCCTATAACTCGCTGTATCTCAGTAACAGTGCGAGATAAGGCCTAGGTTACTATTAATCACTAATAGGAAATCGTATACTGGCTTTCGATTGGCTTTCGATTTCGAATTCAATGACCTTGGATGACCTTGAACGCCAAAATAGGGGGTTTTACAGATTTTTTTTCATGATATCGGGCTGCGCAAGTCTATATTATTCACAAGAAGGCGCCACCGTCGCCAACGCCACACTCGCCTATGGCCGATGTATATTATAGTCCCGATGGGCCGAGTCCAAGTGATATGCGATTTTCGAAACTATAACTACTGAACTGGAAATGCTATAGGCTTTCGTGCGTCTCGTGAGCTTTTCTCAAATTTCTTGTTGTTCTGTGTAGTCATTATGCATTGCTAGAATTTTGTTGCATCAGCAGGTTTGAATCATGTTTTTTAAAGTTAGAATTTTTAGCATTTTATTCATAGTTGGCTTTTGATCTCTGCTTATGGCTGCTCAGGATTGGGTTGTTGGAAAATATGGCCGTGCTTTACCGATTGTTCACCTTCGACGAAAAGATAAGAAAAAAGTAAATATTTCTGCAGTTGTCATTTCTGTATATGTATAATTTATTTATGTGCAATTGTGCCTTAAGACTGTTTTTGTCTTGTCTGTCTGTTTTTCAATGTCTTCTGTATCTTTTTTTCGGTGCATTGAATAACAAACTTCGGTATTTTCATGAGTTACAGAGCATTATGGACAATGTACTGTTCATCTATTGGTAAATTGCTGGCAGTTTGTTGATATACACGGTGGTCCAAAAAAAATGGCACAAAGTTAATGACACCATAATTTTGCAACCGTACGCCATAGAGTCATGTGGTTTTCAGCAAAATGTTCCGAAAAAATTCTTTACATGACTAAAGTTACTATTTGAATACATCAGTTAAATATTCTTTGTTATTGCCGCTGGCAGTTGAACTATGCAAAAACAGTATTACCCACAACACCGCGGTCCATAAAAACATGCCACTTTTATTTTTTCAATAGCTGCGTGAAACATTGGCCGATTTTAATAATTTTTGGTATGCGACATTAAAAACAAACTTGACATAAACGTCTGCAGTTTTGGCCACCTCGCCCTAAGGTTGTCGCTACACTACCTTGTGAAATGCAGAAGTCCTATTTTGACCATTGACAATAATGAATTCATACTGGGCAGTGCATGCGTCCCCTCAGAAAATTACTGAGACCACAAAATCATTGAAAATCTGTTGCTTCGTCTTTATTTTAAAATTCTAAGTCGACAAACTGAAATGATACATCAACAGTGAGTAGGCTGCTTGAGTCATGCAGTTGCTGAACGTGCTGTTGGCAAATGGTGTCAACGTCCACCGCTTGCGTTTATGCTGCAGAAAGACATTTTAAGCACATGCGGAAATGAAGGTGATGTGATGTAACGTGTGTGATTTTTTAAATGATAATAATTCCTAATTGCGTTCGTCTCTATTCACTTAATGATTTCTGAGCCGACGCCTACTCTACCCGATAGGAATTCATTGTTGTCAATGGCCAAACAGCGACTTCTGCATTTCACACGGTAGTGTAGCGACAACGTTAAGGTGAGGTGGCCAAAACTACAGGCCTTTGCATAAAGTTTTTTCTTAATGTCGCATGCCAAAAATTATTGAAATTGGCCGATGTTTCACGAAACTATTGAAAAAATAATAGTGGTACGTTTTTATGGACCAAGGTACATTGAAGGTAATTCTGTTTTTCAATAGTGCACTTGCCAGCGCCAAAACAAAAAATATTTAACTGCTGTATTTAAACACTGACTTTAGTCATGTAAGGAATTTCTTTCAGAACATTTTGCTGAAAACCGCATGACTCTGTGATGTACGGTTGCAAAATTATGGTGCCATAAACTCTGTGCAGTTTTTTTTGGACCACCCTGTACATATATTACAAGAAGCCCGGCTGTCGCTAGGGTGAAGCCGACCATACTGGTTGTCACTGACCTTAAAGATCATTCAAGATCGATGGTTTTTATGCCATATGAAAAGGTGTATGCCAATTCCTATTAGTGATTAATAGTTACCTTGACCCTATCTCGCACCATTTACGAGATATAGCCACTTATAGCATGAAACATTCCATTCCATAGGGCATTATGACCCTCCAAGGTCATCCAAGGTCAGTGATTTTATGTCATTTGAAAGCCAGTATGCAACTTTCTGTTAGTGATCAATAGCAACTTAGGCCCTATTTTGCACTGTTTAGCTGCAATACATCTGTGACAGATGGACGACGGACAGATGACCACCACGACAAAGGGCCGACCATTAAGCCTACAGCTTAGTGGTCGGCTCAGAAATAAGAGATAATGTACGAATTGTGATTATGGCTAATATTTCAGCAATGTTGCATAGTAGTTGGTCATGAGGATCAAACTGAAGAGTTGAAATAATTTCTGAAATTCTAACCGCAGTGACATGTTGTGACAGTGCGATGCATTATTTTGCCAGGTTATCGCGATTGATCCGTCAAAGCATTGCCATGCTGTGAAGCAGCTCACTGATAGAACGGATGAGTTGGAGAAACATGTCGAAGATTTGACCTGGATACTTGATGATGTCTGTTATCAGCAATCATCAACTCTTCAGGCACAGGCTTCGAACGATGTCCAGCCGCGGAAAAAAGTCACTAAGTCTTCGGTTTCAGCCAGCAGGAAATTCAACAGAGATTTATGCAGAATAGCAGAGGTGGAAAGCCAGCACAAAGTGTCATTAGTGAAGTCAAAATCGCACATTTTCGATGACAGTCATTTACAGCAAACAGAAACCAAGTCTTCATCGCCAGACAAGAAGCTGAAACTGACCAGTAGTCCGAGTAAAATAGCGAAATTTGCTAAGCAGAAAAGTACCCGAAACAAATCTGCAGTGTTGAGCGAATACAACATTAGCAAGTTATCTGGTAATAAGAAGTTGAAATCTGTGGAAACAGAAGATAAATCTGAAAGCCACATTGAGAAGAGACTAGACTCCAGTAAGCCGGCAGTACAGTTAAATGGAGATCGGGATCACTGGAGCGAGAATGGTGTTGTTAGTTTTACTGATGAACCAGAAGTGAATGATAAATTTTCTTCTTTTTCGCCTGCACCGTTATCTCATTTAGAGCAAAGCGCTCTGTACAGTGAGTTTGAAAGTGCAGTTGTGGATGAATATTCTGACCGGGAACCTGCTCGAAATTCCGGCAAACTTTCTGATAGGCGGAGAACTGACCGCGATTCCAGTGATGAAGATGTTTTCGATTTGATTGCAACTGGACAAATAAATAAGATAACACAACGGTCGCAAGGGTCTCGGTCAAATTATAACAGGTCATTTGTCACATTACAGCAGCAGAGAAATTCATCTTTTGCATCACTTGTTGTTGGTCATGATTCGATTGTGTCCAAACATTGTACAGCTGATAGAGAAGGTGACAATTATGATTCTGCATCATCTGCAGATACAGATGTCATAATTTGTTCACACAGACTGATGTCAGAAGTGACATCAAGTGTACAGAATCAGATTGCATGCTTGTCTCAGTCGAACCCTGATAGTATGTTAAATGTTGCTGGTGAGTTTGACAGTTTCGATCAGCTGTTTAATGTTGCCAAGAATGTCTCACCATTTCAAAGTTTGCCGGGAGATCGTGGTCGTAAACAAAGAAGGAAACGGTCGACTGGTTTGGATGCAGAAATAGCTGTGAAGAATTGTGTCCACAGCCCAGAGCTAAAGGAGTCTGCCACGATCGTCAGTGAGAACACCATACCAAGAAATTTACCAGAAAACAGTCACAGTGCAGAACGTAAACGAAAGCGAAAGCTGTCAAAGGCAGACAACTCGAAGGTAGCAGTGAAAAATGATGCTTCCAGTACTGACATCGTCTCACGAGTAGATGCTTGTGAGTCTGATGTGTTGCCAGTCACTACTGATGTCAGCGACTCAAACGTCAAACAGCATAAAACTGATGTAAGCAGTCACACAGCTGATTGTTTTTATAATGTACATAAATACTGGGTTTCTTTTTCACGAAAATACTTAGATGTATTTGCTTGTCTTTAATATTGTGCCAAGTCATGTAGATAGAACCTAATTTTTATGTTACATGTTTTGTGTTTTATGTTTGTAGACGTTTTTTTCACCAGAATTTGTTCAGTTCTCTGGCCTCTTGCATTATAGCCATTTCAATGTAGTCCAGTGAAGTAAATAGTGGTTTATTTTAGAAATAATTTTTAAATACTGAAGGTTGTAAATGCTGAGAATGTTAATGTTAATATTGTAAATGTGACTATAAATAGCAGTAGTGTATTTCTGAAGTGGGACATTAATTACAAATGGTTCTAAACTAAGAAGCATGTTGCAAGTATGCTCAGCGTATGTGTTCTGTTGTTGATGTCAGGAAGAGAAAAAGCTTGAGTCAAACCTGAAGAGAATGGAAAGCTTGAAATCTAAGGCTGAGTTTGAGTCTTCACAGAAGGCTGTCATCCAGCATGCTCTTAGCAACATTGTATGTCTGCACTCAATCTAATTTAAAGTAAAAGATAATGCCAACAACGATACTTGGGAACCATTCTAATTCGGTGGAAAACAGCTTTTAAGAGCATGCCCATGTTCACTGATGATAACTATGGATAGATTTTTGAAATTCTGCTGAAATTTGACACACCATATTTCTGTCTAAACTAATAATATAATAAATAGCTAATAAATCTTTGTATCTGAGTAATGTAACACATTCGCTGTTGTGATCATGGCATTGATGATATTTTTTATTTTAACAATGGTTGGAGATAGATTATTATTGTACAATTGTCTAAGTAAATTTAAGGTTCTGTCAAGTCAGTGTATAATTGCAAGGACTCCTAACATCAGGGCAAATGGCAAGGTATGGAGCGTTAAACAGAATGTTTGCATAGGAGCAGGGGAGATATGAAACTACAAGAAAAAAGTTCTGTTTTGAGGCATTGTTGGAAAATTTGAGTAATTCGTTACAAGCTATATGGTATTTCTAATGATGATAGTGCTTACAGGGCAAAATGGTAAGGGTTGGTGCCTTGGTGGCATGGCTTAGCGGTAGCATGTTTCGTTCGATCAGCGAAGTTATTCTACACCGGGCCAGGTTAGTACTGTGATGGGTGACTGCCTACGGGCAGGTAAACCATCTCGGTATGTAACCAGCTGCCTCGGTCAACTCAGCCTTCCATCCCTCTGAGGTAGGTAAATCGAGTACCAGCCTATCTGGCTAGGGTTAAGGCGCGGCACGTTCACCTATGTCGGGTGGCAGGTAACACTGTGGGATCCCATACGGCAGGTGACACTCTGTAGCTCTGGAATGGGCTTCTATTGACAGCTATAACACTGCCTTGCATTATTAGTGGTGATGCGTGTGTTGTAAAGGATACAAGTAAATACCAAGCAAACCGGATCATATTTGATTCTGATTCTGAAGATGATAATGAAGTTTTTAGTGCCTTGACTCAATCAGTACCCGATGTACAGCCGGACAAACGGGTTGAGTTGCTGTTTATTTTACTGCTCACTTCCTTTCTTAGTATTTTGAAACACTAAATTGTTCACCTGGGAAGTTTTGAGCTAATTGGATGTGTTTTTTTTGGTTTTGAGGTATGTTTTTTCTGTTCGTCTTGGCTACATGATGTTTATTAATTCTGAGACTTTTTATGAATTACTAAGATATTTGTTGTGTTCTCATGCTCAGTGGCTTTTTGTTTTTTTTGTATTTGTTTTGGTAGTTTCTGGCAGTAGACTATGTTGAGTTGCTGGCTGTTTATCATGTATTTTATAGGGCTGCGGAAACGAACGATTGATCAATACGATCAATCGTTTAAAAAATTAATCGGTTGAATTTTGTTAGAAATTAAGTACAATTTTGTTAAAACTTAGGATATCTTAACAGTCGAAAATGACTGATGATGAACATTTGTCATGTAATTTTTTAGTGAGGACTTGTCATCAAGATTTGTACCTGTATAGCATTAGTTTTAATAGCCTGCACTTTGTCAGCTTTGACTACAAAATTTGTTTATGCTGGGTCAATAAGACTACAGGACATAGTAGCAGAATGCAGATTTCGACTGGTAGGTCATATTCTCCGTCTTCCTAATCACCGACACTCCAACGTAGCACTGCAGTGGTCACCAGTCGGAGGAACATGCAAAAGAGGTCGTCCAAAGAAGATGTGGGGAAGAATATTCCAAGAGGACCTATGACGAGTCCACATATCGTGAGACGAGGCAAAGACACTGGCATCTGACGGATCATCCTGGTGGAAAGCTGCTGCCCAATGTGCCTTGATGCACGGGAAGAACTAAGTCTAAGTCTAATTGCATCATCATCACTTTTTAGATTTTGCTTTAGTTTGCAAAAGATAACTACAGCCAGTAGTTGAATTATGCAGTTTTCATGGCTTTTTAGTACAAAAATAAATTGAAATTAATCCATTAAATTCAATTGATTGTGGAAATTAGTCGATTAAAGCATTTGTTTTCGGCAGCAGCCCTAGTATTTTGTCATAATAGTGTGTGCAGTTTGTGCTACTATGGTTTGTTGATGCTGCCGCAGAGGATGCCATTATTTGAAGATGAAGATGATGATTCATTTGATGATGAACTAACGGTACGACACGAGTTTTCCGGTCATGAAGGTTCTAAGGTAAATCCGCTATTCAAAATAGATCTGACTAACCGTAAACTGAACAACAGTTTAAGTAGGATTTGGCCACGTTTGGCTTGATATTGGTATCGGAAAAAATCAGCCAGCTGAGTTTTGTAGGTTGTTTGCAAGTTTACTTTCTGTTTCTGTTTTTTTGCATCTTCGTTTGATTTGAGTCGGTGCGGTAGAGTGAAAAAAGAAACAGTTTGTACATCAGTGTATCAACATTATACATGTGAAGCAACAAGATGTAAAATGTAGCAACAAATGATGTTGAAGTCTGCGATAAAGCCTGTGATTAGTAGTTCCTGTGGTTAACAAGTATTTACCACAATAGCCCGGTTTATGTGCATGCCATGTTGAAAGTGACACGCAAGCTTGCTGTCTGCAGCGAATGTAATTTGAGCTATTTATTTAATTGCTGTTTATTTTGTTCGATGCCAGAGTAACGAATTAGATGCTACAGCACTCTGACAGAGTAATTTTTGTGATGGACTAGGATATTTGGCTAAAGCTGCATTAGTGATTCTAGGGTTTAGGGTTTGTGTGAGGCATCAGGAAGATATGCTCCAGAAAAGTCCCGAGTTTTAGATATAATGCACAATTGTTTTTAGAATGTCTGCAGTTGTATTTGTGAAATTTGGAAAAACATGGATTTATGAAGAATTGACATTTGCTGTTGCACTGATGCATTCATGGCAAAACTGGGATGCATAAGGAGGATATATCGCATTAGCATTGCAGTATTTTTATAGAATTTGCTCGTGTTTTTCAAAGCCGTCACTTCTCTGTGTTAAATTGCTTGCATTGATTTTTGATTTCGTCACCTCATAATTTTGTATGTTTATTAGTTTGCCAAATGACATATGTGGTTTTTATGGCTGTTTTCTGGTAGTTGCTGGAACTGCAAAATCGCATCGGAAATGACTCCCGGTTTCAACTCAACAGTCGGTTCCATGAAACAGAACACGCTGACAGCAGACTGAACTGCGACCCTGGTAAGCAACGTTTTAGCATTTATATACACACTAGACATGTTGTCACTGATTATTCTTTTGTATTGTACCGATCCCATTGTCATTTTTACGAATCTATCAAATTAGTTTGTTAGTTAATTCACAAGTGATAATCGCTCAAATATTATGTGGAAATAGATAAAATGCAATAAATAGATAATGCACACACATCTAACAGCATAACAATGTATGGAATAAAACAAAAGGTACTTTTGGATAAATGAGAGCCTTGGCAATGAATGTAATGTACCTGGTGATGCAGATCTTGAGACCATGGTCTTGGTCTCTAGTCACTTAGAAGACAAAAAATAGTCTTTACTTTTGACAAAGAAAACTCTTGGTCTTGAAATTCTTTTGTGAAAGATATTTTTGCCTGTGCATTGCATAGCATGATGTTTCCCGTGAGTTGCAGAGCATCTTGCATATTGCTTAAATTTTGTCCGTTGCTAAATGGTGTGTTAGAATTGCTCGAGACAAGTCAGATGACTGAACAGCAGGCAGCACTGCGGGTTTTAAAAACAGTTGTGCCATGCAGTGTGAGGTCTAAGCCCAGGGACAAAACTTCCTTCAGGTACTGTGTATATTGAGACAAGAAAGTCTGAGATCATATTTCTGTCTCCATAGTTTATTACACTTTCCAGGCTTATGTGTGTGGTTGGCGTCATTCACAGCTTTGATGCTGTGAATTCTGTGATGGGAAAATCAAGTGGCTTGTAATAAGTAGTGCTGTAAGAAATTTTCAGGGTCATAATTTATGCAAAACTTACCAGGAATTTGTCTTAAGATTTAATTAAGATATTCTAAGTTCTTCCTAAGTCAGCAACTTAGTTATGCGTACATTTTCCCAAACTTTATCGTAAGTTTTAATAATGATTTTTTGTAGGTGGCATTTTAAAGATTTTCTCTTATAATAGATTTCTTTGACAAGTTTGGCTTATGAACTTTTACAAGTTAGGTCTCAAAAGTTTATTTTTGCATTTTGGTCTATATGGAGCAAAAACCGAAAATAATATTATTGTATGTGTTGGTAGTGTCAGCTTGGTATTAGTCAGCTTTTGAAGGCATATGTGCTTTGGCTGCTGTGACAGGAACACTGTAGAGCTGAGATATGATCCTACGAATGATGGTAAACAACATGGTTCTGAGCAAAAAACTGCATCCAACCGGTCTGTTGTTTTTTTCAACCATTGGCTTTTTTGTCAGTGTGCACAGTGTGATATTGTAAAAAATGATTTATTTACTGATTATGGTATCAACGTGGGTGATTAACGTGTTTCTGCAGTTTTGAATCTGTGTGACTACCTGCAGCAAGTTGTTAGGCATCTTTGCATTATAACGCCTTTTTGCTGTTGATATATACAGTATGTTGGTGCTGTAAAAGTCATTGTTAAATGTGTGCTATTTAAAGTTAGAAGTTATAAATTTAAATCTATAAGTTTACCGGGTGGTGAGTAATACTTGCAACATGATGATGCAGTTGTAACAGAATTACAGGCTTTTTTTATAGAATTGTATAATAACTAAACTGTGTGCTGATGTTTAAGCTATGGTTTAACTTTACACATGGCACGGAAATAGTGATGATCATTGTTCTTTTTCTATAGATTCAGCTAACAATCTGCAGCTATTGTTGTTTTTATTTTACTGGTATTTGTGGACTTGGTGGTGGTTTGGCTTAGTTGGTAACGTTGTTGGTCACATTAGCAAAGTTAATTAACGCCGGACACGGTTAGTACTTGGATGGGTGACCATTGGCAGATGGGTGTAAACATTCACCCAGGGCAACTCAGCCTGGCCATCCCTCTGTGCATATGTGCATTGTGCAAATTCTGTGCAATGTACTAGCCTCATATCCATGGACTCACAGTGTAAACTAGTGTCTGACTGAGGGCTAAGAAAATAGAGATCAACGCTGCCCTATGGGTCTTTTGGCTCTGGAAGGACTTTGCTAAGTTACATGTTACGGTACATTTAATATTGTGTGTATTCTGCAATATTCTTTCATTGCCAGTGTGTCGCAGTAGTAGAACTGCACTGCCAATCTGTAATCCATCTGTTAAATTGACTAGATATTAGTGTTTATGCTTTTTATGCATTGCATATTTAATGTAGCATGTAGCTTGTGTCGGTGACTTAGTGTGAAAAAGAAAAAGTCGAATCGTACAGAAGTGAGCAGCACTAAAGAGGTGGCATCAATTCCCGAGACCAAATTCTTCGAAGTAGCTTCGTCTCTGAAGTCGGTCTTTGACAACACCGAGCGACCATTTTCTCTGTTTGGCGGCCACAGTGAGCCTAATGAACCATCAAATGATGCTGCTGCTGCTGCTGATGATGAAGATGATGAAGTCTCTGATAGTGATGATGAAGATATTGCAGTTCCTGGTAAGCTGATCAAATTAATGTTCTTAAAATGCCTGCAGTTGTAATTGTGAAACTTGGAAAGATGCACATTTATGAAGAATTGACAGTGATTGCAGTTCGGCTGGCTCACTTTGTTTAGTGATATTTTCAAATCTTATTTCCCTGCATGGATGTAATCAATTACATATTTTCACTCCTGATTCGTTTTCCTCAAGATTATATCTGTCAGTCTTCGGCCATATGGCAGGCTTATAACAATCTCTTCTGCCAACTGCTCTTATCCTCGACTTGTCACTTCATATTCTTGTGACGACGCTGAGCATTTATAGGTGCTTTCGCTCTCTTCCAGCTTTGCTCAATTTCCTTCCTTTCCAGTATGTGCCATAAAAATGAGTGCTCCATAGCATTCTGGTGGGTTAAAAATGGTCAGCATTTTTACTGCAGAATACGACTGTGCAGCGACTTCATTTATTTTGTTTGTTTTGTGTTTGCAGCCACTACAAAGGAGCTGCCAAGTCATAGACATAATGATGGCGGTATCGGTGAAATCACTTCTTCTCATTCTGAAAGGTACTGCCATGAATGATTTTACGTAGTTAAATTTACTAAATACATTCAGTCATTTAATTTGTTATATTTGCAGTGCTGGATTTCTGTTAATGTGAAATCGGTGGTCCATGGACACACTGTGTCAGATAGGGTCCCTGATGCATCTACTACTAGTACCATATGCTTATACAGTTGACTCCGCTTATATGCACGGCCTTGCAAGCTGACTTGCATGTAAGCGGAGCGTGCATGTAAGCGGAGCGTGCATTTAACCGTAGTTAAGTTGCAAATTGCTGTTGCTACCTAAAAATAGAAATGAGGAGTTGTTTGGACTGGTGTGAGTAATTTCACCTCTTTCCAAATTAGTTTGGACTTTTTCGACTACTTTATTTACTGATAGTGCCTTAAACAGCAATTTTTGACGTACAGTGGCAGTAGTGTCGACATTCTTAATTTTTAGTTGCTACTTCATCAGAAATTAATGTCTTTAATTAGCTTTCTGTTTCTGGAAGGTATTAACAGATGGTAATGTTACTGTTTAGTGCCTCGGGCAAAAATCATCGTCAGCCTTCAGATGGTTCAGCCTTCGAGAAACAGCGACAGACTTTCTTCCTTTCAACAGACAGTTCTGCTGTGAATGGTATTACGTTCTTGTAACATATAAAAGCTGTATGATTGCTAAGGTTGTTTCAGATTAAATCGAGTTGCCTTTTCGATTTCTGTACATCTGAAAGATCCCTCAAGGCTTTTTTGCATACTTATTAATTTTTGTACAGCATAGTTTCACCTTTGTTAACATTTTTAGTCTTTGACCATTTTTATGCTTATACAGGGTGGTTCAAAAAGTATTAAGAGCTCAGAAAATTAGTAGTACCATATTGGAACCAGTTGTGACTGATTGAGGGGGACATATTCTGGTGGTTTGCTCGTAAACGTCATGCAGATTAGGTCAAAATGTATCACTGTGGAGAACGAGGGAACTAGACAGAGATGATGTCTTGTAAGGGTCTTGTTTGGTGCCCTCCTTTTCTGTTAGAGGTAACGGGCTGTGGAATATAATTAAACAAAACTGATGAAGAAAGAAGTGCGAACCCCGCACGTCTTTATTCAATCCATACAGTCTAGTATGGTGGACTCGTGTAAGGACTTTGAGGAAACCTGTTTTTTTTAAAGAAAAGCCCAACCCGATGCATTGAATGCTGTGTAACTGTCAATGTGTAGAGAGTCTGAAGTTTTTTAACAAGAAAAGTGAAGTCGACAGCATTCGTGACAAATGGCGTGAACGGAGACTGGAGCTCATCAAGGTTGAATATCGCTGGATGTTTCTGCTACCATCTGAATGTCATTAGTTGATACTTTTTGTAAATTCTGTTAACAATTATCAGATGTCTGATACCACAAATTAATGTTGGTAAATACCATGTAATGAGGACACTATATATGTTAACTATGATATACCCTGGTATGATATGATACAAAGGTATTGTTCGAATAGGCCACATTATGGGTATTGCCTGTCCATTCATCTGTCTGACATTGCTGACCATCTCATACGGGCTGCTATGTAAAAGATATAGAAAACCCGAAATTGGTGTGAACATTGCACAGAGCAAAAGTAACCAGTGTTGAGTTTCAATTCAAAAGGTCAAAGTTCAGGATAGCATATCTCCTAGGCAGGTGGTCTCGTGTCAGCACTCGGCTAGGGCCCACATTTTTTACTACTGTCTATGGCATGAATTGAGAAGAATTAGCACATCCAGTTGTACACGGTTTATTGCATTTGAACTTGGCCTGTCAAGAAAGAGGGAAGGGGAAAGTTATCCCCGGGCCACATGACGTTTGGGACATCCCACCGACGCTCAGAAATATGAAGTACACCAGAACGTGCAGTTTTAAAGGCAGAATTGAAAAAATTTCTTCACAGGTAGGCCCTGAGAGAATGTTTTCTCCGGGCCCTGCTGTGGCTCTCGACGTCCCTGGTTGTAGCTTGTTTGATTAGAGGTAAGATGGAAGGCTGTTACATGCACACAGTCCTTTGGAATTTTGTTCACCAACTTTTGTCTCCTGCAGCAAGCAGTTGAAGTGTGCTGTGTGTGTGTGGTCTGCAGGCGTACAGGCAGAGACACAAAGTCTCACTGCGCAGAAACAACAGCAACAGCAAACGACCTCGGCGTCGGCCACCTCACAAGAAATCTTAACCGATGACATACTGCAACTTTTGTTAGAACATCGTGTTTTATATCATGACCATACATTGCCAACTACGTTATCGCAGAGTTCTATCATTTTTACCGGTATCGGCCGAAATAAATCTCCGAGATTTTTATCCTTGTCATGAAAATCTGTGCTGTTTGATTCAGTGAATGCTGGAGATGTTTCAGTGAAGAATTATTGTGGCTGTCACCTAACCATTAGCATCTGGTACACTTGCATTCAGTCACCTAGGTAGGGGCACTGGGCACAGGTGCCCCTCCCAAGATGAGTAGCCGCAATTTTAGCTAGGTAGATTTTGAGGCCTAACAATTTGTGCCACTACACTCTCCCCGTAAAGTGTTAAGTGGCCCCTAAGAACATCGCCAGTAACTGCGTTAAACTAAATCTGCTATTAATGTAAGTTTTTTGTAGTTAATTTAGAGGTATGAACTACAAGTAACAAAATTAAGCTTGAACATGTGTCGTTTTTTATATACTGGTACAAACAGCTCTTTGTGGGTGCCTGCTATTGACGTCATTGTGTAGACAATAATAAACAATGGCTTTATCAAAGAAGCTACAGTTGTAATTATAGGTTTGCATCAGTAGAAATAACAGGACATGTGTATCAAATTAACGACCAGACACTCGTCTAAAATTGCTATGAAGCTTCATCAAATCAGTACTGTGGACCCAGCAGTGGTAATAATTGCATTCAAAAAATGCCCAGGCACTCAAAACAGTTCATCAGGTTCAAGAGACAAGACATTGTCAAAATGTCAGTGTGATAGGATGAAAGCTGCTGTGTTGTAACTTCATATTTTCGGTGGTGCACTTCAACTGTTAACAAAACTGAATTTGTTGTGTTTTTTTGCGAAACTGATATGATGCTACTCTTCTTAACTTGATTTATGGTGACTATGGTTAGAGCTGTCTAATTAATGCATTAATAAATTAATGTGCGTTAAAAACATTAACGCGTGTTAAAATAATTAACGCACATGTGTAAGTTTATGTTAATTTACTGAATTCCGTGAAGCAAAAGTTTCAATATTCCGTTAAACTGTGGTTATTTGACAATCAAAGGAGTTCAAGTAACTAAACTGTAGTTGCATTTCTATCGTTACTGTAAATAAATAATTATTTTGACGACAGGCTATAGATTTCTGTGCTAGCTGTGACGGCAATTATTGTTGATTATACATTTGAAATGTGTTTTCAACTTAAAATATTCTACAGGCGGCCCCCCAAATGTCACGGAATCCGGGGTAACTTACCCCGCTACTCTCCCTCTCGATGGGCCTGGGTGCATTAATATCGCGTTAATTAATGCGTTAAAAAAATTAACGCTTCAACAGCTCTATTACTGAACAGCTCTATTACTGATGGTTACTTTTTATTGGGACAGTGTGCACGCAGTTTCTGGTTTCCAATATGTCCAAAATGCATCTGTGGTTGGGGATCCGGACATCACTAGGGTTACTTACAGTGACCTCCCAGACTCACTAGCTAGTGAGGAAGGGGCCTGCTGTTCCAAGAACCCATTCACTGCTCTCAGCCTTCATGTCGGCCTTTCAGCCTCATTCAGCCTCAAGAGTCAAGACTGTTCCACTCTTTCACAACAGTTTGGTAGACACATGGTTATCTGTAGCAGCATTTGAAGAATTTGATTCCACACATTTGCAAAACAATCAGACGCATTATCGTAGTACTTCCTGATCTAGAAAGCTTTACCAAAAAAAGACGATACGTATATTGCGGTGATGCAAACGTCTGAACGACAGACTGAACTCTTATCATGTGGCATCTTATCTAAATTTGCACAGCAAAACAAGAAGCTAACTTGGTGCACAGAAACTGTGCCAGCTGCTCACATAACGCCTTCACTAACTATATCTGTAATGAAGAATGCAACACAGGGTTGACTGTCAAACAAATGCGCAGTAAAAGTAGTAGAACATATTGCTGAGCGGACTGGGTTAATCTTGAGCTGTGTAAAGTCCGAGACATGCCAACTAACTGAGACACAATTCAGCGCGCAACGAAGAAAGTAAAACGACGACGGTTCCTGTAGGTCCAGCAGCAACTGTCACGTAATCACAATCGTAACTTGAGAGTATGTACTATGATGTCATAAGACGCAATGACTGTGCCATGCGGCATACGATGGCTAAGCAAAGCTGTCGACCAGATGACGGAAATCACAGAAAATTCACGACGACTCGGGCAATGATCTAGAGCTCGCGGAAATCTCGAACCAGCGTTAAACGGCGTTTCTCGGCAATGTCCATCTGATTCTCCAAGTCCTGCATAGCAGACGAAATGGTTACCAGCAAACAACGCAGTACTGCCTAACAGAGGGTAGCAAACGGCAAAATGTAATATGCAGGTCATTATTAAAGCATGTAGTGCATTTGCATAGTGTGTTAAGTCAGCTAATTATGTATCCTATTTATGTAAATTGTATGTAGTTCAGATCTGGCTGCGTTGTTTAATTAAGGGAGGGATGAATTGCATCCTGCATCCTGAGGCACGTTTTGCACTTTTTATTTCTCTGAGAATCTCAGAAAAAAGCAGGTGCGAAACGTGAATTCTACGCAGCATCTCAGATATTCTCAAAGAAATAAAAAGTGCGAAACGCGCCTCTGATGTCACAAAATCCAATGCTTCAACATGGACATGAATATTCATGTGCATCCTTGCAATCAATCTTTTAATTAAACAATGCAAGGTCTGCCCAACAAACTATAAAATTAGCATTTCATAAACGTTTGTCTGCATGATTTAGTCGTCTGCTAAATTAACGTTAATGCCTACAACACCGAAATAAAACAGACATCTCAGCTTTTAGTTTACTATAGAAAAATATGTGCCTTATCGTATAGCCTATTATCACTCCGTAACACTGCACGGTGGACATCATTAGCAAAATGCAACCAGCATCGTGCTCCTCGATAACGTTTTTCTTGGTTTTTTAAATTCTCTTGTTTTTGTTTGACCACAATTTAAACTTAGCTGGCTGCCTGTCAGCTAAAAAGTGCAATTGGTAAATTCCTTAGGATGCATAAACAGTGACATATGTCCCAGCCATTCCTCGAGCTTTAACCAGAACCAACAAGTAATTTAAGCAAAGCCATTCCCCGACTTGAGCCAAAAACTGGCACATTGGTTACTTCTGCTTGGATAATCTCAGGCCAATTTTGGTTTCACTAAGTTTTTTTGTTCTAAAGTTAAGAACCTGTGCAGTGTGCAGGATATAGGACATCCGCAATGCAACCCATTATGACTTTCGCATAATAGTCAGAAACATAATAATTAGATGTAAGCCTAAATAAAATTCAACAACGGACCCCTCGATCTGTGATTTCCGCCCTTTCAACCTTCCACGACAAGTTTTCTACCTCGGCTTCCAGCTGCGCCTGCTGGTACTCAAACTGCACAACAATCATCATCGTCATCTGTTAACACAACACTCGGTCACATCATGTGCCTCGGATGCCTTTGCGATGCATATGGCACCAGTGGCTTTGTCATGTTGGAAAATCTCCTACCAAAAAATACAAATTTTGGGGTGAAAATCCTTATTCTGTGGGAAACTTAGCACTGAGCAAAATCGAATTTTGAGCATCTGTATCTTCTCTGCTGGAAATTTGCAGCTGTCATAGGAAAAATACAACTTCTTACCCACCCGCCCAACTTTTTTCACCCATAACACAGCTGTAGGACACTATATAAATGTGTTTTGATTGACTTGACTGATTGACTGAGCTGGCGTGATTATGCAAATTTTGTAATCGCACAAATGCCCATCAACCCATCACTCATAATTCACACTGCAAAGAGCACTTGTCATCTATAAGAACAGTTAGTAACTGATTGCTTAAACACTTGACATTGTATTGTATCAACTGTTTAAATTCAGTTCTTTATTTTGTACACAAATAACACTATTTGAAAATCAAACTACATTCCATCCACAGTCCACATCATGCTACATTATGACTACCTGTTTATCTGCAAAAAGTAATGCTATTTTCAACTGCCAGCAGACACAATCTGACACAACTGGCTATTAAACCTCACCCAATGCCTGCCTGTGCACTACCGGGGGAAAGCACACCAACCATCATACGTGTTAAAATGAATGGAAAAAACGTCAATAAATGCCATCTATCCTAATCTGTGGGCCCCAACAGCCAGTCTATTACAAGGTTTGACTGTCATTCAGCAATGTGTCTACCAGATGAAGTTTAGGAATGTTTGTGAAGTCAAGAAGCGACTGGTACAGCCTGGTCTGGAGCAGAACATTATCGATACTGCTGTCAGTGAATGGAGAAAGCATCCCCTTGCCTGTGTTCACATAGTGGGCCAACACTTCAAGCAATTTTACTGTAGGCAGTTGGAAAATGGACAACTGGATGAAATGTCAGCCAAAGTGTCAGAGATGTGAACATAATGTGTTTTTATGCATTACGTTAATTAAGGAATTATATCGCATTGGATAAAAAGTGATATTTTGTTGGTTGTGTTTTCTCCAGGTAGTGCAGAAACAAATGTTGGGTGAGGTGGGAAACTGAATGGTCATTTAATGGCCAGTTGTCTTGGGAATATTCTTGCCAAAAATTATCAAAATCTGATAATTGTTTTTCAGGTTACAGTCGAAAATGTCGGGATGCTTTTTTGGGACACAACTTCAATATGTTTACTGTAAAAATGCTCATGACCCCAGACTAAAAACAAAGACCACCAAAATATGAAACCAGCTAACAGAGGCATAGCAACTGCATAACAGCAGCAGCAGAATGCTGGAATTCATCTTCTACGACTATGAAACTTAAAACCATCAAGATCTTGTAAGGTCCTCATCTCATAACTCCAAATCAAGTAAAAATCGAGATCCAAACCGATTTCTGATATACACTCGCCTATGACCAGACTCAAGAACATGGAGCCAAATTTTCGAAACTTCTTAGGAAGATCGTTGGAAGACTTTTTTTCCAAAGAAAGTATGCGGATTTTCGAAACTTCTTTGGCAAAATGCCTTTGAAAGAATTTGAGAAAATCTTCCAAAAAAGATTTTGAGAAAAGGTGTGCAATTTTCGAAATAAGAATTTAGGCAAATATGTGGGAAAGCACTAACGTTCTCCTACATGGAGAAAGCTGTGTAATAAAAAAAATTTGCAAAAAAGTACGCAATGTTGACACTTAGCTTAGACGTCATATGTGACGTCAAAGGTCATTTGCGTAACGCTGCGGTAAAATCAACAATGAGCAAGTAAAGAAAATTGACGTTTGGTCAACTTAAAAAATTAAACGATGTGTAAAACGTGCTTTCCGTGGACGTGCTAACATAAGAAGTTTTCCAAAGAAGTTTTGATTACGTCACATGGTCGGTATAAGCGTGTCTGATTGGTTGAACTAGTTTAGGAAAATAAGAAAAGAAAAAGTTCTTTGGAAACGCAAAGAAAGCTGTCAAAAATTAGGAAAAGAAAACTTCTTTGAAATTCCTAAATCATCTGACATAAGAAGATGTTTGGAAAATATCTTAAGAAAGTTTTGAAAATTTGGCCCATGGTCTCAAGGACAAAAGGCATAAGCGTGAATGACGATTACGATCAAACAGCAAAGAACAATGAGCTTGTCAGACTCACCAGCTGTTTGCGAGAACACTTCTCGAGATAATATGCATACGGATACGTGAATTGCAGCGTATAGCGGCACTATAAACACAACAAATGCACCAGTCACCCACCTCGTGTCACACTCTACTTGCATACTGACACTCGGATAAGCTTACAAGGTCGTTACATACTTGTCATTATGGTAATGAAGGACAACAACATCAGGAGACTTTTCCCAGATATGAAATAACGTAACCCTATATATCGCACTTCATTAAAACAAATCAATCTGTAAATTTGCAAAGTGTGCCATAAACAAAGCTCTCGCAGACGAGAAGGCAGCATCAATAAGCCATGTCAGAAAGCCTAATTTGAAACAATGCCTACTGATGTCACTGTTAGAATTTATTCGCTGTAAAACTTCAGTCAATGGCTTCAAAACACCACGGTTTTACAGTAAGCTTACAGAATGGCAAAAATCACAGAAACTGACTTCCATTAGAAAACATGCACACTTTAAAAACGGCCACTTTTGTTTCAACAGGACTGACTGAAAACTGATTTAGCCAGTCGTTGCTCACTCCCTATTTTAATTGTTTGTTCTTAATCAGTTCATATTCTGGGAGCGTTCTGATGCAATTTTGTGACCAGCCACTCTGTGCCATGGCCGCCACTTTGTGGCCATTTGGTTAAATTATGTATTATTTCGCATTTTCATTGGTGAATTCTACTGATGCATCGGAAGGGTTATCAACCAGCATTTTAAAATGCCAAGTAAGTCAAGAATTAGCATTTTTAAGCAAGCTGGCACTAAAACTTTTAGTTGGGCAGTACAGCATTTTATGGCATTATTTTTTGAACTTGGCACTGTACTTTCTTCCTTAGCAGTAAGACTCAATTTTGGCATTAGTTTGGCAGTAACGACTGATTTTATTGTAGATGGTACAGTCAAAAATTTTGCATTTTTCATCAGTAAAATACACAACGTTTAGCATTTTCTGACAAATGAATAAAACAATGCAAGGATTGCTATCAGTTCAACTGAAAACATCAAAATGGTCGCAGTGGTAAGACTTGGTTTACTCTAAGGACCCTGGTGACAGGTACCTTCATAAGGAGCTCGGCAGCTTTGAGCAGATACTGCCAGTCAATCCAGGTCCCACTGTTCTTCATCACCTTGTCCTCAATGCGTGACTTGATCTTTGCCAACGTCTGCTCTTCCAACTTCAGACTCTTCGCATGGTTCTCCCACTACAACACACGATCCAATGACAATGATGAATTCAGTAAATTATGCGTTAATTTGACAGCTCTAACAAAAATCTGTGTCTGCTTACGATACTCTTGAAACCATACAAGATGTTTGACCACATCATTGTTGTTAAAGATGCAGATTCTTTACTCTTTATCATCGCTTCTAAATCGTTCAAGTATGAACTAGCTGGTGACTAATAAGGTTCGTACCCTCTCAAAGTAGAAGATATATTTCTTGAGTGCTTCGCGGGCCTGGGCGTGAGCCGACTCGTTGGCAATGTTGGGGTTCTCCTTGTATCTGCTGCACTCATAATACTCACTGCCATGCGTCTTCCAATCTACAGCAACAGAGACAACCCCAATGACATTGCAACTAGAAAAATATTTTGAACTAATGTCAACACTGTGGCCATCCCTAGACCTGCACAATCCTAACCCCAACCCCAACTGTGACTGTTTGAGCTAAAAATTGCACTTAGCTTTGTCCTTTGCCGGTGAACATCCACATAAACTCTGGTTCTTCTATGGCCCTTTTAGTTTTGGAGTTATGGACAGATGGCAATGGCAAGAGCTGTATTGCGTAACAAGTTATAATGAAAACGAACAAAAATAATATAACTTGTCAATTTGTCATCGTTACTGCATGATATATAAATGAAGGGGATGGTCAGTCGATGCAGGGCATTAACCTCAGCAATGACTACCCACATTCTATCATACTCTGGCACTGACCACTGACCTTTTAAATAAAAAAATTAACACAGGTTAGCTTTGTCATAAGATGCACTATTAGCCATAAAGGTAAAAAGAGACAAACCCTGAAGAGCTTGGGCAGGGTGCTCATCTTCCAGACGTTGAGCAGGTAGATAGACCACTGAGTCCGTGATAAATGGCCTAAGATTACCTTCCCAGCTGCAGAGCATCACTGCCTTTTGGCCGGTACCAAATTATACTGCTTGGTGAACAGAGGCACATGTATGTGAACAACTTGCCCAAGGTTGTTACCTGGCAAAGGTAAAAAAGGTAAAGGTTGTCAATTTGTCTAGTGCATCGTCGCAAGCATGTGCACGCCTATGATGCTCTTAGGTCACTAACAAGAGCCACCTGCCGCACAGCCACCGTGTGCAGCCTGCAGACACAGGCTGGCGCAGTGGTCAGCTAGGCAACCCCAATCAGCTGTACCAAGGTCCCCACCTTCAGTAACCCATGTAAATGAGTTACTACTCATTTTACCATCCCATGGAGGGTAGAAGGCTGAGTCAACCTAGCTGGCAGGCTTCGCACCGAGATGGTTTACCTGCCCGCAGGCAGTCACCCATCGCAGTACTAACCAGGCACGACGTAGAGTAACTTCGATTCAGCCGAAACGCGTTACCAACTACGCCATGCCACCAACCAATTCGGTTACATGGCCAGCAGTCAAACCAGCAACCTTGCAATCACTAGTCCAGCATGCTACCGTTAGGCTGCATTCACACAAACACGAGTACGAGTACAAGTCCGGCTTTCTGTTTATGGCCCGTAAAAGCTTCACTCATATGAGTGGAACGTTCACGGTCACTTGTACAAGCACATAACTCAACGCATGTCGGCCATATTGAATGAAATCGAATCGAGGAAATGCTTCGCCATTAAAACACCAATATCCCATCACATTGCTAATAATTTCAATAACCATGCACCTCTAACAATGAACAATTTTACAATGACGTCAGTTCTGACATCGAATATGCGCCACAGCTTTGATGAATTATATTAGTGCTATTTATGGGCAGTTTACTTCGCACGGGTTTGATAAAAACACAACCTGCACAGATACTACTCGTACAAGTGAAATTTACAGGTAACCCATGCTCGTATGCATGTGAATGGCCACAATTAAAATACACGCAAACTCGTGTTTGCCGGAACTCGTATACAGGAACCCGTACAGTGCAGGACTCATACTCGTGTTTATGTGAACGCAGCCTTACACCACCTAGCCAATGTGCAGTATATAACATATCACACATAAAGCAACAGTGGCAGAGAGTGAGAGTAGCGCCTGACCTCCGAGGCACATCCAGCAGAAGTCATGTTTGCACTTGGAGCACTGCATGTGATTGCAGCCGCCATTCTTCTCAATGCAAACCTGGCACTTCGGACACTGCCACGCACACCAACCACAGCCACCGAGTATCAATATCTCCACCGACAAGGACACTTGCAGGAATTAACGATTAATCATGCGATTAACTGTTTACAATTTTTTACGATCAATGAAATTGCAATCGTTAAATTCTTGATCAAAATTGCATCACTAAGAATGCACTACAAAGTACGGAATACAATGTGCTAAAAACCGGACCACTGCTACATTTTCAAATAACTCCAACAATACTGGTTCAATACCAACAAATTTTGGTACAAGAAATCTCCATAATTATAGTCAGCACTTAATAGCATCGTCATGGTTAAAGTTGTAATTTTCTGACAGCTAAAATTTCCGACAGCATACCAAGGAAAAGCCACAAATTTCTGACAAAGGAGATTGAGGTTGCATGAAAGTTCAACTTGATCTCAGGCCTAAATTCCCCCAAAATGCATGATTTTCATCTGCAAATTTTGTACTGGTATTTTTGGAAAAGAATTTCCAACAAAGGAAATTTTACAGTGGGCTAAAATTTGCTACAAAATTGTGCCCCCCCCCTTACCATGCCATGACCATACTGATCATTACTAACAGGCTCATAAAACAAAAAACAAAAAAGACATGTGAAATAATTGTATTATTAAGGCTGTGTTTAATATCAACAGTGAAAGAGTGAAAGACTCCGATGAAAAGTAACGGAGAATATAATATAGCACTGCTCACGTCTTTGGTGTGCGCACTGATGTAGTTTGCCGTCTCCGAATCATCAGCACACTTCGTTAGCCATTTCTTTATTGTGTCGCAGTCAGTCGGAGCATGATAGTCAATACCACACTTGAAACTGTCACGCACACAGATGTCCAATGTATCGACATTCGAGTCTCAAATAATCTCAACTCCTGCTTTAATGTCATTTCACTCATAAGTTTTCAGTTTTCTTTTCTGGCACAAATCTTTCACAAATTGCTCCTTCTAACTTGATTCAGGAGACATTACAAGGTCCATCCATTATAGATTCAAACTATCAGAAAAGCATTAGTAGTAGTACAAACATGCCACAGTTGCAGTGTTTTGAAAAGAAAAAAAGCTGCAACATAACGTAATGCATAAAGCAGAATTATTTAAATATAATAACAATATAACAGATGCAAAACTTTAAGGGCACCTTAAACTGTATAAAATAACTGTATAAAATAAAAAGTAAATGGCTTCAAAAGAGAAAATTATCGGACATGTTGCTGAGATATCAAAAAGCTGTAAGTAAAAAAGTATATATTACGCCAAAATGATACTGACCAGAAAGACGTGCCACATTTGTTACAAATGACTCTTTTGGCAGCAGCGACCCAAGCTCGCACGATGACATTACAGTTCGGCCCGGGACAGAAACGCAACTCAGGATGACTCTGCCATAAACAAACTGCTACTTAACGAACATATTTATCCTGAGCACATCAGTAAGACTAACTGATGCAAGCTGTCTCAGCAACAAAAATGACAACAACATTAACTATACACATTACACAACCACAAATATCACCAACTAACTTGGGAAAAGTTAAAGAATACAATACAAAAATGAAGAAAAATGCAATCAATGCAGATCTGGTATTCCCATTAAATACGAAAGTCTTTAAACACTTTTTGACTAATTGCGCTCCATTTCTAATCCACAAGTCTCACATGATGTCAATAGCTTCGCTTTAGTAACAATCTGCCACATGCAGCAAATATAACACTTGAAAACTAAAAAAACTGACTAACCTTTGAAAGCTATATCTATATTGATAAGCTAGAGGTGACAGTATCAAAAAAATAGAATAGATGAAACATCAAAACACAGAAACCTTGACATGATCGCTGAACGTGTATTTCTGGTATTTATCACGAAGACTTGAGTTTGTCAATAAACTAAGAATAAAGTCTTCGTCAGCCAGCACATAACACGCTGTTCCCATGCACTCAATGGCTGCAACAGTTAACCACGTCAGAAAGAATCAGAACACAGCTAAGTGTCCAACAAATGTAAATGCACTGAACTGCGGCGAATGAACCAGTTTTTCAGGGTCACAGATCGGATCAGTTTGTCAAACTATCATTATCATAATTAGCAAGATAAAGCCATAATAAACACAGACGAATAAGACTGTATGACAGCTACATTTTTAAACTTTTGTTGACCTGGTTTCAAGTTTTTCCCATGCAAATTTGTCATGATGTTGTTTCTATAGTATAACACCATTTGGACAAACTAATGAATTTGTTTCACGACCATCTTGTATTATATCTAATGGCCACAAATTCAGGCAGTATTAGTTAATTGTTTCAGAACACACAAAAAAGTAGGGCAGCAATTGACAGTCTAACATACAGTACAAAATTCTGATACTGCTATCGAACTGTGGTCGAAATATTGCTTTTAACATTCAACAACTGGTTCTGGTCGAGACAATGAGTCAAAAGCCCCCAGGCTGGGTTGGGCCACAAGTCAACGATTTGACCATGTCTTCTGAACTGGCATTTAATTCATGGAACAGTTATCAGCTACTGTCTGCCTGTCCATGCGCGTATGTCATATGTAATACTCCAGGTGACTATGCAACTGTCAATCATTCTATCAAACTGTCATCACTAAATCTACATGGATGCCATACAGTGAAGCTGACCCGTCCAACAAAAAAATAAAATACAATATGACAAGTTACTAGGCCTACACATATAATTGCTCAGATACTCTAAGTCATAAAAGTTACAGAACAGATAAGTTTTCACTCTCTGCCAAAATGTGTTAAGATTACTGATGGCATGCATGAGGAGCGAGTGGCACATTATTCCTTCATAGCACTTGCTAACTACAACTTCGTTGGAAACTTCAGATCTGACAGTACTTCCAGTATTTCTGTAGCGGTTAATAAACAACAGCAAGAAAGACAATTAAACTGGCAGACAGACATAAGAGCAGTCAGACCAGTGGAAAGGCCTGCAAGGATCTGTACTTGGAAGTACATCTGCCAGCACTCACGACAACATCGGTGACCACACTTGAGACTAAACAAATGATCATACTGCTGCCGACAAACAAGACACGTGCTACTGCCTGAAGCTGTTTTCAGACCCTAAACACACAGTCAGTTGGCCAATTAAATTTTTGTTGGCATGGTGCAGCTGTCTAGTACAAGAAAGCCCAGCTGTCTCTAGGGAAGACATGCTACAGCCTATATAGTTCCTGTTGCAGTACTGACCTTCAAGGTCATCCAAGGTCAATGATTTTCATTTCATCTGAAAGGATGTATGTCACTTCCTATTAGTGATTAATAGCAACCTTGGCAGTATCTCTCACCGCTTCGGAAATATGACCAGTTTTCCGCTGAAAATGCACATTTTTCCTAACCCCTCCATTCAACCCTGAATTTGAAAATGTTCGCCTTGCACTAGATCGCTGAAATTTTGCACACCTAAATTTAAGACACAGGGCTAATTATTCGTGTAAAAATTTTCCCCTACAACCTACAGTTTAGCCACAATACATCTGTTGCAGACGACAGATGACAAATTGTGCCATAGATGCCTACAGAATAGCTGTAGAACATCAAAAATCAGCTGATAAAATAAGTTACGGGAAACAATATCACATGACTAATTTCATGATGGTATATCATGCTGTTGACAAAAAAACTGACATTATCATCGGTAACAGAATGTGTTCTGTCTTCAATGACAAGAAAAGCCCTGCTAACGCAAACGGAACAGAACGCGCAACAGTGATGCACTGTCATACGCTAGTGATCCGCCACCTCTCGCTCTGCCAACGACGTATCGGCTGGATATCACAAATTTTACCTACCACCCCTCTCATTTAGTGCCCTCGGCCTCTCGTTCGGGGTGACCTCTTTCAAATTTATGGAAAAGCTTTACGGTTCCTGAAACTAGAGTCTTCCAGGCAGCCGACAGTGAAAATTTGGTAATCCTAGCTTGCACCGTTTTTGACTGAATCACCCGTGTGACAGACAGATGGGCAGAACTGCAATGGCTAAGATGTGCTTCAGCAGTAGCTGCTGCTGCGCATAATAAAATTGGCCAATTTTGTCATACAACATGTTTTTGTCTGCTGATTTTACTGATCTGTGACATCTTCTTAACAATGACTGTCCTAGCATCATTTATGATGACTTCAGCACCACACCACTTTCTAGTTTCTCCTTAATCAGATGTGCTCAAGCTGAACTAAATGGGTCCCCAAAATCTGAAAAAAAGCACAAAAACACAATTTTTTATGCCAAACTTCCAGAAGCAAATGCTTCAAGAAATGTTATCACAAAAATTTCTACAGGCTGCAAAATATAAATGGTGCCAAATAATATCATACTGTGGTCACAGTGTTGACATCAGATGTAGTACTGTGCTGTTATCGATTGATAAAGATAATAATACACAAAACAATGCATCTTGACATGCACCACTGAAATAATATGCTATGACTGAGCTAATAAGCATCAGTCTTGTTCCAATCATAAACTTTGCAAAAAAGGTTTCCACCGCAACATTTTACATCAACAATTACTGACACATGTCCAATTCCCTAAGATTTTAATGAAAGCTGTCACCCTAGTTAGCAATTAATCAGAACTGCACTGATTAACTAAACAACAAACCTTAATGGGAGGTTCAATTCTGGAGTCGATGAGCAACTGTTTGGAATCTTTTTGATGCCGTGCTGTGATGTCGGGTATGAACCATTTCTGAGTGTGAAGCAAAACTTTTGCCAGTGCTGGTGTAACCTAACATTGTCAGTATTACAGTATCTCAAGATATATAATGTGTCTCAATAAAAAATGTGCCACTTTTATTTTTTGAATAACTGCATTCAGCATTGGCCGATTTTGAGAATTTTTGGCAGGCAACACCACAAAATGACTCAACTTAAATGACTATAGTTTAGCCCATCTCACCTTAATACTGTCGCCACACTACCTTGTAAAATGTTGACCATTTACAATAATGAATTCATACTGGACAGCACACACATCAGCTCAAAAAATCAGAGACCACAAAATCATTGAAAATCTGTTACATATTTAACAGTAATCATATTTATTTTAAAAATGTGTCGACAAACTGAAATAATGCATCAGCAAATGATGTGATGCATAAACAAATGATGTTATGTAACATGTAAAACTTTGAGTGATAATAACTATTACTTATGTTTGTTGCTATTCATTTAATCATTTCTGAGCCTACACATGTGCTACCCAGTATGAATTCATTGTTGTAAACAGCCAAATTACGACTTCTGAATTTCACAAGGTAGTGTAGCGACAGTATTAAGGTGAGATAAGCTGAGCTACAGTCATTTACGTCAAGTTTCTTCGTAATGTTACCTGCAAAAAATTAACAAATTCGGCCAATGTTTCACAGAGTTATTCAAAGAATAAAAGTGGCACATTTTATTTTATTGAGACATGGTGTACATGAGTAAAACACTGCAGACTGCAAACTAAGTGTATAGTACTTCACAACAAGTCAACAAGAATCTTGGTGTCCAACCACTGGGTAATGATTAGTGAATGAATAAGTTACCTGCATCAATGACTGATTAGACAACCTCCAGCGCCAAGCCTGTATCAAGTACACAGCTTCATTTTTACAGGATGCAACAGAAGGTAAGATCAGAAAACTAACGATCACTACTTGACACATTCAGCCACATCTGCTCACCTTTATCGACTGAGAAAGTGCCTCAACACTTTCATTTAGCAGTCGCTCCACGTCCTCAACAGTCAACAGCTGGTACTCAAAATATTCGGGGTCATCCTCTTTCCGCCGATCGGAGTAATGCTCCTCTCCATCACAGATGTTATAGTAGTGGTTGATATCTTCCTCATCTTCCATCTCATCGTCCGACTTCGGGCTCGGCTCCGACTCCACATCTGATGGCTGACTCGCCATCTCCTGCGACAGGGCACTCTGAAACAGAAGAAAACAATCTATTACATCTTCAAAGTTCTAAGCTACTGCACAGGTGATAAAAACTCGAGGATACACTTATGATACACCACAATGCAACTTACATTGAGTTAGCAGGGCTGTGTAGTAAACATTGTCAGAGTCAGTCGATCAGAAACTTAATCAGCATATTGTCTCAAAATCACAAGTTGCAGCTGTAAGTAGGTGACAAAAACAAATGCAGCAAGTCTAAAAAGTTCTTCAACACAGCACTAGATGGTCAACGATCTTTCTTATGGATCTTAGTTGTTTTCAATTCAGCAAGTGCATCTCCCAAAATGTAATTTGCTCTAGATATTCAGCTGTTATAAACTTTGTTAATAATCAGCAAAAATAAATATTTGGATCTGGATCAACATGATAATAACCAAACTTGTGCTGGATATTGTGGCAATGGGGTGTGCATGCCTACAAGCATGATATAGCAGACAGCTGGCTTCAGAAGAATGGTACGGGTAGGCTACTGAAGCCAACGAGCTGATAAAAGTCTGGTAATGAATTCCACTCAGTAATAGGTATTTTGAGTCTCTGTTTGACAGTAGGTTCTCTGACAAGCCTTTCATACAAAGCCAAATCCAGATGATTCATCGACACCGCCACATGTTCATTCAAAGTTTGTACTAGAGCTCTGAATGGGCCGGGCTTGAAAATTTCTTCTTGAAATCGGGCCAGGCCGAGTAGTTACCGGGCCAGGCCAGGCCGGTTTGCGTAAGCCCGTAAAATTACAATTAGTCAGATTTGCATATTATGGAGCCATGAAAATCTGAAGTTGTGGACTCTGGGCCCATTAGGTCGGCAGGTGAGGCAGAATGACACCCTCTGGTCCACGGTGGGCTCTGTCCATCAATAGCCTCCTATATGCTTCCATGCCTTTCCCTGTTTTGATAGCGGCGCGGTGGGGGATCACTTCAGAGTGGCAGCAACAATTAAAGCATGCAAGACTGACCTAAGTTACCCAGCAGCAGCAGACCTATCAGATTACTCTGGAATGATGCCTATTGCTACTTCCTCTTGCCAGTCAACGGCGGCCATTGCATAGGCCTCTCATCAGGAGTTTGTAATGCCCGCCTGTAGCGCAGCGAGTGAGTGGTCGTTCAGTGTTGCTGGATGCACTGAGTCTGTATCTGAATGTTGCACTGCTCTCACCAGACAACGTTGACAACATTCTGCTCTTGCATAAGATAAGCCTAAATTAATCTTACAGATACCAATAAACAGGCCTAAGGTTTTATTGTTGTTCGCCTAGAAGACAACAACGATTCTAACTATTTCAGTTTGGACTGTTGTTGTATAATAATCAATTGGTGCCATTTGTGCAAAACATTTTTTAAATTTTTGTCTACAGGCCGGGCCGTGCTTTATATACGCCGGGCCGGGCCAAAATATCACAAATAGTTAACGGGCCGGGCCAGGCCGAAACGACGTCGGGCCGGGACATGAAATTTCGGCCCATGCAGAGCTCTAGTTTGTACTCCCCCCCCCCAGTACAGAAGCCAGTCGACTGATCCACCTGCATTCTTCAAGTGATACGAGATGAATTTAATGTAACAGTAGTAACACTTGTAGCCTATCATGCTTATTTGAGATCCAGTAGGCAGTCCTCCTCTGGACCCTGTGACCGATGAAATCAAGATCCCATAATGCTAGCATATTTCACAGGTCAATAGTGATTGGACAAAAGTATATTACGCCTATCTAAAACTTGTAGTCTGGTTGTAAGCAACGGATCTTTCACTGCAAACCAACATTTAACAAAGCACCGTCAGAAATTGCGACACAACAACGCCCTCAATTGCGTATTATTTTCGCTACTGAATACGGAAATAGACTATCGCACAAAATTACCATGAAACGCGGACTTCTTTGCCACCGAAAATCTAGTTAAAACACCACCATACAATCGACGTGATAAATGACAAAAAACGTGAAAATTACATCAACAATTATCAACTGTATTATCTCTTGTTTTCTTCTGACAAGAACGACACTGACGTCATATCAGCTGGCACTCGATTCACACAAAAACAACGGCATCGACAAAGGTCGTTGTTACTTACTTCAGTTTCTTTTTTTATTTCTTACCAATTTAAACCTGTTTGGCATGTTTAGTTTACAGAAATCATAAGCCTGTCATCCTGTGTCGATTGTTTGTCATTGTGCAAATTTGTACTCATTTTGGTTCTGCTTAATTATGCGACGTAGATTTTACTGACAGATCTAACCTACAGGGTGGGCCAAAAAAGTACCTGGGTAGGTTATTGCACTTTGTCCATATCGTCGCTAATAATTGACCAATTTTCACAATTTCTTCACCAGTGGATTTTACAAGAAATTTGCTACTCAGTGGCATGCATACCCCATCCATTATGTCGCTACACTATACTTGTAAAACATAAATATCCAAAAATCAATAATATCTGCAGATGGGCAGAAGGTCTATAGTGAAAAATTTTTTAAGTGAAATGTTAAATACAAATTATTGGGAGTGTCAAAAAAGTTGGCATATAGCTACAGAGCAAGTTTTCATCTTTTTAGCGCAATATGCACTGCAGCTTGTAGTCTGGCTGCACAATCGAAATACAATGCTCATGCAATTATCTGAGCAAGATTGCAGCCACCAACCAGCATTAATGTACACTGTGTTTCAAAAAAACGGGCACCCTTTTTATTTCTTTCATAATTCACTCAAATGATGATCAATTTACACGAAATTTTTACCAGATGTAGCTCAAGAAATGCTAATTCAAAA
>Ga0056128_1000873_pt1 | contig 30684 bp, 20 predicted proteins | sample WorMetLIZISLAND2_FD_71113 | JGI IMG/M metagenome (GOLD analysis project Ga0056128, IMG submission 71113) | Marine gutless worms symbiont microbial communities from Max Planck institute for Marine Microbiology, Germany - Olavius geniculatus... ...
CACTCCAAAATATCTCTGACGAGCTGCACTGTAACGGGTGCAGTCTACCAAAATGTGCTTGACTGTGAGCGGAGAATGGCAAGCTTCACATACTGGCTGACTCTCTCCCTTTAGGAGATAGGAGTTTGTAAGTCTTGTATGCTGACAGTCTAAGACAACCTGTGCCTAATCACTTGCAAGCTGTCACACACTGAGTCATGAACAACAATGTCTAGTCTGCATGTTGATTTGACATGGAAAACTAGTAGCAACGTGCATTATATGGACTACGAAAATAACATCAATCAGTTAGAAACATCATTCTACAAATGGCTGATGTTTCTACAAGCGTTAATCATGTTCTCCTCCTGCAGAATAAGGCAAAGAAAGTGAAGGTTCTTTATTCTGATACTTTTAGGTCCACCTTATGGACAGAGTTGATCTCAGCAGCCATGAGCACTTAAGCGACAATTCTGCCTGGCAAATTGTGTCATGCTTAAAACTGTTTTCACACTTTAATACCAGAATATGTTGATAGGTGCAATTTGTGCTTTCAATTCAGTAACTCACCATATATAGCCCAGTCACTGGCTGCCATTATTTAGCACCAGGCCTGCTGTTACCTACCTAGCTTGAGTGGCGTTTTTCATCAGCTAACAGGGCGTGTCTGTTCTCCCAGACTCCGCCCCTATTGCTTTATTTGGACGCTCATTATTCAACTAGGTCAACCACTAACGCCATCTGCCTACCGAGATAAAACTGTGGTCGAGTCGTTCTACCGTAGTCTCGTGACTCTGTGGTGGGGGTGTCTGTTGTTGTTTTGGTTTTTATCATTGAACTAGGCCTAAATATTATATAATAATTATATATAATATTTAGTTCAATGGTTTTTATCATCTGTAATGTTGAACTGGATTAAAATATTCAAATATCTATGCGTTAGACCACGTTCGTTTAATATCGTTTGGCATGAATATGTAAATAAACATGACGTCAGCAGTGAACAGCCCCGCCTCGTTAACTGATAAAAAACGCAGCTTTGACCATGAGTACGATGCTCTAACCATTAAGCCGTCAAGAAACACACACACACACACACATACACCGTGGTCCATAAAAAATGCGGCACTTTGCTTTTGTCCATGTCTTCGCCAATTATTCACCGATTTTCAACACTTTTACTGGCACACTCTGCGAACAACTTGCAATAATGTGATTACTATATGTCCCAGCACAACGTAAATGCATCTCTACACTACCTTGTGAAATATAAATGTAAAAAAACTAACGATAGTAACAAACATTAAGATGAATGAAAAAAACTTCAGACTAACATTGCAGTGAATAATCCGTATGACACTAGACTGTGTTAGACAAACACAGTCTAGTGTCATAATGTGTTAGACAAACACAGTCTAGTGTTATACGGATTATTCACACCTCAATGTTAATCTGAAGTGTTTTTGTTCATTTACCAAAAATGTATGTTTGTTATTATCGTCATACATTCATATTTCAGTTATATTTCACAAGGTAGTGTAAAGATGCATTTACGGTGTGGTGAGATATATAATAATCACATTATTGCAAATTGTCCGCAGAATGTGAGAGTGGAAGCATTTTGAAAATTGGTGAATAACTGGCAAAGATATGGACAAAAGTAAAGTGCCACGTTTTTACGGACCACCCCGTACATTACCTCAATGAGCTCAAACAATGACACCGGCTGGATATATCTGGCGTATTTCTGCAACAGCGAGTCACGCGTGATTCCCGGATTGTCCATGATGTACATCATGACCCCGGTCAACAGGGTCTTGAGTGAGACTGGGTTCACGGTGCCCTCGGGTGTTTTCCACGGCCGTGGTACCAGCTTCACCGACTTGTACGTACTGACAGAACATGCACACAGCTACCAGTTTACAGCAGAATCTAATAAAGACAGAAAACTGACTAAAAATTAATATGAAAACTACTAACAAAGCAGAAGATCCTTGGCATTATTTTTCTGTAAATTTATACATCTGAAGTAAGTTCCATCCATTGTATTAGATCTAAGTTTATCTTATCATCAGAATACACACCTTTAGCATCAGAACCTTTCCCCGTTCTTAACAGCGGACTTCTCATCAGTTACGGTATCAGAGTTTTAAATAGTAAGATATTTTTTGCTTATTTTCAAACCTGAAAAATATGTCACAGATTCTAATGGGCAATTTGCTAATGCAGTCAACGAAGAAAAAACCTTTACAAAACTTTATCTGCATATCATCATCACATGCTGTTATAACTAAATGAAACAAGAGAATGTGAACCTCTTCCAACACCTTTCGAAATGGAAGATCCAGCCATAAAATTTTGACTAACAGCAATGACTGACAAACAAAACAAGACAAAAATGTAAAATCTCCTCGGATAACGTGATTAGCACCTGACACGAGAATCTGAAGCAGGCTTTTCATCAGCATCTGCAAAAGCCTTTGATCTTCTTCTTGAATAAACTGCACTGTCAACACCAGTGGAACTGGGACTTGTATTGTCACCATTCCATTTCACAGTCTCAGTCTCTGACGCAGACTCACTATCGCTGTCAGCGGTTCCATCCAACTGTGAAACTCGTGGGTCCATCGGCTTGGAGACGTGGGTGGTTTGAGCTGGGTGGCCGCACTGGGAAGCTAGCAGGGAAGTTGCTGCCGTTGTCGCTGGCGGCATGTAGCGAATGCATATCTGAGCACCAGGAAGTATCGTATTAGTTCTCGACAGAATGCCACGTACGTGGTTCATCACAGCCCTCGGGTCAGACGGGTTACCGAGATCTGCGGCGTTGATACGTATTCTGACTGGTTGCGATGATGATGCTCTCAGTGTCATCTGATTGGTCGTTGGAGTATTCGATGGGACAGAACTCCTTGCTGTGATTGGTTGTGATAATACTGCTCTCACCAGATTGGTGCTCGAAGTACATTGTGGGCCGGAATTCCCTGCTGTGGGTAAAGATGTGTGTTGTTGCTGGACAGAAGCTGAGTAATGCCGAGGACCAGAAACAGTCACAGAAGGACGTACACGAATTGTCACTGTGGGCATCGGTGGAGAAGCTGGATCTACCGACAATTTAGACTGCGAAAAACTCGAAGACTCTGCATGAACTCTGGACACAACTGATAACGCAGTGGCACTAGAAAACGACTGCCGTGCTGCAGTGCTGATACAAGCTGGCCGAATACCAACGTTCGGTTGCTCATCAGTTCCAGTTAGCAGCTTACGAGTGTCAGAGGCTGGGTGGACTCGATAAACTGGCCTAGAAGACAGGTTCCCAGATTTAGTATGAATTGGAACTAAAAACTTAGTATTTGTAGTAGAGGATGGAGCACTGCGTGGTGAAAAAGATGTAAGCAAAGTGGTTCTGACTACCGGAACAGATGTGGATCGAGACCTTCCTCGAGAGCCTGCAACCACACTGCGCTGAACAGTGAATGGTGACTTCAGCAAATGAGCATCTTCTACTGCGCTAGAAGTACAAGATTTGCTGATATGAGCTATGGCTGAGCCTGAGCTAACATTACTTGACCGACGCCCATCTTCAACATTTGCCCCAGTGCCAACACCAACTCTCTGAATTAACTTCTGTCCAGCAGCAGCACCACGTGCAGAATTAGAGTCGACTGCAGCAGTTACATTCAGTGGCAACTGTGTGAAATCAGCGGATTTCTGCTCTGGGAACGATGTCGTCTGAGACTGTCCAGCATCAGTGACTAGTGGTCCAAAAGTCACCGCAGACAAAGGCACACTGGCCAGCTGTTTTGCATCTACCGCAGACATGACTTTGCCTGCATCTCCGCCAACGTCCGATGCCTCTGAAACGAACAGAGATTCCGTCCACACAATGGCGCTTGTTCCATGCTGAGACTGCTGATCTTGTCTCAAACGTTTCCGACGAGGTTCGTAAAAACGACCGGAAGATGACTGCCTCTTATTCGGTGGTTTCAGTGTTTTGCTTCCCTTAACTGCATCTGGCGACACAGCAGTATTTCTGTTCGTTGTGAGCTGACTGGACTTGACAGGTTTTGGTTCATGGACAGCAAATATCATGCGAGACGGCGGCAGCTGGACAGTGTCTTCTGATAACCTGACAGCATGGTCTGACGATGCGGTGTTCAATGCTTGCACATCAGCAACAGAGAAACATTGAATGTCTTGATCGTGCACATTGGCTGTGTTCAAGTCGACGACAACAGCAGGCTGCAACACGCACCACAATGTGCATTGAGGCAGACAAAAAACAATCAGCATAACTATATAACACTTAGATGACATATGTCAATAACATGGTTTTTATTAGCCAATCAGCAGTCACAATAAAACTGGGTTCCACAGGTACAAAAAACCAGCCTCTGTTACATCTGTTACAGCACTGTGATTTAGGTGGTGGCATGGCATAGTAATGCCATCGTAATGCATGGTAATGTGTTTCATCCGATAGACAAAATTACTCTACGCCGGGCCCGGTTAGTACTTGGATGGGTGACTGCCTGCGAGCAGGTAAACCATCTCCGTATGCAACCAGTTGCCTAAGTCAACTCAGCCTTCCATCCCTCCCGGGTAGGCAAATCGAGTATCGAGTACCGGTAAGTGGGGTTAAGGTCGGGTGTGTTCACCTGAGTTGAGTGGCAGGTGACGTTTCGTAGCTCTGTGATGGGTTTTATATTAAGAGCTATACAGCACCTTTTACCTACTGAATTTCCTGATAACAGATATACAAAAACTTTTATTCCTGTAGTTAAAAATTTTGCTAAATTTTCCTAACACAATGATAACAACTAACTCATTTCATGGCCGCATGTTTCATGACGTCTCTCAGTCACAAACAGTCACCATCCTTCCGGAGCCATTTATTACCAGAGTAAATTCGCGACAGCAGTTACGCTAATGCACTCCATGCAGTATTGGTTTAGTGAGTGATTGAGTAGAGGTTAAACATCGCGCTCAACACATAATAGGTCATTTTGCGAATGGCCTTTCCAGGTAGCAATGATTTATTATCACAGATGAATGATGCATGAAAATGTGCTTAAGATACTAAAATAACTACCTCGCTTTTGGCTGGCTTATGACTGCGACCTTTAACGTTCTTATCAATGGTGATGAGCCAGCAAAGAACAGCATCGGTGACAGCAACGTAACGGAACTCGTCAACGCCAACTCTCAGCAACTGTACACATGCACAGACCAAACGAGTTCACACATCACACTGTCAACAGATATGTCAACATTTTAACACAAGCGATACAATACAATAACTAAACCTATAAGTCGAACCGACATCTACGGAAAACGTCCACAAGTCCTAACAGAAGTTAACATTACTATGCTCTAAGAAATAGTTCGACTATGAGATAGCGTACAAAAAGAACCCCCTTCATTCAACCTTCAATTTGCAAATGTTTCCCTTGCAATAGATGGCTGAAATTTTGCATGCCCAAGCTTAACACACATGGCTAGTGAATTATTTATGTAAAAAGTTTTCCCCTACGACCTAAAGCTTAGCCACGATATATCCATGACAGACGGATGGACGGACAGATGATGATAACCATGCCAATAGCTCGACCATTACTTAAGTATGGTCAACCAGAAATTAACTGCTGTAGCTCAGACAAAGCCTCTTGTTACTTTTGCTGACTGAGTAACGCATCTCGAAATCGCTCTAACATTACGGTGCTCCATAAACTCTGCATCTCGAAATCGCTCTAACATTACAGTGCTCTATAAACTCATTCTGAGCGACTGGCGCAGCGTGTGAGTCAAAGTTCGGATGTGAGAAACAAATGGAACACTCACAGCACAAGCGTCACACAGAGACGACACTGTCTTCTGTATCAACAACTGGTCAACATTCATCAACGACGACTACACAGCAACATAATGCAAGTCAAATGTACTCACTGCTCAGAATATTTCAGTCACATTCAGTGAAACTTTATACACACAATGTGAGCAAAACCACAGTGTGCTATAATTTGTCAAAATGTGCGACAGACTGCAACAGTACTATTAAAATTTTTGCATGTTATGGTAAAACAAATTGAGGCAAATACAAAAATGCCTAAGATAAGCGGGTTTAACTTGAGACATAGCCAGCAAACCAAATATACATGAAATACATTTATTAGTTATAACATAAAATGTACTGTATTATCCTCCAAGGCTTCGAAACTACCGTTTCTGTCTGGAAAAACAAACTCTAGCCTGTACAAGGTCTTGCTCTAACAACTGCCACAGTTGATTTATGGAATGACAGGTCAACCTAACTTACAACTATGGACAAAAATAACTAGCTTTCTAAATTAACACTAAAAGTAACGGCAAAAAAACTGCAACAGAAGCACAATTCTGGAGGTATTTTAATCACTCAAATCCAGCTGTTCAGCTGCAGCAAAACATTTGTCGGGCGTAGTATTTACAGGGTGTGCCAAACAAGAAATCTGAGCTAATGCTCATAAGACACGCGAGAACTTACGGCAGTTCCTGTTGGCAAATAAAGGCTGTAATTTCATAAGTTCTTACAGTTTATGACAACCGACCTGTAACTCGAACAGAGTTCTTCCCAGGAAGCCAGCAGCAGCCACCTGCTTGTAAACAGCTTGGACGATGTTCAAACGTTGGACATCATCATCATCATCACCACTTGGTGTAGAGTTGCGCTCAGCCTCTGCAGTTGTTATCACTTCCACTCGGATGGGAACCTCTTTCCTTATCGACTTCCGCAGCTCCAGACACGTTCTTGAATGGAGCAGCAGTTGACGCTGGTTCCACTCCCGAATGGCTTTAAGACTTCCTGAACCATCGATACAACATGAATGCAGCCAAATGCCAAGATGATCGAGTCTTGCATAATAGTGGAACATAAGCTTTAAGCATAGATCAAACAATCGGACAGTGCTGGTAGTCAACATGACAGCTTCCACTGCAATGATCGATGCTAACTGCTTCTGATTTAAATAGAACATATTATGCTCCACTTTCCTACGCACCATTCAGCTCGTTTTACTGGTCGTTTGTTGATGTGACAAACTTATCACATCAAAGATATCTCTATCAGCGCCATTTTTCACCCAGCAAACAGATAGCATATTATACATAGCTTGGACGATGTTCAAACGTTAGACATCATCATCATCAGTGTATATACATGTTTTGCACAGCTAGGGCTATTTTTCATGGCAGTTTATTAACCAGTAATTAGAACTGTAATTGGCAACAATCACATACCGGTAAATGTGACGATATAGTACTCGGTATTATACTGTGCTAAGAAACGTAACATTATTACAATAACAAGTAAACAATAACCATTAAAACAAGCAAAAAATAAACTGACAAACTGCACAGTAAAAAACAGCTAAAGATGCGCATCCAGAATACTACAGGGTGTTACAAAAATGGCACAAAGTTTACGGCACCATAATTTTGCAACCGTATGTCACAGAGTCATGTAATTTCCAGCAAAATGTTAAAAGGTGCCGTAAACTTGGACTGTTTTTTTTTAACACTGTATTAACTAGACGCAACTGCAGAGTACATTCTAGTGAAAATTTTCATTTCCGAATGTAGATCTGGGTCAAGATTAAAATGTTCACCAAAATCTATCCCTCTCCTCTGAAAATTTGTGAAAGTTCATTCAAAATTTTTTTAGCAATATCACATGACTGACAGACGGACAGAAAGTCACCAACGCAAACTAGTGAAAGCACTTACGACATTCTTCGGAGGAACCTTGTGAAGCTCTGTGCAGAAAGACGCCATCAACTAGACGTACTCTGACTGAACATGAGTTAAGCAGCACGTCGTTGGATTCTTGTAGGAACCTCAGTGAGTATGAATGCCTGTACTGACACTTGCTAGCAGTCAAACTTGTACGTGATGACACCAGACCAACACCACTGATGTCTTACACACACACACACACAATTGCTATCAGGGAAAAAGCAGATATAAAAATAGACAAAAAATGACGATATATACAAAAAAGATCTCTTTTGGTGAAAGAAATACATAATGTCTATTACGTTAGTTAGTAAAACCTTGCATTCAATAATCTAAATAAAACAGTAATAAAAAAAAAGATTTCAAACACACAAAAAAGAAGAAATTTTTTGCAAATATGTTAAAACTGTGACTCAACTCAAACTCACTGAGAAACATAAATCTTGCTCCAGTCATCTGCTAAAGTTTCCATTTAAATTTTGAAAAACCAGACCGACCCACTCTGGCTCCAAAAATGGGCGGGTTGAACAAAGAATGAATAGAAGTATTTTAAGATCATGGAGCAGCTATAAGCCAGACATGATGCTGTCATTTCACAAATGAAAAAACAGTTTATACGAAAGCATATACAGTATGTATCACTGAACGACTTATTACTGCCTATCAGGCAAATATTTCTATAATTACTTAATGTCTGCCAACGTTTCCAAAAGCACATTCTTCCAAGTTGCTGTAACAAGGATAATAACTTTCCACACTCCACAGTCGAAACAATTTTCCTGCAACTAAACCAACAGCATTAGAAGCCTAAAAGACCAAACTGATGCTAATTAATACCAGCAGATGAACCGGCATTGTGGTCTTGTTCAGTATCGGCCTCTGCTTCATCAATCAACTGCTGCGCTTCGTCATCAGAATCAGCATCGCACTCAGCGCTCTTCCATTTCCTGTGCATCGGCCTCGACTTCTTGTGTTTGCTGGCCGACGACTTCACGATGATCACTTCTTCTGGAACGGTTGTCTCAAACACCAGCTGTATCACAGCATGTGAAGACACACTCTGACAGCAACCAATCAACTGCTGCAATCTACTGAGTGCTCCGTAAAGTTCAAGCTAGAAATTTTCCCACATTTATAGCTTCCTTTTGCGAAACACTTTACCAGCCAAATTATCAGTAACTTGAATACCGAAAGTTACACTGAAACTCAATCCTTAATGATCATTCAAGTACAAATTTACCGCAAAGTATATCTGTGAAATAAAATCAAAAACAGGCCAATGCTTGATACAGTTAGAGAAACAAGTAAACAGCTTGCCTTTTAATGGGCTCTTCTCTGTACTACCACTACTAGATTTAAAATAAAATGGATCAAAAACTGCTAGGTTCTAAGGTTAACTATGAAAAAGGTGATCTTCTTATAACCTATTAAGCAAACACTACTGACAAAGACAACAGAGTAAAGCAACATTACTAGCACTTTTTGTTTTTATTTAACTGGACATATTTCACAGTCACTTCACTTTCTTTATTACAACAGTTAACAGTATGCGTTGCACTTAAATATACTGTATATTTGTATATGTACACGGTGTTTTATAAAAACGAACCACTTTTTGTTTTTTTCATAATTCACTCAAACGATGATCAATTTACATGAAATTTTTTATCGGTTGTAGCTGAAAAAAATGTTTCAACAAAATATGGCAGTTGATTAAATATTCTTTGCTAGTCGTGACGTAACGATGACATCATATTGTGTCACGGGTACAAGCTTGCAAGTTTCAACTGGTGCTGTCAGTTGCTACCCTGCTCCGATGACGAAAAACCTGGTTCACCCATGACAAATGCTTGAAGTTTTACAGTTGCAGCCACAAAAAACTCGCAAAGCAATCGCATTTATGTGTCTGTGGGGATAACTGAACTCACATGTTTGAGCAAGACAGTGCACTAGCACACCGAGATGGTTGAGTTTTTGGATCGCAAGACGCCCGATTTCATGTCACCATGTTGCTTAGTGCTGACATGATAAACGTTTTTCATCAGCGAACCAGATTAAGTTCACCATCGAAGCAGGGTAGCAACTGACAGCATCAGTTGAGACAAGCAAGCTTGTACTAACGGCGCATTATGAAGTCAGCATTACGTCACGACTAGCAAAGAATATATAATCAACTGCCATATTTTGTTGAAACATTTTAAATTAGTATTTCTTTAGCTACAACTGGTAAAAATTTAGTATAAATTGATCATCATTTGAGTGAATTGAAAAAAAGCAAAAGGGGTCCTTTTTATGAAACACCACGTACATTATACAAGCATCAAAGTAATTTGGCAACAGGTGGAATATCTTCGTTTCTATTCACCAGGTGGCAACAGCAATTTGCAATTGTAAGCTTTGGAACCAGAATTCTCCCTTTCCCCTGGAGGTCAGAGACTCCCATCTAACACAATGAAAGTCCGCGACACAAAACATGTTGCCGACTTTCATGATTTGTGCTGCAGACTTTCGTGATTTGTTGCGGACTTTGTCGCCAACTTTCCCCGTGCATTGCAACGGACTAAACTCCATTAGAGCGACATAAATGGGTTTGTCGCGGACTTGTCACTGACTTTGTCGCAAACATCTCGACATGTCCAGATGGTTTGTGTCTGCAACTTTCGTGATTTGTGTCGGCGACTCTGACTTTCACCGAAACTTCATGATTTCATGATTTGTCACCGTTTGTGTCCGCGACTTCCATGATATGTGTCTGCGACTTTCTCCGCGGGGAAGTTTCGGTGAAAGTCGGCGTAATGGAATTTGGGCTTAACAGAGCGATAGACAGATTATGGAAAAATACGTGGCTAGAGCAATTCCGGTTAAAAACCCAGGAATTGTCATCACCTTTCTCGTGGCGGTGAGTGTGACAGCAATGACAGCTGATGCAGCCGTGTCAGTGAGGGTCAGCAGAGATGAAACAGTGACGCCGCTATCAGCTGCCGTGTCCGTATCCAGTTCGAACTGCTGCAGCAATGAGCAAGCATCATCAAATAATGACTCCGAATACACCGACTTCCATGCATTCTGATACCTGGCAACAGTCAGATGTGCACAACAGTGACAGGCCTGGGCATGAAAGAAAAATTTCTGACAACAAAAAATTCACAAATTTCAGGACGTTTTTCAGGACAAATATACTGGAAAACATGGGTCCTGAGCATAGCATGTATGCAAAATTCCTAAAAACATAGTTTATCGTACCATGACAAATCTAAATATTGCACTAATTCACTATATTTGCTATACTGTGTGCGTATCCATAAAAATAATCAGCTCCACAATCAAAGTCAGCCCAATCTGAGGCTTACAAGGGAAGGGGCATTCACTCCCTGAAGCCGTTTCTGCTTGTGTACCCACAGTAAAGTTCATTGGATGCAGCTATCTTCTGTCAAAGGTATTGATGATTTACACAGTAATTTCAGAATTTCAAAATTTCAGACCAACTGGACAAATTTTCAGGACACTTGCCTGATTTCAGGACACTTCAGGAAAGTCTGCAAAATTACAGGAATTTTAGGACCATGCCCAGGCTTGCAGTGAATAGATACTAACATAAACCGTTGTGTACTGAGGCAAACTCAGCCTTCTATCCTTAGCAAGTTGTAGTTACCTACTGTAGCCGACTGGTGTGGTCAAATGTTTACTAGCTGCACGTTGCGCCCAACTATTTGTTAGTGCAAGCGAGTTATGGCGGCATAATGCACTGGGGTACCAATGATTTGTGCCAATTACTGTGGCTGCCACTTCCGACACTGTAAAGCATTTCTGGTCATGAGACTGACTCAAGTATGCAACACTGTAGCTAGTATCACTGTATATATTGAGCTATTCAGCTTAAGAGCTGCAAGTGTGTTTAATAAACCCAGTTAGTTCAGTCAGTATCAAAACATCCAACCTGACGGTTGATTTACGGAAATGAGTGAGTGAGTGAGTAGGGTTCAACACGTAGGGTTTAACATTCCGCCCGACACAGTATAGGTCATTTCGAGGACGACCTTTTTCAGGCAAAATGCACACATAAACACACAATAACAGAACAGAAAATTTAACCTTTACGGAAAACACAATATGAAACCCAGAAAACACTAAATTCTATCCTAAGCCTAAAACTGCAACAACTGATCATTATGACTGCGCATATATAGTAGTAATGGCAGTTCTAATAATCTTCCCTGTTATCCTCCAGACAAGTCATCAATCTCAGAATGCTGTCTATTGGAGGACAGGAGGCAGATTTACAGAAATGACAAGCCTGCAGTCAAATCATTCAAGCAAACCATTCCAAGACTTTCACCAATCATTAGCATGCTTTATACACAATGCATGCACAGAAACAGAGCACATCAGTAACTGACCCTTGAGTAAGCTTGTAGCCACCAATCGTGGATCCATATGTGACAGCGCGTCGTAATTTATGTGGCGCCTGTAGCACACAGCATTCGCTAATACAGAATTATAACTACGGATGCAATCCCAGCATCTCGGAATCCCGGCCGTTTTCGCCAATCCCGAATCCCAGATTAGTATGATCGTCAGCTTTAAGCTAACTATATCAGAGAGAAAGATCAAACTGAACTGCCTAAAACTGCGTCCCTACTAATAACTACTATCATATACGGCACAATCGTAAATTAACACAATGCAAATAATTGACAAATTGCACTTTTGAAAAGAAAAAAAGATCGATAAATATCTTTGTATGTTGCTAGCATAACTGAGCGCCATGCCAGCATGCAAAAACTGAAGTTTTTTTAGCAGAATAAAGCTTAGTTTACGTACAAACAGAAGGCTGTGGTAAGCTGCAAAATCTAGACAATTTTGCTGTGCTGAGCCGCAGAATTCTGCGAAATGGCCAGCGAAATTAGGCAAAATTTACCGCAGAAAACTGTGGGTCCTAACAATCAGAGTTGTTGCAAAATGAAACCGCGAGCTCTCACCATCTTCCAGGTGGTCACAACTCCTCTGCTCTTCAGTGATTCAAACACTGCATTCAGAACTGGCTCCGGATATGACCGACAAACCTCGTTCACCTCACGTTCTCGGTTGTTTTTGTCGCAAAGCAGCATTCTCGACTGCAATGATAAACACATCAACAACAACTACATTATCATCACACAGCCTCTATGCACAAACTCATAGGCTGAACTACACTGTGAGGCAAAAAAACACATCAAAATTTTTTTTACCATAAATTGAAGAAGGGTTAGCCAATTTTAGTAATTTTTGGTACACATATTTCTGACATAACTGGCCTATGGCCATTTAGTTTCCCACCTCACCCGACGTCTGCTTCTGCACTACCTGGGAAAACAGAACAGACAAAACGTGCATTAAATCTACAAAAAAACTTTATAAAATTTCATTTTTCCGGATATGTGGCCACCAACAGCCAATCAATTACAAGATTTGACTGTTGTGCAGCAGCATGTATATTAAATAGGCCTAACATTCAGGAATATTGATGAATTCAAAAAGCGACTGGTGAAGTCTGGATTGGTCTGAAGCAGAATGTTATTGATGCTGCTATCAATGCATGGAAAAAGTGTCTCCAAGCCAAGCTCATGTTCTTTGGCCAACATTTCAAACATTTTTGTAGGCAGTTAAAAATGGACAATTAGATAAACTATCAGCTGAAATGATGGAAATATGGACAAAATGTGTGTTTGGGGTGTTGTTTTGATTAAGCAGTAATACTAAAGTGGTTAAAAATGCAATATTTTGTTCACTTTCCTTCCCCAGGTAGTGCAGAAACAGACAATGGGTGAGGTGGGAAACTAAACAGTCATTTGATGGCCAGTTGTATCAGGAATATTTTTACCAAAACTTATTGCAATTGGATCACTTCTCTTCAAGTTATGATGAAAAAGATTTTAGTGTGTTTTTTATGCTTCACAGTGCAGTAAGTAGTAATTAACAAGCAAAGTAAATTCATCTAAATACTATCTTTGGTTAGCACTTAGTATTGACTGACATATCGGATTAAGATCACGCCACCACACTGATCAACAGAGAAAGCAACAGAATAAGCAGCCAAATCAAAGAAGCCTCAGAAAAAACACGAAGAGATCACGATGAATCAAGATCAAGGGTTCCAGCAACTTCCCCTATCAGTGAGAGATTCTTTGCTGTAAAAATATTTAGTAAAGCCAATGCACCAACAAATTAGCGACTAGATTTAGCTTATCAGTTCCTAGAAGAGTGTAGAATAACAAAAAAAACGTTGCCGACCACAATGAAATTCTGGAGCACACTCGAGTGAACATCGTCCACGGTACGGAGGCTGACGGCACTGTGATGTGATTCAGCGCTGGCCAAAGTGGTCTTGTGAAGACAGAACTGTCGATGTAGCTCGTCCAATGAGTCAGGAAGATCCAGCTCCAGAGCATCACGACACTCATCTGCAAAGCCTCTGCAATGGCAAACATTTGTCACTCACGCAAGCTGTATCCAACGTAAACGTAAAACATAAAGTTCTTTCTGAGGGTGACAGCGAGCTTGGCTTTCTTAGCAAACACCAACTTACACTGCAAGACCATGGATATGGCGCTAGTGCATTGCATGTACAGTTAGTGACCTGCCATAGCGGCAACGCATTTCATCCAATCAACAAAGTTACTCTACACCAGGCCGGGTTAGTACTTGGACAGGTGACTGCCTGCTGGCAGGTAAACCATCTCGGTATGTAACCAGCTGCCTAGGTCAACTCAGCCTTCCATCCCTCTGGGATAGGTAAATCGAGTACCGGCCTGTCTGGCTAGGGTTAAGGCAGGGCGCATTTACCTGTGTCGGATGGCAGATAACACTGTGGGATCCCATATGGCAGGTGACGCTCCGTAGCTCTGGAATGGGCTTCCACTAAGAGCTATAACACCACCATTAACCTTTAACTGTTTACACCACAGCTTTTGACTCATTGACCTATCCACGGAAGGATGGCCAGGCTGACTTCACCTGGGTGGCTGGCTACATATCAAGCCATCTGCTGATGGTCACTCATCCCCATGTACTAACTAGGCCAAGTGTACTCAAACCATGCTTTTTGTCAAAACTTTTGCTGAGTGAATACTTCAGTCTTGGACCAAAGTTTCGTTTATTTAGACTCAGCAATAAGTCTCACCGTTCTCACTTCACTTCACTGTTTGCATTAAGTCTGGTCTTAGACAAACATGAGCTCAGCAAAAAGGTCGGCAAAAGTCTAGGTCTAAAATGTGAAGTCACCCATTGCAGTCAGTCGGACACTTCTCCTGTTTCTACTGTACATAACTGACAACGAGACAGATAGCTAAACAAACAGTTGGCCTGCAATCCACTGAATGTAAAAGCAATAGAACTTGCAAATTCTGTCTAACTGGACAACGTTTCTGCACTAATGTACACTAGGATGAATCAGATGAAGGTGAACTCGTTAAAATATCGAAGCACTGAACAGAAAAAATTCAAGAGACTAAAATACATAAAACCAATCAATTACCGAAGCTTCTTGCGCAGTTTTTGCAGGCACTGTCTAAACGGCTGCCCAACATTTCCGCGTACATAGACTCTCCCAGTTTTAAACTCAGCAGTCAGCTCCTACCAATCACAAATTCAGTTACGTTAACTCTTACTGACAGTCACGGCCCAGTTTTACTTGGTACCTAAATTTTACGCCACACCATGGAATTTACCATGTATCATGGCTTTTGCTGCTTGCTGCAAAGAAAATGAAAAAACTGCTAGTTTTTTGGCCTTATTTACAGCCTGTTTCAAGTAAAATGATTTGTATTGTCACATAAAAAACGTAGAAGTTTATCTGTTGTTTACAAAATTATGTTATAGAGCAGTGTAAAGTCATCAACTGACAATCTCTGCAGTCAATGCATGTCTTTTATAAAAAAAAAGTTTTCGCAGGTGTGAAGATACTTTCACTAACAATGTTTTACACATTACAGGTTACAAATAACTCTATACTTTGTAGCACTGCTTGGTGATTGACACACCGATAACATTTACCATCTGGAGAATGTACATTCTAGAATCACTGTGCTGCGGAATATCACGTAATTTGACAAAGTATGCCACAAAATTTGGCTCAACTTGCTGCAGCAAAATTGAAGCCATGCTAATGAAAAATGCCGAAAAAAGTTGCTAGAAATTGAACGATATGACTGATGAATGCTAACCTTATCTATGTGAGCCTCGCTGAGATACAGACTGACATTCCGTACAGTGCTTTGGTTCTTCATCATGTGCATGATGCGTCTTGAACACGCCTTTGATGACTTATCATGTGACGTCTGCAAAACATCAACATGAAACAAGGAAAGTAGCGACAGTCGACAAAGTATCGCACAGCATGGAGGAGGGTGGACGGGAAATGTTTGCACCAACAAACATGGCAACGATGTGAATGACTGAAACATAATGAGTACATATTCACATTTAAAAGACCGCATCATATGCACCAAACTTGCAACAGACATGACATCATCCTAGACACAAGACCATGTCAGCTGACAGCAACCACGATACATAGTGGACATATACAGGGTGGGCCAAAAAAGTGGCATTTTATTTCTGTCCATATCTTTGCCAGTTGTTGATCAATTTTCACAATTCTTTCACTGGCACACTCTGCACACAATTTGCGATAACAAGATTATGACATATCCCACCACACCGCTAATGCGTCTCTACACTATCTTGTGAAATATCAACGAAATATGCATACACAGGGTGGTCCAAAAAATGGCACAAAGTTAATAACACCATAATTTTACAACCATACGTCATAGAGTCATGTGGTTTGCAGCAAAATGTTTCGAAAGAAATTCTTTACATGACTGAAGTCAGTACTTGAATACAGCAGTTAAATATTTTTTGTTATTGCCGCTGGCAATTGAACTATGCAAAAACAGTATTACCCTTGACACCATGGTCCACAAAAACGTGCCAATTTTATTTGTAAATCAGTCAATAATTGGCAAAGATATAGACAAAAGCAAAGTGGCATGTTTTTTATGGCAGACGAAGATGACAATGTCAGATGACAATGCTAGCAGTGCTACGATGATGGCAGAAGTGTGGAGCCGCAGTAAGGGTGAATATGGAAACCAGCAAATATGCAGAGTCACATTAACTCAAGAGTCACATTAGCTCAAGCTACCAGTTGGTGGCGTGGTGTAGCGGTAACGCATTGAGTCAAAGCAATGAAGTTACTCTACAGCGGGTCTGGTTAGTACTTGGATGGGTGACTGACTATAAGCAGGTAAACTATCTCGATACAAAGCCAGCCAGCTAGGTCAACTCAGCCTTCTAGCCTCCATGGGATAGTAAAATGAGTATCAGCTTTCAGGCTAATGGCGATGGTGAATGTAGTATTGTAGCTGCTGCCTACGGGAGGATCTGATGTAAAGGTCGATTGGCCTGGTCCAAAAGTTGGCGGCCATCTGGCACACCCGTGCTGCTCTTGCCAAAATGAACGAGAGTGAATTCTTGCAGTGGCAGTTCAACACCTGCTACGAGACAGCACTGTAAACACTGTCGTGGCTACTATTACCATTATATTATTACTCACCATGAAGCACACTCTACAAGCAGACTGATATTAACTGACTGACTAGCCACCGACCGTGAAGTTTTCATGCATGACGTCACGTATGACGTAAGAAGGAATCCACGTCTGGAAGTCTCGTTGCTCAGTTAAAAACTGACCAGCTACTTGACACAGCAACAACTATACAAACAACCAACAGCCATGAGATCACCGCAAGTTCCACTAATGATCCTACCGATAATAATAATACAGCATTAATACAGCGCCATGGAGTCTAAAAATATGAATGCACTCAAAAAAAGTGCAGTGATAAATTATGCAGGAATGTAGTGCAGGCTACACAGCATATTTATCAATATGAAATAGTATAGCAAATATAACATAAAAATAAACAACCAAGTCTAACACATAATAAAGATGGTCTTTGCTGGACATCTGTTAACTTTGTCAGGACCACACTACTCAATGCCTTAAGCTCCAAATGACCTTACAACTGTGCAAATAATATAAATATTTAAACGTTCATAATTAGACCATGATGTATTAATCTTCCATTTTACCACGCAATATCAACCAAAATTAGTGAAACCCCTGCTTCAAACACGCCTGATTCAGTTTGTAGTTCATGGATTTCAACGAAATATTGTACACTGCACTATCTTAACATTACTTACGGTCACACCCATTATGACATATGCACTTTACCGTGTGTGCTTAGTGTAACGGCATTATGACGTCAGAGTTTGTTTATATTAGGCTAATGCTCAATACGTTGTTACTGACAAAGGGATCAAGCAGCAGCATACCTGACTTAGACTAAGAGCTTGCATCGAGGCCAAAGGTGGTTACTTTGAGTTCAAACTTTAAATGCCAGCTGAGAATGATAGTCTCAATGACTGGTTCAAATTTTGTAAAATTCTGTCAGGTATTAACGATTTTACACTAACTCAGCTGTAGGGGGCCGGCTGAGCTGCTAATTGTGGGACGACACAGTGTACAAGCCTATCAAAAAAGGCTTTACATACAATTCAGCCAAGTCATATAATTTGATACCAAACAAAGCAGTCCATGCGAGGAGTGCATTTAACTTCTCACAAAAGTGACAAAACGACAAACGCAGTAGCAGAAAGGTACAAATAGTTATTGCTAACCAGACTGTCTTCCTCAGCAGTCCATGTAACTCTCAGCTTCCGCATCAAACTCACTGCTGCCGCGTCCTTCTTGTTCTGCTGCTGCTTAATCCTTCTAATCTCAGCATCTACACAACATATTGCCACAACAACAAAAATAACAAACAAATAATAACAAACAAATGTCTCTTAACTGGATACATAGTCAACTAGATGGTAGTTACGACTCCATCAACTATAATGCCTCCACCAACATGTGAGTGAGTGAGTAGGGTTTAACATCCCACCCAACACAGTATAGGTCATTCCGAAAATGGCCTTTTCAGGCAAAATTGCACATACACATAAGTAAGCAAGTAAGTAAGTACGTGCATATTTAAAGTGCACAATGTCAGCCAGTGGCCGAATCTGAGGCACTTGGCTGAGCCGCTAGGGGGAGCACTAGGCCTGCTGGAAGCAGTGAGTTTTAAGGAGGCGACGGAAAGTGTCTGCAGAGGTAGAACTACGGATGCTAGATGGTAGTGAGTTCCAAACTGTGGGGGCTGCAATGCTAAAACCGCAGGAGGTAAAGGTTGTGTGAACATGTGGAACCGACAGAAGATTGGTGTTGGCAGAACGCAGAGAACATGTGGGAGTGTGATAATTAAGAAGAGAACGTAAATAAGCATAATAACAGAACAAAAGTTAAACCTTTACAAAAAGTTTAATCTTTATAAAACACAAAACACAAAATTGTAATATTGTAAGAACTGCTGATTATGACTGTGCATATGTAACGGTAATGGCAGTTCTAATAATCTTCCCTGTTATCCAACATGTGACAACTACATGGTGTTTCATAAAAAGGCACCCTTTTTCTTTCTTTCATAATTCAGTCAAATGATGATCAATTTACACGAAATTTTTACCAGATGTAGCTGAAGAAATACTAATTCAAAATATTAGGACAAAATATGGCTGACAGTTAAATATTCTTTGCTAGTTCTGACGTAATGCTGACGCCATAATGTGCTGTGAGTACAAACTGGCTTGTTGCAACCGGTGTTGACAAACTTGCTGAATAGCTGCCATGCATTGATGGCAAACTTTATCTGATTCACTAATGAAAAACTGTTGAAGTTTTAACATTGTAGCCACAAAAATGCTCAAAACGATCACATTCACACACTTGTGCGGATAGCTTAACTTTTACATCTTCCAGCAAGACAGTGCACCAGCACACTCCGCTTACGAGATGGATGAGTTTTTGGATCGGAAGACACCTGATTTTATGCCTCCATGTTGCTAAGTGCTGACATGCTAAACATTTTTCATCAGTAAACCAGATAAAGTTCACCATCGAAGCAGAGTAGCTACTGACAGAACCAGTTGATACAAGCCAGTTTGTACTCACGACACATTATGACATCAGCATTACGTTACGACTAGCAAAAAATATTTAACTAATGGCCACTTTTTGTTGAAGTAATTTCAATTTGTATTTCTTCCGCTACATCTGGTAAAAATTTCATGCAAACTGATCACCATTCCACTGAGTTATAAAAGAAACGAAAAGGGTGCCTTTTTGTGAAACACCATGTACAAAAAGTGCATTTTGGGGCTTACTTGACCCAAATGTAAGCTTGACGCTTGACCCCAACATTTGACATGAATTCATCCTTGTCCCAAAGTTCGTTAGTGGTAAAAGTTTGGTCAAATTCCATCAACAAATTTATCGAAGATATCTTGCTAACAATGTCTGTACGCGACTCACACATGCACGGACACACGAACATTCTGGAAACATAATAAATCCGGCCATTACATTGGCAAAGGCATAAAAACTGCAACGTCACGTAACAGTACAAATGCGAGTCATGCAGAGTGTCTATTGGGTCGAAGGAACACCTGAACAGCTCCAACTCCAGGAGACATCGGAACACCAGCAGGAATGTGGATGACAACTAGGGACAGTAGAAAATCACGGCAAAAAATGGCAAAAAACATGGTGGACTTTTGTGAAAATCACAAAGATCACGACAAAATCACAACACAGACAGAGCATCAAATTGCAAGCCCAAAGACAAGTATACAGTCTACAAAGCTTAACATCTAGCATTGACGACTGTGATTACATGCAGTGCAAGGTTTTCATTAGTGAAACTCTGTCGCTGCCGAGCATTAAAATACATACTTTTATGATGATGTCACACTCACATATTGAGCCAGTAAAACAAAGTACACGGACTTTGGTAGCAGAAGCAAAAATAAGTATTTTGGTGTTAAAATCACACTATAAACTCCAACTTATGCTGATTAAAAACCAAACAATTCTTGTAAAACGCAAAATCAGATCACTTTCGCTAAAACACGGCATTTCAGCAAACTCTTGTCAGTTTGAGAGTTATAAAGCACATAAAGTCAGCAAAAAACACACAAACAAATACAGCGTGAGCCAATAAAAAACGTGCCACTTTACTTTTGTTTATATTTTCGCCAATTATTGACCAATTTTAAAAATTCATTCACTGGCACAGCACACTCCATAGACAATTTGCAATAATGGGATTATCATATATCTCACCACACCATAAATGCATCTCTACACTACCTTGTGAAATATAAGTGAAATATGCGTACATAACGATAATAACAAACTAACATTTTGGTGAATGAAATGAAATGAAAAAACACTTCAAACCAACACTGCGGTGAATTATCTGTATGACACTAAACTGTGTGGGTATAACACAGCCTAGTGTTGCACGGATCTTTCACTGCAATGTTGGTCTGAAGAGTTTTTTCGTTTACCTAAATATTTGTTATTATCGTTAGTTTTTTACATTTATAATTTGATGCTGTGTCTGTGTCGTGATTTTGCCGTGATCTTTGTGATTTTCACAAAAGTCTGCCGTGTTTATTTTTAAATTTTGAAACTTGGTCAATAATTGGTGAAGATACGGACAAAAAAAGTGCCACGTTTTTTACGGCCCGTCCCGTAAATAGACAGAGAGACAGCCAAATAAGCAAGCACCATATTGCTCAGTCACATACTCACATCTGTCTCTGACGATGGTAGGTTTTGTCGGTGACACAGCAGCTGAAAATGCAAACATTAAAATACGTCAAATAGACAATAAAATATATTGTTAAAAATTTCATTATAAAACCATGAAATAAATGTTTGAGTTCTTTTTTGCAATTTATTACTATTACAGTTTTTGCAGCTGCTTACAGTGCACACTCAACTTCACAAAAATTCTTCAACACCATCTAATATTTTGCTGACACCATTTTTGAACTTGACTTGTCAACAAATATTGTTCTAGACACTCTGCTAACAGCATATACAGTATGTCCACAAAAAAGTGCCTCCCACAGACATTTTGCAGCAACCTGCACCAATTTCAGTAACACTTTTTACATACAATGTGACATCTATGCGAGCCACCAATGAAATTTTTTTTAGGAATCTTCCATTATAAGAGATTTTCATTCTTTTTCAAAGTGATTTCACAGATCTGCCGTCGTCATCTGTAACGCCATTTCTTGTTGCTAAACAAACAAAATGGTATCAAGAGAAGATCAATGTTTAACCAAAATATGCAGAATTGAAAAATATATGGTGCTAAAAGATTGATACCTAAATTTCGAAGAAAAAACTGGTCTTTTGCTTCGGTGAAAAGCCTGCTACAAAAGACTGACATTAGCTGCATTTGAAAACTCTGACGTTCGGCAGCGTTATTAAAAATTTGATACGTCGGCAAACACAAGTTCGATTTCTGTGAAACTAAGGCGTAGTGTTGAGAATGAATGTCATTTTATGTGCATAAAATTTTATTTAAATCAGTGCAGTTTTCCACTTGCTATTGCAAAATGTTTTTTGGGAAAGCACTTACTTGTAGACACAGTGTATTTGAGATATTTTAAGTATTTACGTGATGAAAAAAGCAGCTAGAAATACGGGAATATCAACAAAATGCAAGGTACAAACTTTTTTTTACTCACTGTACACACATACCAGTATATCGCTTCGGTTTTCTCACACCTGTACATTTTTACTTGTCGAAAGCACGATCAACCAAAAAAAGATCTGTAACAGCATTTAAAACCAGAACTCATGCAGAAAAAGAGTATATGAAAGGCACTAAGCACATCTACGTACCAAGACCACGACGACCGCGGCTATATCCATGACCACGCCCACCACCGCGCCACGGTCGCACTTTAGTCACGACTCTCTCAATCGTCTTCCCTTCATCAGCCTTAGCACTACCAAGAACTGGTTTCCGCTTGAGACCTACAGCCACAAATCACTGCCAGCAATGACACACTAGATGGTCGTTACGACTCCATCGACTATTAGGCCTCCACCAACATACTTGATGCCACCGTGACCTTGACCCTTGACCCCATAATTTGACACGTTCACCTTGTCCCAAGGTCCATCAGTGGTGAAAGTTTGGTCAAATTCCATCAAAAATACCAAAGTATCGTAAATATTTTTTTCCCTATTTTTGAACATAGCAGTTATTATTACAGATTTCTACAGCATTTTTATGTCTCCGCTGAATGTTTGTTCTGGACACACGCATGAACACTCTGAAAATATAATGCCTCTGACCACTACGTCAGCGGAGACATAAAAATGCTGTAAAATCTGTAATAATAACTGCTATGTTCAAAAATAGGAAAAAAATATTTAAATAAATTTATCTACACTTTGACTGTTTTCCTAAGCCTTCCTTTAAATCCTAAAATTTTCATCAAAAAAGCTCCAGCAGTTGGTTCGAAATTGCATTCTGCGTGACGGGACTCCAAGTGGAGGAGCAGAACGACCAACTCACGTAAGAAAACAAAACAAGATACGCACCTTTCTTCTTCATTTGGTGGTGTGCTTTGTTGTGCTGCTCAACCTTCGTAACACCATGAGACAGCAATCTACCAATGGAGGGCTCACCATACTGCAAACTCCAACTACGACGCACATGGCTGCAACACAGTAAACATATACACGATATGTACCAATACACTAAATGCAGAGATAAATATCTGAGAAAGCTGACATACTAAAAGAAGGTACTGCTATATCAAGTGATGCGCTTATAACTTCAAAAAAGACAATTAACAGAATCACTCGTAATTGTGCAAAAAATCTTGTCCTTCTAATGCAATCAGTGGATAATGTAAATTTCCAAATGTTGTAGCAGCACACAAGATTGGTAGATTATAACTGGTTTAAACAACAATTTTATGTAAAACTAAAAAATAAGAAATGGCAGTTTCCTCTGTAACCCTAACAGACAAAAATCAGCAGCTACAGAAAAGCATTAAAAGAGTTAAAAACAGAGTGAATGAGTGAGTAGTGTTTAACGTCCCACCCGATATGATATAGGTCATTTCGGGAACGGCCTTTCCAGGAAAATGCACATACACATAATAATAGAACAGTAAGTTTAACCTTAACAGGAAAACATAATATGAAACATTAAGCACAGAATTGACCTAAACCTAAAATTGTAAGAACTCGCCATTATAAGTGTTCAAATGTGAGAGTAACGGCAGTTCTAATAATATTCCCTGTTATCCTCCAGACAGTCCTAAACAGAAATGTAACACCTTTTTATAAACTCATAGGTTAAAACTCCTAATGAACTAAAATTACAATCTGATTTACTAATTCACTGACACCGCTGCTGTCTTGCTCAAAACCATAACTCGAAACCAATCCAAGGAAGGCAATACTCATTGCCATAAAGTTAACACTGTGAGCAAATAAAGATAAAATTTGACAAATTCCAATTATCCAATAGCAACATAACTGACTGTAATTCATTCAGAAGTAATGCTTACAGAAAAAGGGATGAGTCGAAGCCACAGACGCCAAGTCCGTCACCAGGTATTTGCCCATCGTCAACCACATCACTCACCATCTTTCCTTGACAACACTCTTCATCGCTGAAAGCCTTTTTTGGCTTACCGACTACAAAGTTCTCTACATGACACATGCAGCCATCATGCTTTACCTTCAGCACTGTTGATGTCAAAAACGTAAAGGATCGTCCATAAATGATGTCACACAATTTTAGGAAAAAAGTACTCCCCCTTCCCCTTTGTCACATTTTGTCACGCTGCTCTGGACCCTACCAAATATGACGTCACAAACTTCTAACCCCCTCCCTTGCAGCCTGTAGTGTAGCCTATAGATCTATATGAGTTTCAAACACAACACAATGATTTGATGCATTTGCAACAGTAAGCATAGTATATCAAAGTTCTGATATGCAGAAATGATCTCCTGTACACTAGTGCTATCATCCACGATTCCCTTGCCGCAGATGTGACGTGCGTGACGTCACGCAACCTTTCATCCCTCTCCCCCCAAAGTCATGCATCGTCACAATATCGTGAACCACCCTCCCCCTCGACGCATGACATCATTTATGGACGACCCCTAAGGCCTAATTGGACGACACAGCAGAGCAGCTATGGTGCAAATCATTCAATCATTTATATATGGCAATAAACAATAGAGATCGCAATAAATGAGTGCACATTTCATACTATAACAAGAAATATTTTAGACTGTGACCAATCTAATGTACTCCTCGCGCACATTATTTTCTTTTGTATTCTTTTAACTGCTTTTTAGTTCCTTTCTTTTCACACCGCAAATAGCGGTGCCGACAGCATCAACCATGCAACTAATGTCATCATGTCACGTGACCCCAAAAAGTCAAACTCATGACTCCATTATCTCTGAAACGCCATAGCTCCATAACGGTGCTAGATAGACACATGCTCTTGTCCACATTGACCATGCATCTATCTAGCACCGTTATGGAGATATGGCGCCTCAAAGATAATGGGGTCACGAGTTTGACCTTTTGGGGTTACGTGACGTCATCGGTCACGTGACCATTCAACTCCCGGGGGTCGACTTCCTATTGGTGTTCCATAGTGACTATGCGTCTATCTGGCACTGTTATGGAGATATGGCCGTTTTAAGTTCTTCCAGGAAGGCTCTTCCAGGAGCAGAGGTCGGTCCGTCGGTCGGTCCTCAGTATTTTACACTGATCTTATATACCCCTCTTCGCTATGTTAGGAACGCAGCGCGTGAGGAGTAAAAATCAAACACATGGAAAATGTAAAAAAACTGTGTAAGACAATGCAGCACATCTAGGTGAACATATTAATAACACAACATCGAGTAAACATGTAAACATCTTTTTTGTTTAACAAACCTACTTTTCTGGAGATAATTTAGGTTAGGCTGTGTCGTCATGTAAGAATGCACAAAATTTAGAATGTGCACAAATGTCCATCAAACTGACAGATAAAAGATACTGATAAAATTGTCTAAGTAATGCCAGGCTAAACAACCAATGCCAGACATTAATACTAATTCCCACACTATCTGTTCTACAAGACCACAGTTGCTGTTATCAGTCACAATCATAATGATTATCACAAAATCGTCATCAACAAACCAGCTGGAGTATTTAAGGCTTCTCTGTGCAGACTGGTCCAAAATGCCCACACGTCCACCAGCGATGTGAAAGTGAAACGACTTCTGGGCATTTCCTCGCGTAAAATACCGCAATGTGAAGTTTCCACCAAGCTTGCATGCTGATGAATGTAAATGAACCACTGCAAATGACAACACAGCAATCAGCATCCTCATCAGAGATGTGCGGATCCGAAATTTTGAGTCCGCATCAGTCCGCAGATTTTGAACAAAGATCCACATCCGTCCGCGTCCGCTGCAAAAGAGAAATACTGGATCCGCTGTAAATCCGCATCCGCACTGAATACACCTAGTCTTTAGTACACCACAATTTTTGTCCATTTTGGATCTGCTGTCAGTCTGTGTCTGCACAAAATACTGTGGATCTGCATCCGCGAATGGACGCGTCCACAGTACGTACATCCCTGATCCTCATCAATCTCCGCCTTCTCTTATGCTGCTGAATGTCTAACGCATTAGAATTGCAAATATACGAACATATCTGCTTTCAATTTTTGGTTTTTCAACCAATACAGTTCATTTGCTAAGTGGACATGGTAGAAAATTCTGTCAACCACAAGGAGACGTACCTTCACGGTCCAGCAAGTTCAAGACCAATTTTTTCAACAGGTCAAGACCTAATGTTTTTGATTACTATTGCAGTAACACTCAGTGAGCGGAAGACAAAGATGGCCACTTGTCAGTTCTCAAGTGCATGTTAAAACATTGAGCAGCAATCGACAGCATCAAACGACCAAAAGACACAATAAGTAATAATAAATATCATAAAAATGCCAGTATAAACAACAAGGAAACTACAGTAACTTAATAACAGTAAGAACCTCTACCAATCGTAAAAATCATAAGCCAAAGCCAAAGCAGTACGTTAGTACAGTAGTAATTAACAATGACACCTCCTCCTTGATCCGACTTTCGGACTTGCCGAAGGACAGGAGTCCAAGTCTGGCAAGATACAGAGACTGCAGGTGCAGTTTCTGGATGAAATTGCGTCCGTGCAGCAGGCAGCGTCTGAGTGACGCTGGAAGCTCACCAATAACCATGTGCTGATGCTGCTTGTCCGCAAGAAATTCACTCAAACTTGGCACCTGATCGCACATCCATCATTAACATGCACGCTCAGTCTATGGAAAAAGATTCAGCAGGATTTTGTGCAATCACCATAAGCAGAGAATTTTTCAAAATAACACGAATAATTCTGCTACACAGCACATAACTTTATTAACCAAAATTAACTAAATGGAGATATCTCTTATACAAACCAAGTTATAGCCCATTTTTTGTCTCAAATTTTGTTGCCATGGCAACAGAGGTCAGTCAAGGGTAAATACAAGGAAAGGGGAAGAAGAAGGGAAGGGCCGTTTTGCAGCAAGGAAAGGGAAAAAGTAATAATAGTAGATGCCAACGTTGCTGGTTGCACTGTTGATGCAATGACGTCATTGCTAAGATGAGTCATCATGCGCACAGACAGAAAAAGTGATTACTTTATCTCCACCAGTGTTCACTACGTTCACCTTGGCGGAGATAATCAAATGATGTCAAAGCTAAATTAGTCCAATATAGAACTTGCCTCGTAATTGAAACGATAAACTTTACAGAAGACACTCAACGGCAAGTTATCAATGATGTTGCGGAAACACTGCCAACCTTCAGGATACGCTGCGCACACAAATATAACAGGCAACAATAAAATCAATTTTCACGTAACAAAATGTTACACTTGGGCATCAACGAAATCAACAACAAAAAAGTTGTCAACACAGAGACGCATCAGCTATGCAAAACAGTTCTAAAAATTTCCAGGTTCCGAGTCCAGGAACCTTGGATCATGAATTGGATCATCACTCAAATGTAATCAATAGGTCCCTGTGGCCAAATTTACAAAACACTGTAAGGCAAATTTATGACAACATTACAACATACGGAATGTTTACGACAGATTTATAATAAAATGCGACTTACAAAAAATCGTACGAGAAAGTTACAACAAAAGTTACGACAAAATGTGCGACACCTCATTAGCTGTCATACGACACATCAAGCGCGCATACAGTAATTATTTTGCTTTCTCATTAGTAGATAATTTTCACACAGTGCTATAAAACATATAACTGTCATTTGCGGTAACTTCAGGTAGTGAAATCACCGCAAAGTCAGTTCACTTGTCATTGTTTACATCTGTAACCACTGGTGACGATAAAAGCAGATAATCGGTGTGCAGCGTCATGTGCTGCCAGGTCAGCATAACGAGGGTTGATTGGCTGGCGAATTTTAGCGACTACGGAGTTATGACAAAATTGCGAGAGAGTTACGAACTCACAAAATTAGCTGTCAAAATTCACATACAACATTTTTATGACAGTCTTACGACATCATAACTTGTTTATTTACGACAAAGATACGACAAAGTTGCGACGATTTTACAACAATTATAGGATTGTCTTACGACGTTTTGTAAATTAGGCCCCTGGCCGACGTTCATCCCTCAAAAGAAATTCACCAAAATCCATTTGTAAATTTTGGGAAGATTCTCACAAGAAAAAAACTTGATGTGTATACATGTACGTGAGTAAAACAAACAGCAAAGCACAAATGATGCCAGGGCTCCAAGAATGGTTTTGCTTGAATGCTTAATATGACTTACAAATCAACTGACCCTGTAATCTTTCAACATTGTTTACATACCTGGATGCTTTGGAAGCTTCAAAACATGACTGTGCCATGATGACGTAGAACCGGTGTATATATGCGATGGAAGGTATTCCTGAACAAGTCAACGGACCCACAGATTATCATCATCCTCATGTTACAATCAGTACTGACACAGTAGTAAGTATGCAATAAATACATTGAAAGTAAACTTTAGTGGCAAACAATGCCATATTTACAGTTAGTTCTTTTCTCTTTGGAGATTACACCAGACAATAAATAAATACACTGTGTCTCAAAAAATGCCCAGAACATTTTCGATTGTAACCTGAAGTAAGATTACCAGATGTGAATAAGTTTCAGTACGAATATTCCTGAGGCAACTTGCAATTAAATGAATATTCAATTTCCCACCTCAACCAAAGTCCGTTTGTGCACTACCTGGGGAAAACAAAAAACCAACAAAATATTGCTTTTTTACCAAATGCAATATTATTGCTTTATCTAAATAACACGCAAAAACATATTTTGTTAACTTTTTTGAAACTTTGGTGCATATTTTGCTTGGTCTGCATTCACTTGTTAGTGCAAAAGCAAACATTGGGTGAGGTGGGAAAATAAATAGTCATTTGACGGCAAGTTGTGTTAGGAATATTCCCACCAAAAATTATTAAAATTTGATAATTTTTCTTGAAGTTACAATTGAAAATGTTGCGGATGTTTTTTTGAGACACAGTGTACATATGTGCATATTAGAGTGGCCGTTAAAAATCGAAGTTTGAAAAACATTTGCTCAGTCAACATCAGTGCTTCGTGAAAATAAGTGTTAGCACCATAATTTGTCTGTGGCAGTACTGTGTAGACAAACAGCTGTAAAAATAAATAACATTTTTTGAGTATTTGCTACAACACTTTCATTGTAAACCCATAGTAAAATTCAAAGCTCTTGAGCTACGTCTGAATATTAAAATATTTTAGTGAAAATTTATATGGCTTATTTTCTCCCCAAAAACAACATATTTAAAGGGTAAGAGCAAATACTTTTGCACGCGAAAGCAGCTACTGCTTTCAGCGCGTCTCAGCCATCGCAATTCTGTCCGTCTGTCTGTCTGTCACACGGGTGGATCAGTCAAAAGCGGTGCAAGCTAGGACTACCAAATTTTCACCGTCAGCTGCCCAGAAGACTCTAGTTTCAGGAACCGTAAAGCTTTCCCATAAATTGAAAGGGGGTCACCCCGAATGAAGGCGCTAAAAGAGAGGGGGTAGGGAAAATTTGCGACTTTTGACCAGTAAGTTGCTGTATCTCAGTAATGGTGCGAGATAGGGCCTAGGCTACTATTAATCACTAATAGGAAGTTGTACACTGGCTCTTGATTGGCGCCGAATTCAATGACCTTGAATGACCTTGAATGCCAAAATAGGGAGTTTATGGATTTTTTTTGGCAATTTCGGATCACGACACAAGTCTATATCATTCACAAGTTGGTGCCACAGAACTATCGTTATGTGATCCAGAAGGAGAATTTGGTATTTGTATAATAACTTAGCGTGAACACCCCAATTTTCAGCTAAACTACTGAATCGGAACTGCTATAGGCTTTCGCACATCTCATGAGCATTAGCTCATACTCCTTGTTAAACTATGACTTCTAATGGCCACGCTAGTGTATATGTGCCCATCTGTGAGTTATAACAGTGACCGGCGATTCAGAATGCTGTGAAGTGACTTACGGGGGACTGCTGTGCTGCAGTGTTGAGATCTTGTGGCTTTGCACCATACGCCATCCACCAGAGCACTTCATGAAGCACCATGTGTCTCACCATGCACGGCAAGTAGCCGTGACTCAATCCAGCCATCTGTCACACATAATAAATAATAATAATAATAATAATAATATGGGTACGATCTAGTTCCGGTGCGGTCGATTGGCATTTTTCCTGAGTCGATTTTGTCGATTCCTTTTTGGTTTTAGTGCATTTCGTTGTTTTTGTTGTTATTCTACTTCGTCGGAGACATTTGAGGATAGCTTTGGCTCGTTTGTTTCATCTATAAGTGATTTGTATCGTTTGTTTGAGCCTTGTTT
>Ga0056128_1000874_pt1 | contig 30683 bp, 20 predicted proteins | sample WorMetLIZISLAND2_FD_71113 | JGI IMG/M metagenome (GOLD analysis project Ga0056128, IMG submission 71113) | Marine gutless worms symbiont microbial communities from Max Planck institute for Marine Microbiology, Germany - Olavius geniculatus... ...
CCCCCCCCAAAAGAAGAAAACATTAGCGTGCCGAAAACAATTTTGTTTTCTTGTGAGAAAATTGTCTTTAGCCTATAGAAATACAAGATTTAAGGCTAACGTTCTTCAATTTTGGAACCAACAATTTTGGGACCCTGAATTTTGGGACTCCAAATTTTAAGAAAAATTTGAAGCACAATTGAAACGTTGAGCACCAATATTTCTCTGTCGGATATTTGCAGCTCTCTGTCCGAAAATTGCAACTCCCTAACTCCTGTCCCCCAACGTTTTGACCCACGACGCTGCTGCTGTATACTGTATAGGCCTACACATAGGTCGATTTTTTTCAGAACTTTAGCGGCGACCGTTGCACTGTGCATAAGGTGCCCATAAGATTGGTATAATTTCTTGTAGGCTTGTAAGACAAGTTGGACAACTGTAGAGTGTGGAGTAGACCTACGTAGCGGAATATGCAGCCTGAGTCTGCAGTCTGCAGTTCATCGCTGCGCGCCAGGAAAGGCTAGATCACTCGACCACTCACTCGACACTCAGGTACTCGGTACGTGACGCATGGACTGCACTGATTATGTAAACCAGCAGTTTGCTAAACACAATTTAACTACTGTTACTACTACTAGGTCTAGATAGGCCTACTACTGCTTCTGGTGCTGCTGCTGCTGATGATATATTATGATGCAGACCAGTGGCGTATTTAAGAAGGCATGGTGCGATGGCCCCCCTTTGGCCCGACCATGAAATTTTTTTACAGGCGACTTTATATGAAAAGGTGTGTTTTTTGCCGTTTTCCAGCAAATTTCAGAAAAAATGGGCGAATTTGCGGCTTCCATTAAACGTTCAAAAGCAAAAAGTGTTTCAGCTTAGGTTGGCTTCGCCCCCCTGACATCCGACCAGGGGCTCTGCCCTGGACCCCGCTGGGGGCTCCGCCCCCAGACCCCCGTTATAGGCTCGCGCTCTGCGCGCTCGCCATGCCCCCCTTTTGCCAAATCCTAAATACGCCACTGATGCAGACCGCGATGAAATAAACGTAACGCGATGTTACATGCACCCTATGCAAATAATAAATGTACAAAACATCAGTTTATACACATGTTAACGGCGACATGCAATGAGTGACACATCGAAAACAGCAAAAATTATAAAAAGGTGATATCACTCACCATCACATCCCCTAACTGTCAATGTGCTGTTGAATAATATTACCTCCATTTGTATTCCAGCCAAAATTTGGTAGGGCTACTGTTTTTCTAGAAGAATACAGTCAATTCACAGAGAAGTCATCATCTAGGATCTCAACCAATCTAAGATTAGTCTATCTTGGCTACTTTCTAGTCTCTCACTGTCTATGTGCTTCATGATCTCTGCGTTGTCTGTCTAATTGTGTAGGCCTATCATATCAACTTTTTGCAGCTTATCTGCAATTTTGTTGTGTGCCAGTGTTTGGCAGTTGGCAGCAGAAAACATTCCTTAGATGGGTTAAATGCCCAGAAGCTCAAGAGTAACTACCAGTAGTCACAACATGCTTGTAAAGAAGTTGTCAAGTTTTCATACAATTGCATTTTATAAAATTCTTAACTAAATACAATTTTGACACTTTAGACTTGTCATCATTCAATGTCTGCCAGTATGTCATGATTAACTTTTAACCATCCTTGTATGTTCACTGATTAATCCATTCTGTTACATCTGCCTGTCGTCAGTAAACCATGCATATTTTGAACAAATCTAGTGCTCAGGCTTAAACTGCGTTTTAGATGCTTCAAAGCCTGATAAGGTCAAAGTCGAGGTCAAATTGTCTAAAATTCATTCGACTTTGGCTTTTTGCATCAAAATCATTTGACTTAAGCTTTGACTAATTTACTTCTGTAAATCATTTAACGTTGACTTAAGTCAAATATCGCTGTCTCGAAGGTTTGATGACTCTCTAACTAGAAGCCCAGCTGTCGCTAGGGAGGGCAGACCGTTTCTGAGATACGGCGACTAATATGTTGAAACTTTGCATTGAAAATTGCAGCCAAGCCGCTGCGCATGGAGTTACTACTGACAGCCTACAGAACTCGTCCTCGCTCTGTCCAATGACACCATCGCCGACCTTCTACGCCACAGTACCGCACGCTTGGCGTAACAGAGTGTGTAATGCCTATTTCTCACCGTTGCTCAGATACAACGTACCATTTAACCACAACAACGCGTACTGACCTTCAAGGTCATCTAAGGTCAAAGATTTTTTATTTCATCTGAAAGGGTGTGTGCGACTTTTTATTAGTGATTAATAGCAACCTTGGCCTTATCTTTCACCGTTTTTGAGATGGCATGATTTCCCTTGAAAAACGCACATTTTGCCTACCCTCTCCATTCTACCCAAAATTTGAAAATGTTCTCCTTGCAGTGCTTTCTTACATTTTGCATTTACAGAGCCTCGACACAAAGTCAATTATTCGTTTTAAAAATTTTCCTTAAGACCTACCGTTTAGCCATAATACATTCATTACATACAGTGACACATGAATTACAGATGAGAGAGAGAGACAGACGGACGACAAACACATATAGTCGCCAGACTTTTAAGCTTACGGCTTAACGGTCGGCACAAAAATTAAAGCTACAAACAGAAGGAGTGAATAGCAGACATATATTAGAAACAATATTAACAGAATAGAACGCAAAAGTTGGAATGTTGAACCGTGCCCATTGCTCACAGATGGCAAGGTTAGCCTGCGTCCGACGAGTTTCTTTGTTAGATGACCGCAGCACACACCGCAGGTGCTTGCTGTACCACTCCGCGCACTCATTTTGTGGTTTGTTGTCGCCATATTTGTTTGTGGTGACAAAAATTTTGTGTAGTTTGTTGTAGTTTTTATTGTTTAAGGGTTTTTCGTCGGATAATTGCCACAGTAATCAACGATCATAATGGCGGACACAGAGAAACTAAACATTGACAGTATAATAGCTCGTTTGTTAGAAGGTTGGTCGTCGCCCTTAGTAATATCGATTTCCTGTCTAAATCTGTATATATTTGTAGCTTTTTGAGAGGTTTCCCTTGTTTACAGCATATTTTTGCTGATTATATGTATGTGTTTGTGTTCGTTTGGCGTTCGGCAGTTGTGACACTATGATTTAGGGGTCAGTTGAACCGATCGTTATTGACAGTTGAAAAGGAAGTGGCTGTACTTGTATCAGGCAGGCTGCGCTGCTAATCTGGCAGTTAAATTGATTTATAATTACAATTTATAATTACAACTGAACTACCTCTTTTTTAGCTGATCTTTATATGCAGGCTGCCAGGCTTTATGGGGCTAATTTTTCATTTAACAGATTTACATCAGTTGCATTTGTTGTTAGATACAGCCCAGTCATCTGTCCAGTGAATTTGTTTGCAACGAATAACATGTTGTGTGTTTGAATTTTGTGCTGAGTAACATTTATATTTTATGTCTATGTCTGTGTTGTCTTGTTGTAGTTCGTGGCAGTCGGCCGGGAAAGAATGTTCAGCTGTCAGAGAACGAAATTCGTGGACTGTGTTTGAAATCGCGGGAAATATTTCTGAGTCAGCCAATTCTACTGGAGCTTGAGGCACCACTCAAGATCTGTGGTCAGCATCTTTTACTCAGTCACTTTACAGGAAAATTAGAATCGTGTCCTGTATAATTCTTCTAGAAACAAGACTAACATCGACATAACCTCATTTGTCTTTATTACAAGTCTGTGGAATTGTGATATTAGTTTACTCTTGGAACAGTCTGACAGCTAAGAATTGTTTTGTTTTGGTGTTGCTTGATTGGGTTTGGGTGTGTAACTGTTTGTTTTTGCATTTTTTGCTGTTGTTGATGGGGTTATTCCCAGTTTGATTTTTGAACCTCGAGAAGAGTTTCTTCATTACAAGTTAATTCACATAGTTGGCATACTCTGTTACTACCTAAACTGCTTAAGGATGTGAGGATTCTGCTTGATGCTCTGTTCAAAAGAGTTAGCCCTCTGGCTGACTTGGGTTGTATGTTAGCTTGATTGGCTCTCTGTCTCTCATCGAGTCAGAGTTCCGAAAAAGGAATGACTTTCTTGTTCCATGCAATGAACCTAGCTGTTTGTGTGAAATCTTCAATCTTCTTGATTGATTGGTTGTTTGGCAGGTGATATCCATGGTCAGTACTATGACCTGCTACGGTTGTTTGAGTACGGTGGATTCCCGCCGGAGAGTAACTATTTGTTCCTGGGCGACTACGTTGACCGTGGGAAACAGTCGCTAGAGACAATCTGCCTGCTTCTTGCATACAAGATCAAATATCCAGAAAACTTCTTCCTACTGCGTGGCAATCATGAGTGCGCCAGCATCAACCGTATCTACGGCTTCTATGATGAGTGTATGTTACATGTATTGTAGTAGTTGCAGTAGTGGTAGTAGTAATAGTATTAGTACACGAGTACATCGAGTAGAGGTAGGTTCTTCAAGCATTGGTTGTTGAATATATGACAGTATCGAGCAGGCCTGACTGTTTTGTTGGGTTTTTGTTTCTTGTCTACTTTTATGCATTAAAGCTGCATAGAGCAGCATCACATTATGTAGCAAGTGCACAGCCCATTACCGACTGTGATAGTAGCACGTCCATGGCATCATCGAATGCTGCAACATTAATAAAAGACTGGCCTTATTCACACTTCGGAGTGCAAATAGGCAGAGGTTATTAGCGCATCCTCCAGAGTGCAAATAAGGCCAATAATAACCTCCGCCTATTGCAATTTTTACACTATTTTATTTAGCGTTAATATTAATATAAATACCGCACAGTATTTATATGCACATCATGCAACCAAAATTTGCAGCAGCAGTAGTGGGCTTAGTATATTTTAGGTGGCTAGCAGTAACCTCCAGCTGTGTTGACACCGAGACAGTCCTGCTCATACTCATGACATGCAGGCACCAGCTGGCCCCTCCGGGGGCAAAGAGGAGGGCAGCCTCAGTGTGGTGGAAGCCCCTCCCTCACACAGCAGACTGCCTGATACCTCTACAAAGTCCTCTTCTCCCACCCCCCAGGCAACTACAGTCGGTCACTGTGGGCACCGGCTGTAGGCTAAATTCAGGGGATCGCTTTATCATCATCGTCGAAGTCCGAAGACCCGGACATGGAGAACCGGTGCAGTTTGACAGCAGTTCGGCAGTGCACATCAACCGTCAACGTTTGCCAACAACCACCATGTGGCAACAGTGACAGTCGACAATGCCTGCCAGTTTGTCAGCTGTGGGCAACGACAGCCGCCTTTGAGTGGTGCCCCATTCAATGAAATGGCTGTCAACTTCACGAGGTAGAGATGGAAACCCTGACTCACCTTCAAATAGAACAAATTCCTCCTCTTCGGGGCATCTTCCTTTCCCCCATATAGATAGTGCCTGACTTAGCTCGTTACGTCAACAACAAGGTGGATCACCATTACCAGTATGAAAAGCTGTTGGTGGCCACTACCAGAAATATAGCAGATACTGCATGGTGCAAAATTAAGACTGATACTAATGCTGCTGCTGCTGCCAATGGTAAGGATGATGATGATGCCGGTTGTGGTTGTCTGCTATCAGGCAAGCGGAGATACAACATAAAGTTGTGGAAGACATTTACTGACTGTTTCAATTGTCTGCCGATAGCAGCTATTATAGACGAGAAGATTTTCTGCTGCCATGGTGGTACGTTGTTCATTGCACACTGCACTGGTTGTCTAGTAGAACTACCAGTACTGGTCTGCTAAGACCATTGTTTATATATTGCTCGTCAGCATCTAGTGGCAAGCAGAAATTGTTTTGATGAAAGCAACAGTGTTGTGAAAATGTCAATAAATTAATGAATAAAAGTTGTAATGTAATGTAATGAATTTTATATAGTATTTTATTAACTTTAGTCTAAATTTATATGTCTTTTTTTCTCTGTAGTTCTGGCATGCAGTTGATGGAGTAGATCTGTGTGTGTTTGTCTGTCAGTGTCTACGTCTCTATGTGTCGTGTAGGTCTAAGTCCAGACCTGCAATCAATGGAGCAGATAAGGCGTATAATGCGTCCAACGGACGTTCCAGACCAGGGCTTGCTTTGTGACCTGCTCTGGTCTGACCCTGACAAGGAGACAATGGGGTGGGGCGAGAACGATCGCGGCGTTTCATTTACATTTGGTGCCGAGGTCGTAGCAAAGTTTCTGCACAAACATGATTTGGATCTCATCTGTCGTGCGCATCAGGTCAGCTTCGGTTTTGTCTCTCACTGCTTTCATGTCTGTCTCCTGGTGTTTAATGTGGGCAGTGTGCATGCTCACTGCTTGTCACATAGTAATAGACTCACTGAATATACATTACATACAGTAAAACTTCACTATAACGGACTCGGTTAAAACGTACACTCGGTTACAACGTACTGACTTCTACAGTTCCATCAGCTTCCTATCTTTACCATAGGACGTCTGCTGGATATAACATACTCAGCTATAACGTACCCTCGATTATTACTGACGTCACCTAGGGTCCATAGGCCAGCAAATGCCTTGCATACAATGGACTGTAGAATGGACCACCCCGCTAGCGCAGCGTGGTCACTCGGCAAGCATGAACACAACCACGGACACCCAAGTCACCTGCCCAGACACACCCAGTCTCCCAGTACATTTGCGTTCCGGGGATGCAGTGACTGAGTGAGTGGCTGAGTGGGGGAGGGCAATTAAATACCAATGGACATGCGTTTTGGCGGACGTGTATTTGTAATCTGATCCGTTAATGATGAGGATGACCTGCCGTTATCTTACCTGCTGCCAGTAGATGTCATGTTTGATGAGTACATCGTTGTTGATGAGATTGTGGAGATGTGTGAGCAACCGACCGACGATGACATCATCTTGCAGTGACGGCGTCTAGCTCAGCAGCGCCTGCTGAGCTAGGCAGCGCTACACCATCAGATGAGGAGAAAGAGGAGAGGGGAGACTCCACCTTGCTTGACCTCCCAGGTCATTTAGAGGATAAGGAGGCCTTGGACACTTCACACCGTTACCTGCTGGGCGTCAGCAACAGTTAGAATGCACAGATGAACCTGCTGTCTGTGAAGCAGTTTCTCATGTCGAAAGGACGCTGCACCACCCAAATAACTTTGGACAATTTTTTAAAAAGAAAATAGTAGGCCAAGACTACGGACTTTAGATTGTGTACTAAAAGAATGATCAGACGTTTTATAGCTGCATTTGAAATTTGGATTGGTAATTAAAGTATGAACTGTGTTCTTATTGGTTACAACGGATCTCGGATATAACGTACTGTTTCTTTCCGATCCCTAGAAGTATGTTATGATGAAGTTTTACTGTAGTTGCACCTGCCTGTGTTGTGTGGTGTGTAGTAGACTTGTGCTTATCTGTGTGCCATGTTGTATGAGTGAGTGGCTGCCACTGGCCAAGTGTGTCTGGGATTAATTATATACATAATGTGATAGCGTTGCTATTGCTAATAGTATATGAGAAATACTATGAACTTGTGTGGTCTGTGTGATTGACAGGTGGTAGAAGATGGTTATGAGTTCTTTGCTAAGCGTCAGCTGGTGACACTGTTCTCGGCTCCTAACTACTGCGGAGAGTTTGACAACGCTGGGGCCATGATGAGTGTTGATGAGACACTCATGTGCTCCTTCCAGGTACTTAGACCACGCACACAGTAACACAGGTGCACACAGGCAATTGTTGTGTTTACAGGGTGCACACTGCACACAGATCCTGGAAAGTCATTGAGTTCACAATTCAAATTTTAGTTTTATGGGAAGAATGGACAATGAACCAAATGGTGGCTGCATTTTGGATCTGTGTACATTACATACTTCATCATTGTCTACTGTCAGACACACTTCGATCTTTAATTGATCGTGCCATGTGTATTGATGGTCATTGTGTATAAAGAGAGGGCTGTGTTGATGATGTCTCGTTGGTAGATTTTGATACCAGCTGATAAGAAGTTAGCTTAGATCATAGATGTAACAAGAAATCTGAGTTAATGCTCATGAGACGCACGAGAGCCTATAGCAGTTCCTGTTTGCGGGTTGTCTTACTCTATCTCTAACCATTTCATTGCAATTCATGCTTCTGCAGTGAAAAATCGCCAAAAAGTCCCCCTTTTTGGGTTCAAGGTCATTCAAGGTCATTGATGTTGACATTAATAAGAAGCTTATCGCCAGTGCTTGTTATGATAAGCAGTATGTCTGTGCCGATCTGCAACAATTTTCATGCTAGGCAAGCCAACAGCGGATAAATAACCATTTTTAGAGGGGTACTTCACTTTAACACCTGTGTGCATAGGCCTCCTTGAACCTAGATTGTCCAAACTTTGACTGCTGAAATCTACATGTTCAATACTAAGAATTTCATACGCAGGCTGTCTTGGTTTATCTCCAGCCATTTCGGCGCAATAAAGTCTTGAAAAGTGTTCGCAGCCCAAAATTGCGAAAAATTTACTAAAAGCCCCTGTTTGGAAGTTCAAGGTCATCGATGTTGACATTCCTAAGAAGCTCGTCGCCAGTGCTTGTTATGATAAGCAGCATGTCTGCCTATCCTCAACCATTTTTACATTAGACAAGCCAATAACAGTAGAATAATGCCTTTTTAAGGGGGTGCCCCTCTTTCGCCCCCTTGTTTGAGGGGACTACCCTCACCCAGCGGCACGAAATTTTGTCACGAATACTAGAGACATCAAGCTATCATATGGTGAAAACCCAGTCTCTGTCTCACCTGGTGTTGAAACGGTACAGGGTTGTGACAGACAAACGGACAGACAGAATTACCATAGCTAATACGCGCTATAGCTAGATGCTAGCTCTCACGTATAAAAACATTCCCGAAAAAAATATAAAAAAGCATTAAAAATGTTGTTAAAAATTTAATTTATAAAGCGTAAGTAAATTTAATTTATAAAGCGCACAATGTCAGCGAGAAACTTACTGAATCTGAGGCGAAAAACATGGCAAGAATAAAAAAAAACATTTATAATCGTTGAATAAAAACGTTACCTTTAATTTGTTCAACCTCTTGCCTAATGTTGCAGGTGCAGTGTAGCTGGAACTAGAGAGAGATGGAGAGAACTTGAGGCTCTATTCAATTTCATTTCAACTGTGAAGTCATAAGACCAAATATCACTATACTAACTACGTAAACCACCACCATTTTTCGTTCCTGTGGTTTCAAAAGTACTTCTTAAGTTATTTTGAAATGTTTAACTCATGTTTAAAAAAATAAAAACGTTGAGAAAATAAAAACTGTTAATGTACACGTGTGTGTGCTCCGTTTGTGTGACTGTGATGACAGTCTCTGCTACAGTGTGTGTCGTCAGCGATAATTGACATCTGGTATGTGTGTGGTCTGATGCTGTGGCAGATCTTGAAGCCTGCTGATAAGAAGAAGTTTCCGCAGGGTCCTGGCAGTCAGCGACCTGTCACTCCGATGAGAGGAAATGCTCCAAAGAACGCTGGGAAAATGTGATCAACTGCCAATCTGATTTGATCTGACCTGACCTGCTCTACTGATGAGCTATGCATTGCAGTCCATTGCCATTGGACACTGTGGGCTGCTTCGCAACACATTGGCATGGGTTGAGCTTTGATTGGTATTAAGTGTTAGGAGAAAGCTTAACAACTGAAAATGACTCTCCTTATTGGCTAAATCCATTGCTTTGTGATATAATTCTGTTTATATAAATGTCAAAGTTTCGATGTCCTACATATGTCAGTAAATTGAAAAAATGTTATAAATTTATCAACAATGCTTCAGTTTTTGTATTAAACCACTCATTGCTGTTTTCACACTCAGTGTTCAATATTTATTGGAAATAATAAATGTTGGAAAAATGAAAACTTTATTACGATTCAGAAGAATTGTCAAATGCTACGGAATATTTCTGTTTTCGCAGCCGTGTACGCGTAACTGAAAAGCTACTTGCATGCAAAGAGGTGTTTGAAAATAGTTTTTTAATGAAGATTTACAGCAAAATGTGTTTAGGACTTCTGTACTGCGTGTTGTTGAAATGTTAGGGAGCTGACTAGTTTGCTAAACACAAGCCTCTGTTGTATCAGTGCTGTAGGACTGTCAGTTATATACAGTGTGGTGCAGAAAAAAAGTGGAACATGCGTGTTTTATGTAGATGTTGCTCAGTCGTGCATTTGGAAATGATATAGCCTTGATTATAGGGTTGGAACTTCAGGTCATGTTAAACACTTTTTGACTAGTTGTTGTAATGTACACTACTGTCGATATTCTATGTTAGCTTTCTGCTTGAGTGTGATGAATGCAGTATGAGGAGAATGATAATGAAGTGTTCCACTTTTTTGCACCACCCCATATTATTGTTGGTCAGTTGGACGGAGAGTTATTTGCTGCGAAACTGCGTACTGCAAGTCATTGAAATACAAATCTCCGATGGGTCTGTTACCAAGGCGAAGGCCACACTGCTAGTGTATGCAGATATCTAGTAACTGTTGTCGTTACTGTTTGTTCCCTCGATCACTCTGCTTCACGTTGGCATTAGTCTTCCCCTCCCCCTGACCACTAGGCTATGTGCGGAACTGTCAGTAATATGAAGCACAGCTCTTAGTGTCATGCTCTGTCAGTCACTGTTTCTGACTTGTTCGCTAATCTCTGCTGTATGTCATTGTCAAGCGCACTCACTCGCTGTGTCCCAGTGATAAGGGCTTGGATAATTTTTTGCATGTGACTTCACTGTATTGTAACAAATCCTGATGAATTTTGATACGTGTGCAATTACGGAAATTATATGTGCTTGCATTTACTAGAGCCGAATGCCTACTTACATTGTAATCCAAAATGTGCTGGAATACATTTGTACTTGTGCCGAGTTATGGGCAGACGAAGCAGTTTTGTTTTGTTGAAATGCAGATGCTGGCAGGACAGGTTGGTTGTGCTTGTAATATATTCGCTGTCTGGTAAACTGTTCTGATGTATTCTAAATCTGTATGAGTGATGAAGGATGTAAAGCACTAGTAATAGACTTCATCACTGTGTGATTGGTTTGTTTCACTGACTAGCAAACTATTGCAATGCATACTACTGCTGTACTGTAACTGATTTGGCAGGTCATCTGTTAATAAGCACTCGTGATTATTACAGGGTGCCACATAACAAGTAGAACATACTTGCTTTACCTATATTGAGCAGCAATACAGTTTTTTATATGATTAACCTTGGTCATTTCAGTGAAGGGGTCATGTTGCTGAACATTTGAACACAGTGTTCAATACAACCACCCTTCGCTACAATGATTGAGGCTACTCATTTCAAAATCTGTCTGATTGCTTTATCTATGTAAAGTATGTATTTTCTTCTTCGTTATCTGCCACCAGTTAATGTATGATGCTTGACTTGTATTCTGATGACCGAACGTGAGAGAGGTATAGTATTGTAATGTGAGGTTACAATGTTGTTGTATTACTGGTTAAGCCATTGACATTCTCAGCAGCATCATGGGTTAAAACAAGTAGGCAGGACAGGAAGTTGCACTTTTCTCACAGACAGTTGTAAGTTTCCAATGGAGGAGACTACACATTCTCAAAGTTTGAATTTGCCCCCATTTTTCTTAAATGCACTTAGGAATTTAAATGGGATTTATGAGCCTCGTATTTTGCATTTTTGGATGACATTTTTCCATGAGGAAGCAAATTTTCTGACAGCCTGAATATTAGGAACTTATTAAAAATTGCTGCAATGACGCCACTGGACAGTCTGCAGTCAGGTGATTGTCATCTAGCACACAATCTATCGATTATTGTCGGAGTTTTGTGGTAATGTTTCCAGTTCACCATCTAGTTTTCTCTTCTGGCATGAATCTGTACTGCTGTAACTTGACAACATCTTCTAAGGCACACTAGTGGTGATCGTACTGCGGCCGTCCTAGTAATCTGCATTATGGGTCCTGCCTGTCCGTCCTTTACCAGATCCTAACTCAGCATAGTGTACAAAAGCCGAAATTGGTGTGAACGTTACCCAACGAGGAATGACTGGTGTGTCAGTTTTCTGTTCAGTAGATCTGTTTGTAGGTATGGCTCTTCATTGCAGTAGGTGGATGGCTGCATATCTATGTCGGCAATGGGTTGGCTTCTTTGCTCGTCTGACTTGTGCTATGATCCCAGTATGTCAGCGGAGGCCGGCTGGTGGGCAGACAGACGTCAGTGCTTGGCCGCCAGTGTATGTACGTGTGTGTGTGTGTGTGTAATTATAAATGTGAACTTTTACACTGCACACTATTTCCTGATCACTGCACTTAGGAATTTGAGCTGTACAATATTTGCTTCCAGTGCCGCCAATCAGCCGGCCGGCCAGCCATTATGATGATACCAGCCGCCACTCAGCCAGCATCACATCATCTAGATATAGTCTTCTTGCTAGTAACAGCAGTGATTATTAGTGAATGTCAAATGAAACAAATAAAGCTGTTTTATATACTGTGGCTTTCTATTTTATCATTGTTTCATGCACTTGGCATACCATAAACCTCCGAACAGAAGCCAGGTTCCGGATATAGGCATGGATAACTAAGATAAGAAGCTGAGTCCCGGTTACAAGTCAGGTCCCAGATGTAAGCTGTATGACTAGGACACTGGTATATGCAACACAGCAGATGACAGTTTTCTGATGTTTCAAAAATATGCTAAAGTATTGGTAGTCAAGGCAACTTCCCTGGCTTCTGTTCAAAGTCTTATGGTACATTCGTACAGTACACGTATCTTACCTTAGATCTTAGTTCAGCCCAGGTCATAGCCTTAACTAATGCTTGCATGGCTAATAGGGTAACTGCACATTTTCGGTAATAAGAAATCACATTCATGTGGGTTATGTGCCAGTCCGTTCTACTGTCATGATAAGGTTTATGTTTTCAGATTTGTGCAGTAGTTTTCTAATACAACAGGCACGTGACTAAGATTCGACTAACATCCGTACATCACGCACTGTCTGGTGAGACCAGTGATGTATTGCTGTTTACACCAATGGCATACGTTAGCAGACTAGCAATCTAATTCAGTTTGTTGGACAACAAGCTGTACAGCCTTTATTTGATATGGACTGACTTGGCCATACAACCTGCTGTGGATTTGTTGTGTGGTTGTTATACAGCAAATATGTAACAAATCAAAGCAAATGCAGTTTGTGTAACACAGAATTATTGAGTGAAGCCTAGCAGGCAAAACGAGATGAAAGCTCATCAATCTCTACTCTATAGTGTCCACACAGCAAGAGTGCAGTGGCATCATGGCGGGGAGGGAATGGGGGCAATTACTCCTCTAAATTTTAGGCTGTCGAAAAATTTGTCCAAAAATGCAAACGTTGCAGCTGAGCGACTAGGGTTTATCGTCCCACCCGACACAGTGTAGGTCATTTTGGAGACGGCCTTTCCAGGCGGAACGCAAACAAACACATAATAACATAACAGTAAGTTTAACCTTTACAGAAACACAAAACATAAAATGCAGAAAGAAACAAGCTAAACCCCCATCTAAAATTGTAAGAACTCCATTATACACGTGCATATGTAATTAACATAATGGTAGTTCTAATAATCTTCCCTGTTATCCTCCAGACAGTCATCAATGTGACAATGCTGTCTTGTGGAGGACGGGGCAACATTGCAGCTGAAAACCCCCATTTAAATTTAGGGGACAAATTGAAATTTCGAGCACTCAATCTCCTCTGTCGGAAATTTGCTGCTGTCTGTCAGAATTCTGCTGGAAAATTGCAACATCCAGCCACGCCCAGTTTCTTTAACCCTCGACACCACTGAGTGAGTGAGTGAGTGAGTACAGTTCAACATCTAGTGCACAAGAATGCACAAATCAACAACACAATATACAGAAACATCAAGACATATCATATTCATAGCTGCAGGTCACTGTGGAATAATCACATACCGGGTATCACACAGCGTTTTATCAGCAGATATGCACATGTGCAGGCCTTGAAATCACCTCAGCCTAGACCAAATTGGTCTGAGACTCCACTGGGAAGCCAACATTTTCAAAATTACCAGTAATTCTCAGGCTTGCAAAAATCTAAATTTTAATTCAATAGACGACTGTTTAATCGTTTTTTGCACACTATTAGTTTGCACCATAAGGCAATGGCCAGCTACAGAATTTTTGGTTTTCAGCAATAATAGAAAACCTAGCCGATTTAAAGCCTAGACTTTTCAGCAGAAAATGGGCTGCGATGCAGGTGCATGCAAAGCCACGAGGTACACTGCCAATACTGGCATTTAGCTTACCTGCCTACTTTTACACTCCTATGTTACTGCCACACTGACCTCACTAGACAATATTTTGTGCTATTGGTAAAATGCTATCAATTCACCATTGTAGTTTGTGCATCATTATCTGTCTGTAAAAGTAATGTTTGTCTGAGAACTAGCATGCAAACAATTGTCATAACTGATAGTTCGACATGCCACTGAAGCTTCACACAGCAAACCTAGCATCAACGCATTTACACATGGAACAATTCCGATATATAGAATGCACTTGGTACAGCGCATACCTATGCTCGGGACTGTTGCTCTCAATTCCAGTAATCACAGTAGCAAATAAAACAAATGCATTAAACTGTGACCAATCTAATGCAATCCTTGTTCATTATCCACAGATACCAAAAACCCCAATCAAAATAGTACAGCCATTTGACCCGTCAACCCCCAAAACTACCATAGATCCACAATAGTGTAACTCAGATGCATAGATACCGCCATTTGATAAAACAGATTCTTTAAAACAAGATAATGTTCATACGAACACGGAGTATGTCCAATGCATTTCGATAGTTTACAGTATATGTCCGTATAAATATAATCAGTGAGCCGTTTAGACCGGTAGAAAAAATCAGTTTAATTTCAAATTGTACAGCAGCAATGATCCTTTCATCCTTCTGTATTATTTTAACTAAACAACAGACATTGTCAGTCATGAGACCATTCGATTCATCACTAGCGCTTTACTATAAAAGGTCCATCGTCACCATGCATCTATCTTGCACATCTTGGGTTAAAAACATGAACTTTAAACACTTCACTTTGTTATCACATCTTCATTGTACTTACTGGATCAACTAGTTGGAAAAGTAAAATCCTGACAAATTTCCTGAATTTTGAGGGTTCTTGCCATACTGAAAAATGGTTGCAACATGGAAGTGGGCCTGGGAAATTAGAACTAAGTGATGACAGGAACAGAACGCATGAAGTCTCTGAGTTGGGTAAGAAAATCAACATAGCAACAATGTTCATAAGCCGTGCTCAGTTCAACCAACTGATGAGCAAACTCCGGTCCAATACCACGCCGAGATAGCATTGACAGCAACTGCCTTGTTAGACCCTAGACAACATGTCAACTACTACTACTACACTCACAATACTACTACACGCACTACTGCCAATATAGGGTGACACAAGAGGTCGTGAATGGTTTCAATTTCAAACATAAGCCTGTAAATAACAGTAGCCAGCAACAGTTTTGTCTCCTTGTAGGTATATTCAGCGAAATTCTTCATGTAAAATTTTCAGAGCTCTAGCTATTACACAGCATTTACAACATATCAGAGCAAAAAACTTCAACAGTTTACGAAGCTGTGTAAGAACGATATGAGTCAAAACTCGAAAACAGCAAAAATGGTTTTGGGGTGATATTATCGCATGTTGAATTCCAGACTGGCCCTTAAAAGACTAGCCATTCTAAATACTTGGAAAATACTACTGTAGGCCTATATCCTAAACAAAATTTCGTTGTAGGTGCCAAGCTAAGCTAGGTGAAAGCCGTTTTCGAGTGTTGACTCATATCGCCCTTACATAGCATTGTAAACTGTGAAAGCAACTTTTGCGCTCTATTCTGTTAATATTGTTTCTAACATATGTCTGTTATTTATTCCCTTTGTTTGTAGCTTTAATTTTTGTGCCGACCGTTAAACTGTAAGCTTAAAAGTCTGGCGACTATGTGTCTGTTGTCCGTCTGTCTCTCTCTCTCTCGTCTGTAATTCTTGTGTCACTGTATGTGATGGATGTATTATGGCTAAATGGTAGGTCTTAAGGGAAATTTTTTACACGAATAATTGACCCTGTGTCAAGGCTCTCTAAATGCAAAATGTAGGAAAGAAATGGGGTCATTTTTTATATAACACCATGTAGAATGATATAAAGTATGGCATGACCTATCGAGTCACCATGTATTATTACAACTTACGAAATACAACACACCTGGACCCACTTGGTGAGCTTACAGTGCCCCCCAAAGCTCTAGGTGGATTAGGGAGCAGACCCATGAAAAAAAGAAAATGGGTGAAAGGAAAGTGAGGTAAACAGAGGGGAAGGGAAGAAAGAGGTCCATAGCCTAGGACCCCAAAAACCTTAATCTGAAACACAGCAGCAGCATTTCCTGAAATGTCAATAAATTAGCAAATAATGTTAGTATTAACTATCAAAAACAACCTGGCAACAGGGTGGCCAAAGGTCCGTGAAAAAGTATTCCATTTTTCCAAAAACATGACAAATTCTTAAAAACCGAATAAAACCTTGAATGCCTTCGTAAATTTTCTCAAAGTTGGTCATCAAAGTTCTTGAATTTCAGCAGTTCATAATCACCATTACTACGACATGCAATTTTTTTAGTCAATACTTAACTCCCTGATCTAATATACTTCAGTAATACCATTTTTTATGCTTCTAATTGTTTTATATTATGATACTGTAAACAACTAAGCATTAAAAACTCTAACATCACTGGAATAGGCATGGAAGAGGTACTCAAGAAGTCCTTGAATTTTCTTCCCCCTAAACTGTGACTACCATAGCAATAGCTGACCTGTGATAATGAAGCTCTGGACATGAAATACGTGTTGTTATAAGTATGCTGCTGTTGATTCTTTGACACCATTGCCACACCGGCAATGTCTGCAACAACAACAACAACTACTACTACTACACCCTGGACACTACTATAAGTGCTAATGAGTACATGGCCAAATGGCCATGCTAGCAATGCCTACAACAACAACAACAACAACAGACACAACTAAAGGTTAGAAACATTAAAGGTGGTGTTATAGCTCTTTATGAGAATCCCATATCAGTTATAAAGCATCACCTGCCTACAACTACACTTACAATAGATGCTACAGGGTGGCCCAAAAAATAGTATGCTATTGCACTTTGTCCATACTTTTGCTAAATATTAAACAATTTTCACAATTTTTTCACCAGTGGACTCTGTAAGAAATTTGCTTCATAGTGGCATACGCATCACACCTATTATGTCACCACACTACCATGTAAAACATAAATATCCAAAAAACGACAATATCTACAGATGGGCAGAAGGTCCAGTGGTAAATTTTAAAGCATTTAACTGAAATGTTAAATATGACATAGTAAGTGTCAAAAACAATGAAGGACATATTGAACATCTTTTCAAATAATTTGAACAATTTATTGTGCATTCATTTTAATGTACAATAATGCTGGTTGGTGACTGCAATCTTGCTTAGTTAACTGCATGAGCATTTCATTTCAATTGTGCAGCTCTACAAGCTGAGCAGTGTGCATTATTTTGCTGAAAGATGAAAACTAACTCTGTAGTTATATGTAAACTTTTTGACACTTACTATAACTCACATTTAACACTTCAGTTAAATACTTTAAATATTTACCACTGGATCTTCTGCCCATCAGTAGATTGTTGGTTTTCAGATATTTATGTCTTACAAGGTAGTGTAGCAACATAATAGGTGTGGTGTGCATGCCACTCAGTAGCAAATTTCTTACAGAGTCTACTGGTGACAAAATTGTGAAAATTGGTTGACATTTAGTGAAGATATGACAAAGTGCAAAGGTTACTTTTTTGGGGCCACCCTGTACACTGTGTCTCAAAAAAACTGTGCAAAACTGTTTTGTCAGAACTTTGTCAAATTTTCACAAATTTTGAAAACTTTGGCAGAAAGACAGCACAGAGGCTACAATTATGTGAGATGCACTCATTTTCTACCTCACTTCACGACAGAACTACACTCACCCCTAACATGAGTTGCTCTACAACATTCGTGATACTACTACTATCGACTTGCAGATCATGACTTGCAAAGAATCATCAAGTGATGCTGGTACATCAGAGACAGAATGAAATGCAAAACGTATAATAAGCAGCTAGTACTACTACACTCACAGAATTACGGACATTTCACCCCTTTAATGTTTTGCCCCAGGACGTTTCGCTAATAGCCTGGACGTTTTGCTCTCAAGACATTTCGCCTAAAGGACGTTGTCTTCTCCGACTGTCCATCTTCAGTCCAAGTCTTCCATCATTTTACCAGTCCATCGTCTTCTCTATCCATTGTCTTCGCCATCCGTCCATTTTTGCTGTTTTCTGCAATTTTTAGTAGCATCTTAGGAGTGAAATGTCTAGGCTAGACGTGAAACATCAATATGGCGAAAGGTCCTGATACTCACTCATGCTATGACTACACTTCACAGTAGTATTACTAACGACTCACAGAATGTGTCCTGTAGAGTGTCGTCAAGTGACATCGGTAGATCTGTCGGTGGATTAAACACACAGCGAATCACTAGCAGCTTACCAGTGTCTCGATCTAGCTCCACATCAAACGATGGCCGAGACACCAACTACATCATGCATACAAACAAATGATACTGTACTATCATCTCATAATACTACCAATGACACTGACTGCTAACCGCATCAGAGCCTGGGTGACACGTTTCTGCTGAAGGTGGTTAAAACCACTATGGCATAAATAGGTTTTGCCTGTTTCTGCCACTTTGAAATTTGTTACGTGCATATCTATACAGAGCAAATTGAAAACAGATACTAAATTCTTATACTAATCTGTTGATGTCCAGCCATTGTGCAACAAAGTTGCATCTGCGATTCTGCATTATGAATCATGAATTCTGCTTTAAAAATATAATACACTAAATTGCTGACCCACATACATCACAGCTACATGCATCAAAATGTCAACACACACCTGTGGTGGAGCGTCATCATCTGTGTCCTCCATACCTCCCTCTGTGTTCTCAAACTGAGCAAAAACGTCCTCATACAATGAGTGTATCACACTGAACCGTATCCGCACTCTGCACCAACACACAAAAATACTTATCTACAGCTTCCGTCAACAGTGTACTGTACAAACTTGCATACACTCTGTTCCAATTTCAACATAAATGTACACACTGCTTCAGTCAATAAGTCACTCCAAACATAAGTCAAATTGATACATATAACAAAAAGTATTGCAAAAAAAATTCAAAATAAACATATTGTAATGATTTATATTTATTTACTCCACATTACAGTAAAATTTTATTTTACATTTTCCAAGATATTTCATCATTTACAGCTAGACACAGCTTTTTTTACTACAGAAACAATAACAAACCAAGGTTTGTTAAAGATAGTACACCAATCATTAATCATGACAAAGTTACTAACCAGAAATTGTTAATATAAACTACCATACAATACCAACAATAAAAGGAAGCACAGTTTCCTATGTACATTTCGTTGTAGTATTTTCTTGTCAACACGACCGATGGGCCTGTGGTATTGACAAGCTGAAAGCCATGAAGCTTCGGTAACTGACTGCATGACGACTGCTTTTCAAGCTTCAGCTCATCAGTTAGATATGTTGCTAACTCCTGAGCACCTGCAACATGCAGATCAATTACCATACTTTATATCACTGTACACGGTGTTATATAAAAAACGACCCCTTCTTCTTTCTTTCATAATTCAATCAAATGACGATCAATTCACATGAAATTTTTACCAGTTGTAGTTGAAGAAATACTAATTCAAAATATTTCAACAAAATACGGCAGTTGATTAAATATTCTCTGCTAGTCAGGACGTAACGCTGAAATCATAATGTGTCATGGGTACAACCTTGCTAGTTTCAACTGGTGCTGTCTGTTGCTATCCTGCTTTGATGGTAAACTTAATCTGGTTTGGTGATGAAAATGTTCATCGTGTCTGCACTAAGCAACATGTGGACATGAAGTCAGGTGTCTTGCGATCCAAAAACTCGACCTTCTCGCAAGCTCAGTGTGCTAGTGCACTGTATTGCTCGAACATGTGAAAGTCCAACTATCCTCACAGATACATAAATGCGATTGCTTTGTGCGTTTTTGGTGGCTGCAACTGTAAAACTTCAAGAATTTGTCATCAATAAACCAGGTTTTCCACCATCGAAGCAGAGTAGCAACTGACAGCACCAGTTGAGACTTGCAAGTTTGTACCCATGACACATTATGACGTCAGCGTTGCATCATGACTAGCAAAAAATATTTAATCAACTGCCATACTTTGTTGAAATATTTTGAATTAGTATTTCTTCAGCTACAATTGGTAAAAATTTCATGTTAATTGATCATCATTTCACTTGAGCGAATTATGAAACACAGAAAAAGGGGTTGTTTGAATGAAACACTGTATAGAAACAGCATGCAAGGCTTTCAGCACACAGGATATATAACGTGGGCCAAAAAAATGTGCCACTTTGCTTTTGTCCATATCTTCGCCAATTATTAACCGATTTTCAAACTTCTTTCACTGACACACTCTGCAGACAATTTGCGATAATGTGATTATTATAGATCCCACCACACCGTAAATGTGTCTCTACATTAACTTGTGAAATATCAATGAAATATGCATACATAACAATAATAACGAACAAACATTTTGGTAAAATTGAAAAAAGAACACCTCAGAGACCAACACTGCAATGAATGGTCTGTATGGCACTAGACTGTGTGAGTATAACAGTCTAGTGTCATATGAATCATTCATTGCAATGTTGGTCTGAAGCACTTTTCATTCACCTAAATTTTTGTTATTATCGTTAGTTTTTACTTACATTTATATTTCACAAGATAGTGTAGAAATGCATTTACCATGTGGTGGGATATATAATAATCAAATTATTGCAAATTGTCTATACAGTGTGCCAATAAAAGAATTTTGAGAATTGGTCAATAATTGGCGAAGATATGGACATAAGTAAAGTGGCACATTTTTACGTCCCACAGTGTATAAGCATTGATCATACTTATCATCATAAACATAGCTTACAATGTGTCATATATATGTCTGTCAAAAGAACAAACTGTAGGTGAAGAAAACAGCTACATGACCAGCTGATCGAAAAGTTGATAAAAGTGAGACTTACGATTTTTTACAGAGTAAAATCATCAATTAAAATCATTACTTATGGCAAAGATCTTTGCATCAATGCAGTTATTAACAAATGTTACACTAGAACTTGTAACTGAAAACACACAAACGTTGCACTCCAAATCAAAATAGCTCAGACTAAACAACACAACAAAACCAACAATCATTATTGCTTATGTGACCATTCCACTCATTTGTCCACTTTCAAAGAAAGTAATGCCTCAATAACTGATCACTAAATGACAGCACAATAATTGCAGCAGTTTTCACGATAAGCCTGAATTCACAATTGACACATTCAACACAAGAACAACAGCTGAAAGTTTCTGCTCCCTGAGTTCCTCTAGTTAACACTGTAATGTTATGTGCTAGGACTAGCAAAAACAAGTATAATTGGTCTGTGAGTGACCTTTACTATTGAGGCCGCAGCAGCTGCATCGGTTGCTCCAGCGCCCATCAGCGGCCGTCTCAACGCGTCCAGTGCTGCGCGAATTGTCGGACAAATGTCTACAAACTTTACAATTACTATAGACGAGACATGACGACGCAGACTCGTGATGGCCTAGAGACCACAACAACGGGGGCGGTCGATGTGCATTAACATGACATCGTCTAGCAACAGTTTTCAACGTCCTAGCTGAGTTATAACGTTGCAAAATCACCAAGCGATCGCTCAGCAAGCTGAAGTAGTTATAAATGCGTCGATGAAACAATGCACTCATAACGAAACACATTTCATTGACTATCAAGTAAACATTTCACGAAAGCCACGCCCCAAGAATACTTAATCTGTGATAAAAATGTAGGGCTGCAACGAAGTTTCGATTAATCGTTCGATTTTTTTCATAATAGCGACTACTAATCGATACATCGATTATTATAATATCACTGTGTTACCAACAAATATGTTTTAATTTTGCGATCCGCAATATATAGTTGGCCTGATGATATAGTTTTCCAATCGTTCGAGAACTTTAATCAGTCAGCTTAGCATGAGTATATGAATTATTGTCTGAACTCTGAATTTTGTCTGTTTAATTAAGCCTAAAGTGGAGTTTTCATCTAACGCAACACAAGCAGCGTACGCTACACAACTACCCCTGGCTTTTTTGCCCCTTGGCAGATTTGCCCTCTGGCTTGTTCGCCTCCTGGCTTTTTCGCCCTCTGGCGTACCTGACGCAACGACCGCGCGTCTATCTTTGCTTTTTTGCCGTAGCGTCGGCTACGTCATGCTGCAAATATAGAGGACGATAGTTCAAACTTCAAACACTTGCTTTACGTTAGGCCTACTTGATAGTTCGTCTGATAAGTTGAGGCATTGTGAGGCAATCCATTAGCATAATAGCTGAAAAATTTTGAACTGTTCAAAATTTCTCGCCGACTTCGCGGCGACTTTCCGATCGCAGTGCAATCGGTCTGCTGTCTTGGGCTCGCACAACTCGTACTGTAATTGCAGTACGATCGTCCATGGTCGCAATAGCTATTAAGGCATTGTGGAGACTTTATATTTGACGTTTATATTTGACGCTATAGGCTAAAGACCCCTACTTCTGCTGTGCCTATAGTACCCCAGTCACATCGAGGCTGCGACCTTACTGCAAGTAGGCCTAGTTTTTGGACCAAATCGCGGCAGATCGCGGTAGAGTCCCAGTACAGTCGCAGTGCGGTCATGGTCGGTCGCACTAGTCGCCATACAGTCGCTGTAGATCGCTGAGGAATTTTGAACTGTTCAAAATTCATCTCCGACTTCGCGGCGACTTTTCGATCGCAGTGCGATCAGTCTGCTGTCGGTCTGCGCTCGCACAGCTCCTACTGTGGTCGCAGTACGATCGTCCGTGGTCGCGCTGCTACTGCACTCGGTCTGAGGTCGCACGAGTGTACTGCGACTGCACTGCGACTATCCGTACTACGACCCCAAAACGAGCGTTGCTACAATGAGCGACCGTACTGCGAACGCGGTCGCAGTCGGTCTCCTTAAATCGCTATACAGTCGCAGTATACTCGCTGTGGAGTCTTAGTACAGTCGGACGATTCGCATTTCGCGTACAGTGCAGAAACACTGCGATCCGTTGAGATCTGATTTGAAGTCGCCGTGGTCGCCGTAAGTCGCAGCTCGGTGTGACTGGAGTATATAAACGGCGACTGTACCGTTGAATAGGGCGTTGTTCCAATCAGACGAGATTTAAAGGGGGCATATGGGCTATGCACCCCAAGATGCCAAAAGTCGCCCTTTTGCCTTGCATGTGCAGTGCATTACAAATTTATGCAGCAAAACTAATGCAGTTTATACCCACTAAGCCTATATGCATTTAAGGGAGTTTTCATGCCCAAAAACAGCGTTCGCTTTCGGGGCTGCACCCCGAACCGGCCTTTCCCCAAAAGTCTACCTTTGCTCTATGCTTTCGGCCTCAATTTTTGACCCTCGGGGGCCAATTTGCTCCTTGTGATTCCAAAGTTTGGCTATACCTACGTAAAATTAAGTCACAATAAACAATAATTAATGCTTTTTATCGCATGCAAGTCTATCTCCATGGCAGTCCATCCATTTCTGGTGTATTTCTATACTGTTGTGGTCATAAAGAAAAACAAAATTTTGCACCAAAAAGTTCACGAAAATACGTCAATTTGACCCTAAAGTATACTGGATGAATATCCAGGCCCCTCCATTCTCCCCATAACTTACCCCCTTTGGCGCCTTTGGCACCTCGACTCGGCTAGCGCCTTTGGCGTTTGACCTTGCCCCCAACTTCAACTCCTAGATCCGCCTATGTTCCAATGGGCTGCCAATTGTAACCATGTCGCTATCTGCAGTGTTTTCGCGCTATTTGCAATGGAAGTATTCAAGGAGTTGTCAAAAGTTTATATTTTATCGCAAGTTAGATCTATGTAGATAAATTTTTCAAAAAAACTGCGTTCACATTTGCTAGCCTCGAGCGCAGACACGCGGTCGGCTTTCCCTAGAGACAGCTGGGCTTTTGTTTTGCTAGTTGTGGTATACAATAAACATGTCGCGCGGGAGACTACGTACACGTTTTCACTGATTGGTGCTTATTTTATACATTTACCTTTATTCACCGCAATATGATACAGAACACGGAGAAAATTGGAATAAATAACCACGTACGTAACCACGTAAAAGCATGGTGCAGAAATACGGTGCATTACTGTAGGCCTATCGCATTTTTATTTTCTGACGCAAGCAAGCACACATATAATATTATGAATACTAAGTGTAATATTACCACAACAACATCAGTTCTTCTGATTAGCCAATGATCATACTCGTACTTCTATAACTATCTATAGGCTACAATGATGCTAACAACAAGTTGACTAAAGTTGTTCCGTAAAAGGTTGAAAGTTTGGAACAGTCTGAATAACTGAGGGTTACGACAGAGTAGCCTAAACGACATAGACACACTTTGCACAGCAGTACTGCATGGTATATACGTCACACGTGATTGATACAAGTAATTTGAGCAAAGCTCATGAGACGAGCGACAGCCTTAGCAGTTCCTATTCGCAGGTTGTCTTGATCTATCTCTATCCATTTCGACGCAATTCACTTTTAAAATCTACGCCACAGCCACAAATTGCAAAAAAAACATTAAACCCCTATTTTAAAAGTTCGAGGTCATTCAAGGTCATCGACGTTAACACCAATAAAAAGTTTGTCCCTATTGCTTGTTATGATAAGCAGCATGTCTGTGCCTATCTGCAACCGTGTTCACGCTACACAAGCCAATAGCGGCAGATTAACCACTTTTTAGGGGGATAGCTGTCTTTAACACCCGCCTCCGCCGGCCTCCTTAAACCTAAGAGGTCGGGACTTGGACTGCTAAAATCTACGTTTAATGCTGAAAATTTCATATGCAGGTTTTCTTGGTCTATCTCCAGCCATTTCGTCGCAATTTACTGTTAGAATGCGCTGCAGCCAGAAATTGCGAAAAAAAATTCACAAAATCCCCTTTTTAGGGGGTTCAAGGTCATCTAAGGTCATCGATGTTGACAAATTTGAATAGCCTGTCACAAGTGCTTGTTATGATAAGCATCATGTCTGTACCTATCTGCAACCTTTTTCACGCTACACGAGATAATTGCGGTAAAATAACCCATTTTAGTGGGGTAGTTGGGTTTGGCTAAGACGCGCGAAGCATTCTGCTGTCGCTCGTAAAAAGTACGCCCAAGGCAAACGTTTATACAGTCCAGTGGCGTATAAACAAAAATGTGAATTGGGAAAGAGACTGGAGTCCGCTCGACCTCTTCCCCTTTCTCTTCTTCTCCTTTTTCCCTTTTTCTTTCTCCTTCTCCTCTTTTCTCTTATTCTCACCCTTCCTTGACTTTCCCTTAGAAGTAAGATCCCCAAAATTCGGCCAGGGATCTGGCGGCGAGCTGTGAGCTCCCTCGGCGGAGTCTGGGGCGAAGCTCCAGCCGAAATCGAATGTGGTGCATTATAACTTTTGAACATAAGATCTGGTGGCAATAATTCAATTATTTTCCTAAGAATCAACTGACTAAATTTAATTCATTTTAAACGTATGCTTGTTTTGTCTGAAAGATTGGGGAGGCGGGGGCTGGGCTTTAGAAAACTGCATGTGTTTGCGGTGCGACCACAAATAGCGGCGTCGTGGGTGAGAAAAAGAAGTTGCAATTTTTCCACAGACGCTGCAAATTTAAGACAAAATTTCGACAAGCAGTTACAAATTTCAACAAAGAAGATTATGGGTGCTCAAAATTTCGATTTTGGCCCAAAATTTTTCAAAACGATGGTTTTCAGCTTTAAATTTAGCATTTTTGGATGCAACATGAAAAAAAAATTATCCGACAACTTTCCGGCAGCCAATATTTAGGAAAGGAGAGTTGCCCCTGGCAACCTTGCCACGACGCCACTGCCACTCAATTTCATATGGCCTGGTGAAAAAAATTTTAAACAAAGCATGGACATTAATAGGCCTAGGCTAAATCATAAATCATACGCTAATCGCATTACACTTATGCTTGATCTAATGATGAACAGTAGGCCTAATAAATTATAATTAGCTTCTCGTAGACTAACGAACACGTTGCAAGTCCGTTGGACTAAACTTGACGCTGTTCTGACGATGTTTACTTTATTATCTAGCAGTTACGCAAGACGTAACGTCACGCGGGGTCGATCAGTCACGTGATCGGCGTGGTGACGTCACGAGATGGGGGATCACGTGGTAGCAGTTCCCGCGATCCTGCGCTTGATTTCGTCCTGGTCGACGAACTCAAAGATGTGAGGAGCGTTGATGAGGATAGACGCAGTGCCGGTGATAGTCACGGCCAGAAAGATACACAGCTGCAGTCGGTCAATTACCATTGCGATATAGCGCCAGTCGTCCAGGATCTGCATACACAGAGACACAGAACTTCAAAAGAAATTAGCGGTGCTGCTGTTCAAATCCCTACACGGCTTCGCTATAGTCACTATAATTATGCGGACGAACTACTGTCAACTCGTCATAAATGTGCGTGGACATCCAACGTGTACGTGCATATATGTAACAAGTAATTTAAGCAAAACTCAGGTGTCGCGCGGCAAGCATCGGTGCTACCACCTGGGGAATAAGTGTACAACGTGCAATAAAATAACAATGTTTTTGACGCCTCCGTACGGAGGACTTCTTGAACCTAGAAGGTCGAAACTCAGGCGGTCAAAATATAAATTTTATGCTGCATTATTTTATGTGCAGGTTGTCTTGGTCCAGTAATTTCGGCGCAATCTACTGTCAAAATATGCATCCTAGCTTAAAATGGCAAAAAACGTCAATAAAAAACCGATTTCTGAATTTGTGGGTCATTCAAGGTCATCATTAGTGCTTGTAACGATACGCAGCAAGTTCAAGTCTACCTGTCGTTAAACGAGACCGTTTTACGCTAAATTAGTGACAGTAGTACAAATCGTGCATTTTGAAAAAATGCCAAAATGTGAGGCCACCACCGGAGGACGCCTTGAACTTGAGAGGGGGAGTCAAAACTTTAACTGCTAAAATATACGTTTAGTGCCGGAAATTTCACACGCAAGTTGTTTAAGTCTAATCTGCAGTCATTTCAGCGCAATTCACTTTTGAAATATGCGCCACAGCCTAAAATCGCAAAAAAATCACTGAAACCTCCCTATTTTGAGGTTTAAGGTCGTTCAAGGTCGTTGATTTTGATGTCAGTCGAAAGGGTTTATATTCGCATACTCACTCGCACTTAAAGCCCTTGGTTGGAGCGACATCTTTAAAATTTATGGGAAAAATTTACGGATGCTAAAACTAGAGTCTTGTACATATATAGGCTAGGCCTATTGACACTGTTGAGCTCAAGAGCCTAGATTTTGTTGGGACTGGTGCGACTTGCGGAAAAGGTTGCTTTCTGGCGCTGAGGGAGCGGATGCCCCTGGAAGCGATCGCCGCGGGTCGGCTCTGTAAGCACGAAGACTGACGCGCATCTGTGTCTGTTGACGTGATTGGCCGCCCTAACCCGCAGTTCTGCAGGTTAGGGCGGCCTATTTCTTCTGAGGTCTGCAGTTACGTAGTTCAATCAACGGAATGAAGGCAGACGAACAGACAAACAGAAAACTGCTGGGCAGCTGTAGTGAGTAGTGAATGCCAGCAGCTGGAGCAATGCTCAACGTGAGCGAGTCGGTGAGCAAGTTATTGCAGGATAATATTCAATCAGCATCATTCTGTACGTCCGTCTGTCACACGCAGCTGCGCATGCTCCGTACGTCGTCTCCCTGGTGACGTGACAACATGATTTCACCCAGACCGTCTGGTGTCATAGCAACGCGCCAAGCCACGTGGGAGGTCTGCAGTCACGTCCCCCTCTGACAATATGACGCTGTCATCGACACTAACAGTACAGTACGATTTTGCTCGGACGATGACAAATCAGCTTTAAGCCGTCAATCGGTCAGTCCTACCATACAATCCCAGGGAAGCAAATTGGGCGCTATCACGTTGTGAAAGACGTGAGCCATTTTAATCGTCTATCTCCCAACACTCCTCACTTCCTCACTTCCTCCTTCATTTTATTCTTTCCCTTTTTTTCTATCTTCCTTCCGTTTCCCTTCTTTAGCCATTTCATTTTTCTCCTCTCCTCGCGTGCAGGTTTCAAAACTTGCTGTCGTTCTGTGGACAGTTTCACATATTTGTGATAGTGATAAAGCACAACAAACTTGCTATTTCTGCCTTTTTCAGTGGGCGCAGGTGTCCCATTGCCTTTTTTGCGGGACTCCCATTTCACGCAGCAGATTAAGCCCCAGCTTCAGCGGTGGGATTGGGATGATGTTGATGGGCCAGTCAGGTCACATGCTGCATGATGTGAACCATGGTAGGTCTCCGGAGACCTTTCTTCACGCTCAGTAGCCGTGACCACCGCTCTCTCTGTATAGTCTACTCAGTCCATGGGAGTCGGAATCGATGCGATGCCGCCGTAGAGTCGTCGATACAACCACCTCGCCCACCCGCATATAGATACCACCCACCACGGTCGCCAGTCCGCCACCCACGTCACCGCCTCGCCGCTGTAGCTATAAACGAATTGTCAGCACAATGCCAGCGTGACTTCACGCATCAACGATGAGCTGATCCAGCCAGCCGCGCTTACTGCAGCATTTTAGTTATCGTTATCGTTCTCGCCGTGAGTCAGTACAATGACGTTGTCCGATATAGCACAGCGGCGTAGTACTGTCGGCAGCAGCCTACCTGTGCCTATATGAATGACTTTTGCTTCTCGGTCGCTTTACCTCTTGACAGATGAAAATATTAGCCTATTATAGGCCTACCAATAGGCTAACTAACGCCCGTATCGTATAGCAGACTGTTAGAACGTGATTTACAACTGTTGTATTTGGTTCTGTTTTTTGGACAAATTATAGCGGGCCAAAGCGGTTAAATTTGTAGCAACAATTGTGACAAAAATAACCTCTGCGTAGTCATCTTCGTTCTTAAGGTGAGCGGCAATAAACGTGACTGCTTCAATGGCGGACTTAGTCTCAGCCGTCCAGCCTTTCATCACACACACCACACAACAACAACAACAACAACAACAACCTGTACTACTACTACACTGGCGATACTACTACAGCCTTTCATCACGGAGCAGCTGCTGCTGCTGCTGTAGTTGCTCGTGCGTTCATGCGGTTGATCAGAGTTTCCAGCGCTCAGCATTGGCAGCAGACTGTCACCCTGATCCGCCATCGCTCGTCCCGACCTCCTGCCTGTCCCCACACTGTCGCAGTAGAGCGGCGGCGAGCGTGATGAAGCAGGGATCACGGCGGTGTGCTGTAGACGACGTCTCACTGCTGACATGTCGGGGCTGAGTGACGGTCGATTGCGACGAGAGTACGCCTTCTTAGCCCAGCGCTGTAAGTGATGTGGGCGTGTCATCAGCAGTAGGCGTGGCAGGTAGTTGAGGAAAACATAGCGCACCCAGGCCGGCATGCGATGCGTGCGCGGGGTCTTGAAGTTCCAGTTGATTATGATGACCGTGATTAGAATCGTGATAATGTTCATGATAAATGTAAACAACAGGTACTTGGCTATCAGTGGTATTTTCACTGAGGTCGGTGGCAGGATCTTAGAGACGAGCAACAGAAACACAATCAGAGCCAGCAGTATGGAAATACACATGGTCATCTTCTCACCAGCGTCAGCGGGTAGATAGAAGACACTGACGCTGAGGAATGAGATCAGGACGCAAGGGATGATTAGATTGACTCCGATAACCCTAAACAACTTCCCCTGAACCTAACCCTACGATTAACCGTAACCGTAACCCTAACCCTAACTTTAACAGAGAAAAAAGAATGATTAGATTGACGGTGTAGAAGAGAGTCTTGCGACGCAGCTCCAGCGTAAACGTGATCTGTGCCTTGTGATGACCTTCCGCCTCGTCGTACGTGTAGTCCAGTAGCTAACCAGGTCAGGTCAAGGTCAAAGGTCAGAGGTCAGGGGTCACGTGGGTCATGGGTCGTACGTCGTACGTGTAGTTGTAGACGCCAGGACAAGACATGATGTTCCACGTCCCACTGTTGACGTAGTCGCTCAGATCTACTTTGTCCTGTCCTTCGTACCAGTGAAGTACAACCTGCGCAGCACAGACACATCATCACTGTGGAATCTAGCAGTAATCTGCCGTGACTAAAATACTCAAACTTAATTACTTACTTATCTTCGCACTTAGCCTCCTATCCAGTGTAGGACACTCATTGATTTCAAATGTCTCGGGTTCAGTGTACACAGAATCATAACGTTAGCTTACGACATAGGCCCCACTGTATAATGTACAGTACATATTTAATATTAGTTCAGCACTGACATTCAAGAAAAGAAGCTAAACACAGGTACAAATAAGATTACAATGTCAGGCAAGGACAGAAAGGCTCCATACGAAGCACTGACAACTATCCTAATCAGTACAATAGGTTAAAAACTTCGACAAATCAGTA
>Ga0056128_1000875_pt1 | contig 30682 bp, 24 predicted proteins | sample WorMetLIZISLAND2_FD_71113 | JGI IMG/M metagenome (GOLD analysis project Ga0056128, IMG submission 71113) | Marine gutless worms symbiont microbial communities from Max Planck institute for Marine Microbiology, Germany - Olavius geniculatus... ...
ATTAATAACAGTCAGTATATAATAAAACACTCGGTAAAATTAGAAAATTTACCTGTTTGTAGCACTGCCGCGAAAGCAAAATAAACAAAAAACAAGCGTTATTGTCGTTATATATGCACGACTAATTGCTAAAAATAAGCAAAATTGTTTCAAACACGGCCACATTCCAGGTGAACGAACGTCAAACGGGTTCGCCCTTAATTTTTTAGTTATTGTATATAAGCATCTGCGCGATGCAGACCAAAAGCTCTGACATAGCTCTGACTAAGTTCCAACCACGTTTTTCCGCCGTTTCTCTTGTCTAGCTCCTTTCATCTTTATAGACGTAGGCTTATAAGGCGTACGCCGCTTGACGTTAACTTTTAACATGCCCAAAATGAACCTGCGAAACAAACTTTTTTGTCCCATTTAATCTCTGATTTGTTTCAATTTCAGTGATAGTGCTTCTAAATTTAGTAGTTAATTTTGTTTTTTAAACGATAAACGCACACATCAACAGAATCATATTTATATCATCATTTATATTCAAGTTTACGAAATACATGTAAGTGACCACAATACACTCGTAGATGGCACATAGTTTAACTGATTACGTTAAATTTCTTACACGCTAACAATCTTAATTTCTCGGGCGTTTAAACTACTAAACTCATTTCCAGTATGCATAAATGTGCATAAAAAAGTAAACATAATTTTTTTCAGACGAAAGTTAGCTTACTTTGGAGCGGAATTCGTCCATCTTTTGCGTTTCTTTGTTGTAGAGCTGAGCCTCGAGTTCTCTACGCGAGTTAATCTGCTCCTCCATGCGATGACGAAGGTCGTGTAATTTGTTGTTCACTTCAGCTCTGTGCCAGTGTCAACAACAGCTGCATTTTCAGCTTGGATTTCAAAATTATTCTAAAAAAGTTTACTGTGAAAATACTGATAAAACCGTTTCTAATTTCTGCTGCTAAAATTATTCACAGACAAGTTTTGATACAGAAAGCTATAATCTTAATTAACAAATAATTACTGCATTCATAATTTTACTCCAAAACGCTGAGCAACGTACAGCGTGCCCCCAAAATGGCACCATTTTGTACGCCTTAACTTCACCAAATATTGACCAATTTCCAAAATTCTTCCTCTGTCAGAATCAAAAAAATTGTAATAACACTGTCACTTAAGATTTCACCATACTTCAAATGCGTTGCTACACTATACGTTGTCTTGTAAAAGCACCACGACGCGGCGTTTTGTCTTCAAGGCCAAGATTTGTTTTTAAAACACTATGCTTTCGTGTACATTTTTTCTGCTCGTGCTTAGTGACATAATCACTAATGTCATTAGCATTTGGTCAGCGTTTTTCGAAAGTTTTATTTGTTTATAAAAAAATTGTGACTATGAGAGTGGAACGCTTAACTTCTGACGATCGTAATCTGGTTCGGAATTTGCGCATATTAAACATTGACATTTCACATTTGGGGGCCACACTGTATGTGATAAAAATAATTACGTATAATCAATCGCAGTACACACGTAGCTACGCCAGCAACTAATGGTGGCGAATATCTAAAAAATGCAAATAAAATAAAACGACTACATGAAAACAGATGTATCATTTTGTTTGCACTCGTATTAACAGTAATCTAGCAGTAACAAGGTGTGCAAAATAGCTAAAGTTTGCAAACAGCAATGTAATTATTTGCACAACAACAGTACATCATATATGTAACCACGAGAAAAAAAACATTATCAGCAATTTTCACGAAATAACGACGGTGAGAATGGTGCAGAATGCAGATCTATTGCATCGCACACGAACCACGCAAGTGAACATGCCGTGATAAAAAAACGGCTCTGAAGGAATAAAAAAAGTAGCAAACTCAAACAAAAACAATCTCGATGCCTGTGCTCTGACGTGTCTGCATGCCCTAACCTTAAAAGTCATTCGACATATCTTTATTTACAAAATCATTCTAATTATTCCTTTTGTTGAGAAAGCCTAGTGCTCGCTAATGACAGCATGTGTTCTGGCTAGAGCTGTCGAAGCATTAATTTTTAACGCATCCGTTAACGCGTTAATAAGGCATCACTAATATTGCTGATACTGTAGATGAACTACATTGAAAGGGTGACAATGAAATGAAGCAAGACCGTAACAGTAGTGACGGTACGGCAACAAAACAATTTTTAGTTTTTTATCTACTTGAATATTATTTGATCGTCAAATAACCGTAGTTTTATGACATATTGGAACTCCTGGTTCACAGAATTAAGTAATTTCACGTATGTGCGTTAATTTTTTAAGGCGCGTTAATTCTTTAACGCGTTAACGCATTAAGTTAATGCATTAATCCAACAGCTCTAGTTCTGGCATTGACGAACTGCAAGCACCTGCAGTAAAAACTCCGTCAACGAACATTTTTTTCTGTGCAACGACAAAATCGTGATGCAATCATACAGCACGTAAAAGGCAACCATTCTCATGGGTTGTAGCCTGCTTTGCTGACGTCATAGCCTATTGGGTGTGCGACTGTGCGACGTGCGTCCCTGGCTTAAGTTATGGCAAACGCAGCGAATACGTTTTTGTTAACGCACGCAAACCACGTCAGAAAACACTGCACGAACCTTGTAGCTTCTATGCCAGCGTCATTCTCGATTTTTGCTTGCAGTTTTATTAACATCACTTCTAGTTCTTTGTTTCTAGACATTAACATTGGCAGCGTTGTATTACTGTTATTATTATTCAGTATTTTCGCGTTGCAGTATATAAACAAACAGCATTTAGCTAAGCGTATCATTGTAAACTAACCAAAGTAACTCCACAATTATGACTATTCATTTAATTAATTAGATAAATGCAACAGCTGAATTCATCTCGATTGATTAAAGCACATACTGTACCGCATAATAAACGAATAGGTCTACATGTATACCGGTAGTAAAATGATAAGCCTAAATATTAAAAATCTAGTTCTGCACATACTGCATTTATTTTCTGTACAATATTTCGTCTAGTTGATGACGAAACACGTACCTGAACTGAAGCTGTTCTTTCGAGTCGAGCTCTGAATCAAGTTGACTCCGCATCTGACTGCACTGTTGCTCCAGCCGCTGGCGCGCCTGATTGGCTGCTAGCAGGTCACCATGGAGACGCGTAGTGACGTCATCTTTCTCGCTGATCTCGCGCTGTAAGCGTTCCGCTATGCTCCGGGCCAACTTGGACTCGTGCGCTAACTGAGAGCACTGTCTGTCGAACACTTCTCTGTACAATTTCATTCAGCACAAAAAACAAAATGCCGACCGAGCGTTTAACAGCAGTAACACTATACATCAACCTGTGTGTCGCCTAGACCAACACGCAGTGGCATCATGTCAGAAAAGCATGCCCCTGTTCACCTAAATTTTAGTATTGGGAAGACTTTCTTCCAAAAATGCAAACTTTTGTGTTGGAGATTCCCATTTTGAGAGAATTTTAAAGCAAACCTAAAATGTTGAAAAACGCTCATATCTCCGCCGTCGGAAATTTGCAGTTTTCTGTTGTTGGAATATTGCAACTTCCTGTTTTTTTTAAAAAACGACGCCGACGCCAAAGTGCATGCGTGTTTTACGTTATCTGACCCCTTGTAAATTATACCTTGAAGTCATCGTTCAACGTCGTTTCACGAAATGGCCATAAACAAACAAAAGTACAAAAGTTAACGTTATACTAAACACGGTAAGTCACTCATTATGGTTTAGAGAGCTTAGAATCCTTGCGCAAAGTAAAAACATAACCTAGGCTTATATTTACTGCTGATGAGCCAGCTCCTTGTTGAAAGTTTGCTGCCTGTTGATCAACTCCTGTTGCCCAGCGTCCAACTGCGCTCGCAAAGCTTTCACCTCACCCTACGGTACAAACACCAGTCACTAGGGGGCTTTAGTTTACAATACAAAACATACTGCTGGCTGATACCGTGATACGGTTCATGCTGATTTTTTATTCCTTCAAGTTCCTTGCAGCAAAATCGTAGCGCCTCACAAACTCTCTTTTCAGCTCATATTGCATGCATCTTTACTCAAGGTTAGCATACCTTAACTGTGTCGCTACATTACCGTGTAAAACACAAATTGTTAAAAATCACTGAAATCACAGTAATACGTGTGCAAATATTATTTTCTGAAACCATTTTCTACTAATTTTTATACCAAAAGTAAATAATGTTGAAAATTTGGACAAATTTTGTGAATCTGTAAACAAAAGGAGCCGACATTATTGTAAATAATTATTTTTTAATGCAGTGACAATACACCTGTAATGTAACCTGCCATTTAGCAGTAAAACAAAGCTTTGGTTAAGGACTTATACCACTTCTTGGGGAATTCTGTCAAAATTTTTAAAGATAAACTGCAAGAGCGTCGTTACTAAAAAGATTCGGGAAACAGGAAGCACCGACCAAATGCATGAAACTGGCAGACTGAAGCATGCACGTACGGAAGAGAACATGACCACTCAACACTGTGGATGAAATGGTAGGCGTACTGAACCTCAGAGACCAAAAACAAACATATCGTTGAACTCGCCAGATATCTAAAAATAGCCTATAGGTTTCACACAATGTGCCGTCATACAGATCATTCACCGCGAGCTTGGGCTGAAGCGTCTTTCATTTTCCAACACGCTTTTTACCTGTTATAGTTGGTTTTTCTTGCATTTATATTTTACAAGGTAGTGTAGCGACACAGTTGAGGTGTGGTGGGACACTCAACAATTGCTTTATTGCCAATTGTATAGGAAGTGTGCCAGTGAAAAAAAATTTGAAAATTGGTTGATAATCAGTAAAGATATGGCCAATACCAAGTGTGACATTTTTTTGAGACACAGTGTATAAACGAACGTTACCTGTAACTCGGCCAGCTCGATGGTTTTGTCCGATCTGTCATTTGTAGCGAGCAATTCTTTTCTCAACATGAAACACTTTTCCTCCTCGACACTCAGCTCGGTCTCGGCCCGGTCAAGTTTTAGACGCAGCTCACTCGAGCTCGCCTCGAAGCCGAACTGCAACGATGAAGAGTACCACTCAAACAGCTCAGAAATAAACATTTCACTTCACTGTATAAAACGTAGACAAACTTAACTTACTGACAAAAAGCGTATAGCTAATTTTATGCAACACTCCTGTAGGCCGCATTAAGCCTTTTGTCGTCCGTCTGTCTGCCCATTTGTAGCGTACAAGCTCGTTAATTAAAACAAAAATGCACAGAAAAAAATTGGCACAAACGATTTCCATAGTAAAGGTAATAAAAGGTCCAAGAGCATGATCACCGGACATTAGTAATTTTATAAAAATGACGCATATGTCGTGTAATCACAGCTTGTGTGGTGACTAATTTACTGCCAACGTCTAAGACGCTCGGCAACTGGAAGGACGGTCGCATATCATGTCGACATTCGGCGCCGACAATGTTTGCTACATTTACCAAAAGTAGCCAAAAGCGTGTGACAATGCAGTAGCATAATCTGTCTGGTTGTAAGCGTAAAGTGAAAGATAGCGTGCAGTCCGACAAACCTTTCTAGAGCGCAGCTCACAAAGCAGCTGACGCAGACAGTCGGCTCGGTGCTCGGCTGCTTTGCGTTGAGCGACTTCCTGGACAAGCACCTGCTGCAGCTGAGCTTCACCCGCCACCATGACGTCACTGCACCGCTCTGTTGATGACGTCACACCATCACCCAGCACCTGCGAGCAACCGCCATCCATTCCGCACTGTTCAGTCACTGAGAAATAAACCACGTTTTGACGATAAATATTTGTAGACCGTTTCCTAGTGAATACGTCCTAATACCAGTGGACAGAGTAGACAGTTACCTGATTAACGAGACCTACGAGTAAGCAAAGTAACGCAGTTGGTAGATAAAAAAGCGATATGCATGATAAGAAAAAACCAAGACAAGTTGAAAGAAATCTTACAAGCTTTTTCATATGTATGACAAATTGTTCGCCATGTCGGATAGCTAGCAACAAACAAAAATCGTTTCCAGGAAGGCATCAGCGACTGCCAAAACGTTACCAGCAAATTAGCAAATAATCGTAGTATCTTGACGAATATTATCCACGTTGCTCATTACGCCAGGTTTTTATTTAACCGACCTATTTTCCACTAGTTATTCCAGCTTAGAATAGACACATCCCGACAGGTAAATTCTTAAAAACTTTCGTGGCAATCAGTAAGCAAACCAAGTAAGTCAATATTTACGTACACTTCATAAAATAAATTCAACGGAAAATACAACAGGAATGAGTGAAAAAGAAACCAGTTCAAGCTGTCGACTTAGAGACGTCCAGCTGTTGGTCTCCCGAGTCTGAGACTCCTTCACAAGTGTTTCTTTGAGATCAGTGATCTGTCGACGCAGCTCGGAACACTGGGCGTCTAACTGAGTCTTCTGAGACACGCACTCCTCCGATAGACGCTCAACGGTCGCCTGGTAGCACAACGCACGCACACTACACACAGACTGAACCTCAAGCCTTTATATTTTCAGCTCCACATTTTATTTCCGACTAACAGTAGATAATGCTCGCATTTCTAAAGTGTATTAATTTTGTCGTTATTTACGGCTTCATTTTTTTTCAAGTAGACTTATAGTTCAGCAGCTTTTTCACTGCATGCATAAAACTTTTCAAGTGAGCGAATCTGTATGGCCACAATACGAGGGGCGTTCAAAAAGTTCTTAGACCAACATAGTTATACAAGAGAGATATTCATCATATTTTGCTACTTTTAGCACACTTTTCCGGAACTAAAATGCACTTGACATAGTGTTTCCCCAATGCTTTGATTTTGTTGTAGAATAACTTTTGACGATGGTCTTCCAGCTAGCAATTTACCCTGCAGACTATGTTTTCGTTGTAAGCCAATGTGTCTTTCATGTTGTCTAATTATAGCCCGATAATAAGTTATGCAATATTGCAGTGCTAAATGATACGAAACAGCAACAAAGTGTTATTGGCATTTATTCTGTCTATTTATATCAAATTACAAACTTGCTTAATGCGTCTCGTAATCTGTGCGGCAAATTGCTGAATGGAAGACCACGGTCACACTTTTTACGCGCGAAAGCAGCTACTGCTTTCAGCGCGTCTTAGCTATCGCAATTCTGTCCGTCCGTTTGTCTGTCTGTCTGTCTGTCACACGGGTGAATCAGTCAAAAGCGGTGCAAGCTAGAATCACCAAATCTTTACCATCGGCTGCGCGGAAGACTTTAGTTTCAGGAACCGTAAAGCTTTTCTATAAATTTGAAGCGGTCACCCCGAACGAGGGCGCTAAATGAGAGGGGGTGGGCAAAATTTGCAATTTTTGGCCAATAAGTCGCTGTATCTCAGTAACGGTGCGAGATAGGGCCTAGGTTACTATTAATCACTAATAGGAAGTTGTACACTGGCTCTTGATTGACGCTAAATTCAATGACCTTGAATGACTTTGAATGCCAAAATAGGGGGTTTTATGGATTTTTTGGCGATTTCAGGCTGCGACACATGTCTATATCATTTACAAGATGGCGCTACAGAACTACAGTTGTGCGATCCAGATAGAGAATTTGGTATTTGTATATTAACTTAGCATGAACACCTCAATTTTCAGCTAAACTACTGAACCGGAACTGCTATAGGCTTTCGCATGTCTCGTGAGCATTAGCTCAAATTTCTTGTACTTCTTTTGGTCTGTTTTTACTTAACGTTATACTGTGATCCAGTTTAGCTCACTGCTTTGTGTTTCACGTAACCATGTTAATGTTATTTGGTTAGAATGTTTGTACACAAATGCAGTTGCTTAGTTGGGCCTTTGAAATGCTGCATCTTTTTATGTTCAGTAGCAAAGGAATCTACAGTGCTCAGCTGTTTGGTTTTCAAATGCAGTGTTTTGTTGCTAAGTATTTTCTTGCTTTAATAGTGTTGGCAGGTTGACAGTAAGTGCATTAGGCCAGCAAAATTTCTGTCGTAACGATTTCTAACTGTTTACTGTCTCTCACTAGCCTGACCTGGACTAAATGTGTGAAAATGTTGGCATCTTAAGTATTTCTTTAGGTGTGTGATTGCAGGTGTCTGTGTGTGTTGCTAAGCATTGTGCACTTATTTGGTAGTTTCTAGTGTCTTATTTTGTTGCTTAAACAGTAGCCTCTAGTGTCGTGTGTGAGACTGCTCCATTGTTGGTTTCATTGTAGGCGAACTTTCTTGGACATCGCGACCTCGTGGACGATGAGTTTACAACGCGAGTGTTGGACTCGATGTCGTTCAGTACGTTTGTAGCCGAGAGAGGACCTCCGTACCGCGTCTGTGATATCTTTGACGAGGTCCGTTGCAGAATGCTTTAATTTTGAAATCAAAGTTAGTTTACATACACTTCACTAGATGCTAATTCTATATGGTACAGTTCTAGTTTTCACCAAAGACTTAATTTTTGTTTTATATAGATTTTAAGAAAATATTTTTTTTACTTGAGTATTTTTATTTTTGTCTTCCTGTCTGTTGCAGGTGTTTGCCAGCATGCAGGATCTGCTGATGACAGAAGAGGATGACTCCGAGCGCATGCTACACAACATCCACGACCTCGCTACACAACTCTATCAGAATGTGTGTGTCTCTTTGTCTGTAAACTTTGTATCTACTTATCTGTATGTGTGTGTGTCTAGTGTTATTACCTTGCCTTGGTTTTGTATTTCAAGTTTCTGGCTGGTCGATGAGCAGTGTTGCCGCGGTTTTTATTAGTATTTTAATAAGCTGAACTCAGTCTGAGTGCTTGGCGTAGTTAATGCACCATGTCTTCTTTATCAGCTGGCTACATCGGCACTTTTCATTTGTCTGTTTGTTTTTTTTATGCGTGAAAGCAGCTAGACTGCTTTAGCGTGTCTTAGCCATCGGGAACACGCCGTTCGACCGCAGACGTTTCGCGCCAGACATTTGACTCAAATTGACTGTGCGACTTTTGGCTGCAGAGACATTAGACCGCTGCCTAACAGTTTACAGTTGCGTACCTGTGTGTCTGCCTGTTTGCATTACAGTGTTGCCACGTGTGTATTGTGAAGTTCTTATTGACTTATGTAATGGCATTCGTATTGTCAAATTGCAGAAAGCAGAAATTAGCAGAAAATGGTTATGTTTATGAGAGGGGGGTGGGCAAAATTTGTGATTTTTAGCCAGTAAGTCGCTGTATCTCAATAACGGTGCGCGATAGGGCCTTGATTGCCACCAAATTCAATGACCTTGGATGATCTTGAACGCTAAAATAGGGGTTTTTACGAATTTTTGGCGATTTTGGGCTCTGAGACACATTTCAAGAGCGAGTTGCGCCAAAATCAATTGAGATAGACATGTATAAGCTGCATATTAAAGTTTTAGCATTGAACATAGATTTCGACGGTCCAAGTCTCAATTTTCTAGGTTCAAGGAAATCTGTGCATGAGGGCATCAAATTGTCAGCCTGGAGTTACAAGGTTCTGTGTCCAATTTTTGCTATTTTTGACTTCTGTATACCATTCGGATCAGCGCGACAAGTTCTATCTCTTCATGTATTCAGAATGATTGATAGCAGTTTCTATATACCGTTTCTACAGAGTTACAAAGGTTAGTGTTCACCACCGGGAAACGTCATGCGCAGTTACAAAGTTTTATGTCAACGCAGCCAATCACAGTGCTTGTTTTACAGGTTTTACAGACATAATGCTTTCACGAATCAAAGCTGATGTATATGTTTACAAGTTCTATGTCTGTTAAGTGACTGGACATAGAACTTTACGCTTTCTCTAACCTGAGCCCATGTACATGTTTGAAAGTTCTTTGTTCATTATGTGACTCGTTGACTGGAGCGGTACCCAGTAAAAGTTATTTCACTGTTGTTGGCCAGTCTTTCCTGAAAACTGTTGCATCATAGGCATGGGCATGCTGCATATCACAACAAGCACTAGTGACAAGCTTTTCAGTCGTATCAACATTGATGACTTTGAAAGACCCTGAACTTCTAAAATAAGGGTTTTTATTGATTTTTACGATCTTCAGCTGCAGCGCACACTCTAAGAATGAAATGCGACGAAATGGCTGAAGATAGACTGACCGTTTGCGAACAGAAACTGCTATAGGCTTTCGCGTATCTCGTGAGCATTAGCTCAAATTTCTTGTTTCATTTATTTTTCTCTATATCATTAGATTGTTGATGTACTTTGTCATTTATTCGTCTATCTACACATCTGTGGATGGCTTGACTGCTGCAGGAGAACCCCAACCCCCAGCCGTATGTTCAGAAGATACCTAAGCCGACTGATGGTGCCTACTTGCGTGTGCATCAACCTGTCTTTCCTGTGCTTGATGAGGGCAAAGTCACAAAGATCATTGACGAAGGATTGGCAAAGCACAACTTGCAGTCGGTGTAAATATTTCACTTAACTTTTGTAAAGAGCCGCTGTGTCTTTGCATATTATGGTTTGAATTCGTCTTATGTATAAAAGCAGGCAAATCTTTGATTGTAATTGTGCTGTCCCATGTTTGACATATCTGACATGTTGCAGTTGCTGCTGTAGATGTTTTTTGTCATGACTTTGAAATTAATACTGCAATTAACTTTTAGGCAAAAATTACTTTATGGCAAGTTACATCATTGTTTTACGGCAATTAAAAAAATTTTAGTTGTCAGAAACGATAAACTTATCTAGACACCATTTTCAGGCATATATACTGCATTTTCTGTTTCTGCAATAGGCCTTAATGCGTATAATCGAAACCTTTAATTTATGCACATGTACTTTTGATTTGGCTCAGAACTGTCCACTCTGGAGATTGATGTCTACCTTCGGTGCTAGGCACTCTTAGTGGTGCTTGCCAGAAATGATGATGATGACGACTTTTGATTATTTTGCACTGTACAGTGCTATATTAATGCATTTCATTGTTTATTGATCAGAAATAGTTGCTCACTTGATGTAATTAACTACAAAAAGTTATTGCTTGACAGTCTTGATTCCTGTATTTTATAGTTAGCGTTGAATGTGGATGTTCATAGATTGTCGCCACCGTGGAAGCAATATCCGCGTGTGGTACCGATCGGTGCCCACATCACTCTGGCACGCAACAAGTCCCATCATTTGTCAACGAATGCACGGCGGGTTGAAGTCCTACGCAACTGCGTCAATTTCATATTCGACAACCGCATATCTGATGCTAAGAAGGTTCGCAACAACTGATTAATATCTATTGGACTTCGTGTTTATGCTGACAGGCTACATGATTGACATGAACCTACTGTCATAGTAAACTTACTTCATTAACACTTAGGCCTAATAGTCACCATACAAATCTGGGTATTAATTTATTTATTTAAGGGCACTGAATAGAAGCACGTGAGGTTAATGGTGTTCTAACATGGAGCCCTCGACTACCGCTGTGCCTTTTATCACTTGTGTTGTATGTGATCAGCATGGAATAACTGCAGCAGAATGACCGTTTTGTAAGTAAGTAAGTAAGTAAGTGAGTGATTTATAAAGCGCCAAAATCTCAGAAAGAATCAGGGCACATAGGATGATAGACGCTAGGTGGCAGAAAAGGCCGACTGAAAGTAGTGGGTCTTTAAGTGATGTCTGAAGGTAGCCAAAGTTTGACACTGACGAATTTGAGGAGTTAAGGAGTTCCAAATTTTGTGCTGTGTGCGATGATGTCAGATATTTCCCGCAGTATTACGAGCGCTGAAAAACAAAGCAACTCGACTCGGCCTTGTAGAGGAACTCGATTCTCATATCAAGAATAACCGAGCGCAGCTGGACCACCAGCAGTTTGACCACGTTGTTAAACTTATCAACTGTGCTCTCCAGGTGAACTTTCTTCCAGTACTTTTATTTTTTTGTCACTTGGATTGCCAGAGGCCTGGGAGTCTTTATATTTGACCGCCACTTGCTACTTGCTGTAGTTTTAAACTGAAATTATTGATGTTAGCAATGGTACTGATCAGTTAGTTTTCTGACAGACATATTTTGTCATCATACGATTTTAACAACGTCGTGCTGCATCAGGCAACTGTTTGTTTACATTTTAGCTATTGTCATTTTATTTTTATTCTCTGGTGTACTCAGTGTAGGTTTATTATATTGAATAAATTGCAGGCAAACATTTTATCTTTTCTTTCTCTTGTCTATCATTTTGTTGGCAATGAGGTTCGTATGAGATGCTTTTAGACCATTCGGGCTTTTATTGCTTCTTTAATATTTAGCTGTAGTTGTCTGATATCCTTTTTAATGTTTGCCATCTTGTGAAAAGTCATGATCTTGTAATTTCATTATCTCCAGCACATTATATTTTCATTATTTGCTGCCATGATGTTGACACAGCAAGTTAATTTACTCTCTGACAGACTTGCATTTTCATTGCACGAAGGTGTGGCTCTTGGGTCTGCTGTAGCTGTAGTGAGCTTCTGTTGTTTTAGTTATGTGAAATTATTTGAGTTTCCCTATTGGAATCAAACAATGTATTTGTACTTAATATGGCTGCAGGAGTTGTATGATTGTGGATGTATTACATTTTCTCCAATTCAGCCGGCAGTGCAGATGTACATGTACATTTCTTTGTACGTTGTTCAGTGCTTGCATGCTATTTGTTTGTGTTTGGCTTATAAATAGAGAACACATCTTGGGTGTTTTTGTGGTCTAAAGCAAGTAATATGTACAAACTGCAGATGCCAGAAAAACATTGTGAGATCATTGAGAATGTGTATGTGACTGAACACAGAATGAATCGGCGATGGATGAGAATGGAGTTGCTGCTGCCATGATTCCCATTGTTACAACATTCTATCGAGTTAGTGCATACTCTCGTTATGTAGGCTGTTTGTTGCGGCAATTTTATGGTTTTTGTTGCTTGCATAATCTAGAGCTGCTTTTATTTTAATACCATTTTCTGTGTACAGATTTACTCGTTGCTTCATAGAGTAATTGAATTTTTTGGTCCAATCTGCGGACGTTACAAATGTATTTCGAGACTACATTACAGATGTTTGATTTTTAAAATTTCTTTGGAGCATCTGTCATCCAGTTTTTCCATATACTCTGTCGCTGATGGGCTTGTCATGACAGCAGTAACAGAAGTAATGTTTTTGGCTTTGTGATTTGCCACAGTATGTTAATGTAGGGGTGTGGATCGGTCGCATATTGGCTAAGGCATTGAATTTGCAGTCAACAGATTATGCGTTCAAATTCCGATCGTGTTATGTCGCTGCCAGGCTACAACTCTGGGCATGTTGTTCACACATGTGCCACTTTAACCACCAAGCAGTATAATGTGTAAAACTGGGAAGGTTACAGCAGATTAAGGAAGATATTACGGTCTTATTTTCGTAACTGGATGCAGGCTTACTACTGGCTTAAGACCTAAAAACAGAGATGAGCGTTGCCCGTGTTAGTTGTAGTGAGAGGTGCTGTTGGCTTTTTGTTTTTGACTCAAAAGGTCATGTATACTGTATTATAGCTCTATTGGTAACTTTTCACAGACGCTTAGAGCATCAACTGCCATATGGGATCGCATATTGTTAATTTGCCACCCAGCACAGGTGAGCACGCCCCGCCTTAACTCTAGCTAGATAGGCTGGTACTTGATTTACTTACTCGGGAGGGATGAAAGGCTGAGTTGACCTTTGCATTGGTTATATACTGAGATGGTTTACCTGTCTACAGATAGTCACCCATCCAAGTAGTAACCACTTGATAGTGAGCTGACTGGGAGTTGAACCCACAACCTTTCGATTATAAGTCCAACATCTCAACCATTACTTCACCAAGCCACCTACTTTGTTTTGTCAGCCAGAAGAGGTAAAATACACTCCGGTAATTACCAGTCGTCTGCTGCGGCTGCTGCTGTTGTAGATGATGATAATAATTATAATTATGTGTCATATTGCAGAAACTTTTTGCTGGAGTGATTCAGTTTGCATACACATGCATACAAGATCATCCTGTCTGGGCATCCCATCAGTTCTGGGAAGCGGCGTTCTACACTGATGTTCAGGAGGACATTCGCAAGCTTTATCTACCACAGTATGAGTCAACGAAAGAGGTAGGCCTAACAGTGTGTTGGCCACTAGTCTGACAGTTGACAATATAGGCCCATTTGTGAGCGTTGGTTGCTGCTTGTTTTTGTTGCTATTTTTGTCATCCTTGATACTTAGCTTTTACTTCTATGCAGCTTAGAATGTTTTGTCGCCAGTCTTGTTGAGTGCTTGAAGAATAAATATTTACTGTTGAATTTTATTTCACATTTCACATGTACCCTGTGTCCACAATCCACATCTAGTGGCGATTGGTGATAGTTTTGATCTTACACACCATTTTTTGATGACATTATGTAGTTACTGCTTGCAGAATTACAGCAATAAATGGCCATTTGTGTGATTCTGTGTCACCAATGAACTAGTTAGCCATTCTATTTGTCCGTCTGTATATTTTGCTGTCTGTCTGCTAGATTTGCTGACATACACTGTGAGTCATAAAAAAAACACACAAAAATTGATCGATCGTAACTTGAAGACGGATGATCAGATTTTAATAATTTTTGGTATGAATATTTCAGACACAACTGGCCATCAAATGACCATTTATGTTTCTGCCTCACCAAACGTCTGTTGTTGCGCTACCTGGGGAAAACAAAACAAGCAAAATATTACATTTTTATGCAATGCAATGTCATTATTTGATTAAAATAACACACATTTGCCACATTTTGTCCAGATTTCTAGCACTTTGGTTGACAGCTTATCCAGTTGTCCAGTTGTGCAACTGCTGACAGTAAATATTCGAAATATCAGCCACTTGTGTAAGCACAGGCAGGGAGATGCATTCTCTATGCGTTGATAGCAGTGTTGAAAATGTTCTGCTTTAGACTTGAACCAGTTGCTTTTTGAGTTTATTGATATTTTTTGTCAAGAGTCCCATAAACTCGCTGCTGCATAACACTGCAAATACTGTCGAATGGACTGTGATCAGGGCTGTTAAGAGCTACGTTTGTAGAATGATTAAATTTACTGATGTTTTTCTTTCTTTTTTTATCTCGTGTTGTATTTGTTTCTTTTCCTCAGGTAATGCAGCAACAGATGGTAGGTGAGCTGGGAATTTGAACGGCCATTTGATGGCCGGTTATGTCAGAAATGTTTATACCAAAAACTATTAAAATCTCTTTATCTTTCTCCAAGTTACTATCAGTAATGTTACGGATGGTTTTTGGCATTTTTTGTTCATTTTATGCTGATTTCATGTGTTTTGATTTTCCCAGGTAGTGCAGAAGCATATGTTGGGTGAGGTGGAAACTGGAATAACCGTTTGATGGCAAGTTGTGTCACAAATGGTTGTACCAAAAACTATTAATATCCGATAATCCTCCTTTAAGTTATGATTGATATATTTTGGTGTGTTTTTATGTTTCACAGTGTAGCTACCAGGTATTGTTCTTTATTAAACTTTTTTAGAGATTTTGGCATGGTCCAAGGATTGAGTGATTAGATTTTGTTGGCGATCTGTATCGTGAACTGTATCCTGGAATTGGATATACATGTAGTGAACTGTATTGAGTCTGGTTTATTAGTTAGGTGGCAGCTCCAGTCTCCATAGTGCTGAGGTTTGCGATTTTTGTCAGTTGCTAATGTCCAAGTGGCATACGTTGTTGCTGTCAGTGTCCGGGACTGACAGACGCCGGTGGTGACAATGCAGCGAGTATGTGGTCAGACAACAGGCGTCTGTCACAGCCGTGTTTGCTGCCTGGTCGGTGTCGAGGCATCGGTGCGCTGGAGATTGCAGCAGAACAGGTAATGGGTGCACCAGTTGGTGTCATATTTGTCTCATCTCTCACACGATGTGGACACTGAACTATTGTTGTGCTTTATGTTTTATTATTCGATTTGCTTGTCAATCCTTATGCTTTTTTGTCAGAGTGTGAACAATGTTCAGTGCATCTGCAGAATCTGATGGTCCGTCTTTATTTTTTACAGTGAATTTGGTTTATGTAGTGCACCGTGGACACATTGAGGACTAGACAGAAGATGTGGTTGGGACATGTGTTGCATCATGGTTCTTTGGTGAGAACAGTGTTGGAAGGTCGACTGCCAGGGAAGAAGGGAAGAGGAAACCGAAAGAGATGCTACTGAGCTGGCTACTGGAGACAAGTGATGAGGACATGGATTATTATTTACAACTTAAGGAGCTGGCACAGGAGCGGGCAAGATGGTGTTGATGGCAAATGAAAACCTGCCCATAGGGCTAAATACAACAGCAGCAGTGAACCATGGTTTTGTGTAGTCACAAATAAAGACTACCAGGATGATTTGCTTAATAAGAGATTTGAAAACTGGATCTCTGCCTTTTTTGTGTTGAGTCTGTTGTGTTCATGTTTGTCATTGTTTATTGTCTTTCGTTTTGCAAGCAGTATACATACTGCTCATTGTCGGCTGAGGTTCCCCTATGTCTGGATTGTACCATTAGGCCAAGCTTATGTCTTTCAGCAGTCACTTTCACAACTGAAAGGCATTTTTAGCTAAGAGTCCTAACTCATGCAAAACTGTTGAAGCAACTACCACATTTTCATCCTTACTTACTTAGTGTTTGGTTGTGATGCATTACGCAGATGTTCTGCATTCAGCTAATAATAAAGATGTTTTCATTCAGCTTCGTGTGTGGCCGAGCAAGAGTGCCGAGGAGCAGCGACTGCTGGTCTTTAACGAAGAAGCGATTGCCTACAGTCAGGCCATTCACTACGCCAACCGCATGGTCTGCCTGCGAGTTCCGCTCGATGCTACAAAGAAGATCCGTGAGCCTGCGACTGGGATGGAGGGCGAAAGCCTGAGCAGCATGGTCACTAACAGGTCAGTAATTAGTTTGATCTTGTTTTTGTCTTGTCTATGCTGTCTTTAGCTGTAGTACTAACAGTAATAACTGTTTATGATGCTTTCATCATATTATTGCCATTGCAAAAGTTTACCTGCTTCATTTGATGAATGTAGCGCAGTGCCAGGCAGCCACTCACTTCTGGACTAAATGCCCCCCGTCCTCCAATAGACGGCATTATGAGATTGATGACTGTCTGGAGGATAACAGGGAAAGATTATTAGAACTGCCATTATCGATATATATGCACAATTATAATCGGGAGTTCTTACAATTTTAGGTTCAGGTCATTCTTTGTGTTTTGTGTTTTATAAAGGTTAAACTTTCTGTAAAAGTTAAACTTTGTGTTTCGTTATTATATATATGTGCAATTTTGCCTTCAAAGGCCATCCCTGAAATGACCTATACTGTGTCGGGCGGGATGTTAAATCCTACTCACTCACTCACTTCTGGACTAAACAGATCAATTTGAGCCATATATCCACCTTACAATTGACTGCATTATTAGTTAGGTTTATTATGTTTTCATGTCTTACATCTGCTTGTGTGTGCATTTATCCACATGTGATATTCATTCTCCGATCTGTTTACTAGTGGATTTTAACCAAATTTTTATCAGTGGTGCATCTTACAACATAGGTGAACTGATTACGTTTTGAGTTTTAAAAAAGTCACGGTCAGAGCATAACCAGATTTGCTACGAATATCATTTTTGTGGTCGCCCAGCAGGTAGAGGCATTAGTTGGTCATGCACAGTGTATGTATCTGTATTGTATGTTTTATTGTTTTGTTTGTGTCTGTCTGTGCATGTGTGTATAGTATTGGAGAGAGTGACAGTATAGATGCTGAAAGTGCTGGTGCTGATGACGGCACTGATCATGTCAATGAAGTCGGCCTGGCTGTCACGCGGTTCATCACTCGGTTCATTGACAAAGTCTGCACTGAGAGCAACGTCAGTGCTGAACACGTCAAGGCGCTCCATCAGATGATTCCTGGTTTGTCAATGAATGAATCATTCCATTAGTCTGAATCTGGATTGTCGGATTGGGCGGAAAAACGCAGTCTGTCAGTGCTATGCTAAGCATTTATTTTGTGAATAAGGTCAGTAGCATTTACATAATGAATGGTGTTAGTCAGATTTTGTTTGTGAACAAAGTTAACATCTGACATGATGCAGATTATTCTGGCTGATATGATATGATAGCACACTGAGGATTGTCTGACTGGTTGCAGGAGTAATAGCAATGCATCTGGACACGTTAGAGCTAGTCCACCAAGAAAGCAAGCGACTTCCACCAATTCCAAAGGTTATCAGCATTACATGTGATTATCTTGATACAGTCACATATTGTTGAGTCTTCAAGTGTCTTGGGCTAATATGGTCTGGTGTCATAATATTAATGTCAGTCTGATTGCGTAAGTGTAAAACAAAATGTTTTGGTAGCCAAATGGCTCCTCTGCTGGCACTGATTTCTGAGACAGCTTTATACCACAAGACCACAGAGGTGCAGGTTACAACGCTACTGAATGCATGGTGTGCCTGTGTACTTTTCACTTTCTGGTGATACTCGTTACGCCAACCCATGAAAGAATGGCCAGGCTGAGTTGACCTAGTAACCTGTCTAAGTACTAACCATACCCTGTATACTAATCTTCTTTATTAAGATCAATGTGCTGCTACTAATGCAAACTGGTACATAGTTGTGCGACTAAGCGTGCATTGATTTTCGTCGATCTGTCGTCACATGTTACGGTTTATTGTTAAATGGTGTAGCTCTACATAGGAAACCCGTCTTAGAGCTATGAAGATGCATTACCTAACATATGGGATCACACAGTGTTAGCTGTCACTTGACATGGATGAATGTGCACTGGCGTAATAAACCCCAGCCATACAGGCCAGTACTCGATTTACTTACCCCAGGGGGATGGAAATCTTGAATAGATTTTAGTGTTGTTTATATACCGAGATGGTTTACCTGCCTATAGACATTTACCCATCCAAGTCCTAACCACTTCATGGCGACACGACTGGGAGTCGAATCAATGGCCATGCAATCGCAGGTCCGGCAACCTAACCGTTGGACTGCCAAACCACCTTGTTGGCAGTACATCGATGTTGTCATTGCTGTTGTTATGTACAGCCCAAGATCCTGTCACCGAACTTGCTGGCGGGTGAGGAGTTGGTGATTGAGAACCTGAGAGCATACCTGCTGCCTGATGGCCGGGATGAAGGCATAGGTACTAACATAGGTGGTCCTGTCTTACTGCCAGCCGAGGGCGCTCTTTTCCTTACAACGTACCGTGTTGTGTTCAAGGGAACTCCGTGTGATCCACTTGGTAGGTTGCAAAAGTTCTGTCAGCTTTGATTGTGCGTGAAGCTACAATGTTATATTCGTTTTTTAAAAGTCACTGTCAGAATGCGGATTGCGGAGCATACACACATTACAGTACACATTAGAAATATTTAAAATATTTTGATGTTTATAAGATGTAAATACAGAATATGAAGTCAGTTTCAGCTTAGGCCCAGTTATGTGATGTTTGATTTTCTTCTACAGTTAGCTGTGAATCTTCTGCAGAAGGCAATAAGCAGCTTTCTGGTACGTGGCTGAGAGTGAAATCTAGTTCACTGCACATTATTTATAGCTCACATGGATTGTTTAAATGTGGTTGTTATGCTATCCATTGTACATTGTTTCTAGTTTCTGTATCGATGCTGTTTGGACTTTCGCAATGTCATTATGCCGTAGCTTCAACTTTCCAAGCTTATTGTATGTTGGAGTTTTCGCTGTCATGTGGATCTTCCCGCTGTCGTTGTTTGTAGCGTCCGAGCATGTAGTAACACGGAGTTTCCCGGTGTCATCGTTGACAAAAGAGAAGAAAATCAATGCTCAGTATTTGCCTCACATTGACCAATGGCTGCAGGAAGCTATACAGCTTCGCTCTTGTGTCTTCCAAGTATGTCCGCAGTTCACACACACACATTGTTGTGTTGAACACACTGTGCATGTAACAGTCGTAACCTTGAGACCTGGCATATTTAATTATTATCGCAAATATATATCAAGTCATGTAATTGACTAATACTCGAGAACATGTCAGAGGAATACATTTATTAGGGAAACTGTTCATTATTATTATAGAAGGAGGCCCCATTATGTATCGATGCTGTCCGTCTGTCTGTCCGTCCGTCCTGTGCCTCCACCTAGAGGGAAAACGAAAAGGCCTACGAATACCAAACTTGGTAGGAAGGATCCCCGGGACACGAGCACCCTGTGGACCAATTTCAAGGTCAAAGGTCAAGGTCACGGCGGCTAATTGTGTTGTTGGCGAAAAATCCACCACCACCAAAGCACGCTCACCACGTAGCATCGTCAAGTCTAAATGATTTACGACATGGCAGCACTTGCTGTCGCCCTGTGGTAGCACGCACGTACTCAACTGCAAGGACGGCCCCATAGTGAGCAGTCCCTCAACGACTGCACACTCTTGTTAGCTTTGTGTTTGAAGTGGTGTGTATACTAATCATTATGCTGTTAGCATATTTTTTGATGGTGCAGTGCATTGGGTTACTGTGCAACCGTTCTAACTGTCGCTGTCATGAGCCAAGCGATTTATCTGTTCGGGTTTCTAACTCTAAAGCCAAAGGTAGAGAAAAAACAAAATTTGAGTGAATGTTTTCGAGGGCAGGAAAATACTTATGTTCGTGTTTCTGTGTATGGTTGGTAGTGAATGGTTTTTCACTTTACATTTGTCTGTGTTGGGTGTTATCAGCTGATGAAAGTAGCATTTGATGAGGAGGTGACGTCATCGAGCGTCGATGCATTGCGCAAGAAATTGTTATTGCTTCGTCATCCGGCATCTGTCATGCAGACGTTTGCTTTCACACACAGCTACGTGCTGCTGCAGCCACAACTGCATGCTAAAGTCAAGGACAAGACCGCTTCGCTGAAGTATGATGCTCAACATGTGTTAATAACAGCATTTATGATTAGTAATAATAGAAGAATTTTATGGCTCAAAGGTACCATGTAGACTGCGGAGTTTTTGATTGAGTGGTTTGCATATGAGCTGCGTGGCACTTTGCCATAGATAATATGTTTCTCTATTTTTTGTTGCTTAGGTTTATTTCATTGTCAGGTTTTTTGCACTGTGCTCTATTTTAAAAAAAAGGTTATTCCGTAGCCATAGGAAGCAGCCAATCTTTGTTTTTTTCAGCCTTCTGCCAGACACCGGCTTGCACTGCCTGGCACATATAAGGTGTGCCTGTTTTTACTCCCCATTTCATCTAACCACAGATGGAAGGCCAGGCTGAATTGGTTTTGGTGTTTCACCCATCTGTAGACATTCACCGATCTAAGTGATAGCTAGGTCCAGCATGGCATGTCTTTGTTGAATGAGTCCAACGCATCCTGTATTAAGCAATGTCAGTGTATGTAAAGTTAATTATAATGCACAGAGTTGGTTGATCTGTGTTTTCTGCTCTTTACTGATGTAGCTTGTTGAATGTTGAGCACTGTGTGACAATGCAGGGGTTTTGCAAAGCGGACTCTGCTGAAGACTGCGAGGAAGGCGGGAATCAAGACGAAGCGACCGAAGACGGCTAACATTGCAACGGCGACGCCGCCGATGATGAGACGATTGGCAGCTGGCGGCACTCTGCCTAACTCTGATACATTGACTGATTCCACGAGTGGACTGCAACAACAGTTGCCATTGTATGATGACGACTTATCAGGTCTGTGGCACTGTGTGACGTTTCATCTTGTTGTTGCTGCTGCTGCTGCTGTTGCACTCTGTTCAACTCTGACACATTACATGAACTCATGTTTCGTCAGGAAAAAAATTTTCTTTATTCCAATCGAGTTTCTTTTATTTGACACTCACTAAGAACCAAGTTTGATTAACTTTTTTCATCCGCGCTTAAGAACGTGAACTGAAGACCGATTAGAAAATTTATAATCCTTAAGGTTTCGAATTGCAGCTGTCTGGTGTTCGTCGGTACTGTTCGGATTAACTTTGATTTTTTGTTCTTATCTGTTATATAATCTCGAATGTTGGTTTTTGGAAAAAGATAACATGGAAGTTAGACTTTAGTTTGTGTTTACGATTACCTTGCCACTTACTGTAAGAAAAAGTGTTGACGAATTGTGAACTCATGTACCAATTGATTCCACACAGCAACAGTTGCCATGGTAACCTGGTAAGAGATACAAGTGCAGATCCGGTCAAATGCAAAAAAACGTTGATTGTGTAACTAAGTGAGCTGTCTACTGAGGGATGGCCAGGCTGAGTTGACCTGGATGCATGCATATGTGCAGTAATTGACGAGCAAGAAATCCAGCAGCAGATTCAGTCAGATGCAAAGAATATTGATCGTCTGGCGGAGCGTGCTTACTGTCGTGATTTCAGTCGTCTTGGCTTCGGGACATTGACAGCGCAGTCGCGGTCGCGGGCCGAGCCATTTAGACTGACAATGATCAACAGCACTTACTCAGTCTGTGCAAGGTCTGTCTCGATGTTGTCATTGTCGTTGTCATTGTTGTCTTTGTTGCTGTTGTGGTTTACACTCTTGTTGTTGATGAAACCATTCAGACTCAAATTGAACAATAGTACTTAGGGCCGATTGATTTACGTTCCGGGTTAAAGATAACCTATAGGTTAAAGTTGGTAATTCAAAACTTAACCTCTGTCACGTTGTTTCATGACACGTCAGTAGGTTAACTCTCTCGGTTATCTCAGACATAACTCGCACAGTTAACCTCCCAATTTTGCACGGTTAACCTGCAATTAGTGCAAGATCGAAGCTGACCCGTGTAGATAACAACATCTGCAAACCTTTCACAGTCGTAGATCGATGAACCAGAAAATAAAGAACTGTGACAATGTTTTATCATTATAGTCAGCGAAATTATCACAATATGATTGAACTTTTTCTACGTTCGGAATTCGCCATGTTGCCATGAATGAAAATGTCATCTGCACCAGTGACCTTGACCTCGCAGCGTGCCTCATGCGGAATAGTCAACTTTTACATAGGGGTGATACGCAGTAAAGCTGACAATATTAAAACTTCTTGTAATAATTGTAATCGTGATTATGTATTGAAATTGTAATTATTACAGTTGCTGCGATGTGTTGTATTGCATTTATTGCATCCTGTTGGAATACACTGTACATTAATTGTCATTTAGATATTCTCTACTACCCATAGACACGCCATTCAGTTCATAAGCTCATAGTGGGCTATAAATAAACAGCCACATGACTACTACTGCCAATCGAAACGCTTGATTCATGGCGTGGTTATATGGATGAGGTTTAACTCGTGGATTAGCAAACTCTGGTTAGTTTTTCCGTGAATAAATGCAACAAAAGTTAACCTTTGGACTTTACCTTGCGACCAAGATAACCTAGGTTCTGGTAACCTAGAAGTTAACTTGGATGTGAATTAATCAGCCCTTAATCGGTCTGTGAAAAGTCTCTCATTGCAGCATCTTCTGTATTCATAGATTTTACTATCTGTATTTTATCGTAGTTAAGTGGCCCTGTTTTTGCCCACCAGTCAGTTTTATTATCGCCGCCAAGTGTGAATGTAGTGAACATTGGAGGAGATCAAGAGATTGGTCATTCTGTCCATCGTTCTGTGTGTCTGTCATTGTGTTTGTTTGTGTACACTTGGCGGAGATATGCACTCTTACGAGCACTTTCTAGTTTGTGCAGTCATTTACTGTTGATGTTGTGGCAGGCATTGGTTTTTGTATGCTGATGTTCATGTACCTGCTCACACTGTCAAAACTAGAACTGGAACTGAATGACGATGTAAAATGGTTTAATTGTTATGTGTGAGAATTGTACAAGAATCACTTGCTAACTAAATAGTATTGAAATAAATAGTTATTGATGCAGGATTGTAGATATCATGTTTTGATAGTTATATTTTTGCATTAGACTTTTTTGCATTTGATTATGCTCACCTTTAACCGAAAAAAAACATACATTAACATAGAGCAATTTGAAATCATTAATCATGCTAAAATCTCATTAAGAATTTGGGTCTTGTGAAGACTACAAAGGCTTACATTGTCAGAGATGTCGGTTGAACTGTTCAAATATTGCTGGTGTGTGTTAATTCCCTTGCGAAAAAGTTTCCGAACAGAAAATATTTGTGTGCTTTTTTGATGCTTGTGTGGTGCTGTGTTATGCAGCTATCCTGCAGTTTTGGTTGTACCTCAGTCGTCGAGTGATGACAGCATTCACAAGTTTTCTCGCAGTTATCGACAAAACAGGTTGGCATTGTTCTTGCATGTTTTTCTCAATTGCTCATGTTGCATCAGCCATGCTGCTTGTTTTGAATGCTTTAGGAACATAGCAGACTAGATAGAATAGGCTACAAACATTATGTTGCTTTTGTCGTATGTAAGAAATTGGTTTGTAAATGCCGATTTTGCATTGGTACTTGGTAGCAGCTTTTTTATGTTTTAGTACAAACCTATTGTTGGTAGTGAAAAAATAAAAGAAGACAGATTGGAACTAAAAATTTGTTGTATTTGTGCTTTTGGTGCCTATTTGTGCTTGCGTGGTTTCTGTGTGTCCATGTGTGTATGCAGTTTTTGCACACTCATTGTATATGTTTGGATGTAGGTTTCCAGTTATAACGTGGCGACATCCTGTGACCAAGGCAGTATTACTGCGTTCCAGTGGTTTTCATAGTAAAGGTGTAATTGGCGTCTTCAAAGGCCACTACAGTTCCCCAGTGACTAGTAAGTCATGTAATACTAATAGCCTATTTTGTAATCACATTCCTGTAGTGTAGTTAGGTCGTGATTCCAGAGATGTAATCATGCCCACCCTGTAACTAAAGTTGTCATGTGTATCACATTTGCATGCATTTTGTATTATTTTGCAGATTTTTTTTATGCACTTCGTATAATCTTTTTGAGCTCTAGTGTAAAATATCGCAAAAAGTTTTGCACAGATTTTGATGATATTGCAAAGACGAATTTTTGTGATAAGGGCAAATCTGTCAGCTTTTGGTGAAATCTTAGTTTTTTTGTGGATCCTGGATCATTTCTAGGTTTCTTTCCCATTAGCAAACTATTTTTTGCGGTCTATAATCAGGCAGTTACAGGCAAAATCTGATGAAACTTTCCGATGGTATGATGTAGTAGCAAAAAACTGATTTAGAACCAGATTCTGTTTTTTGTTAGACTTATGATCATTTTTCAGGTTTTATGCTTCTAGAGTTGTATGAGTCCTCACTTTGGATGCAGTTTCACCAGCACAGCTGTAGACATGCAGTTTGCATCCACTTCTGTGTGCAGGTAATGAAGGCCTGATGTCAGTGAGCGTCGAACAAGAGAAATATTTTGCAGCCGTCGTCAGCGCCACACCTTCAGGTCTGCATCTCACTTCTCTTATATATAGACTCTATGTGGCTGAGTAAGTAAGTAAGGAAGTAACTGAGATATGATTTAACACTCAGTCATAATTTGCCATGTTCTCGGCATTTCTGCGAAGAAATTGAGCAATGGTGAAGTTGGGAACTGTTAGTATTGTAGCTGCTAGGCTTGCTAGATCTACATCTTCTGTGAACATGTTGTCAACGTTTGGAATAATTCACCACTGGCACGTCCACTCACGGTTGATTTCAGTACATTTCATTCTTTCACACGAACTATCACGCTGTTGGATTTTATTTCTGTGTCTTCTGATTGTGCATTTTGCCTAGTTCATAAAGAGTGACATGGGGATGGAGTAACATCCCAATCCCCACCTCATCCCCACACGTTTTGTCCCCATCCTCATCCCCGTCGTTATGTTGACAAAAATAATTGCCACTAATTATCTGCACATTTTACAACTCTTCTTTACTAATGAACTGCAAATTAATAACATTTTGCAACACCCCATGCTATCAGTGTACATAAACACACATTATCGACATTTGAACATGCCATGCGATGTACCGGTACCATTTAGTGAAATGTATTATTCCCATATGTATTTTTACAGCAACTACTACGAACGAAAGTATTACCACATTTTCTCCATTAATTTGGACACTCTAACAATTCAAACGCCTAAATTTTTTATAATTATTTATTTTACTCCTATTAATTCCAACACCTGGCTGTAATAATTCGATCACGTCAAGTCCAGGTGCAGTAAATCGTAAGGCTTGTTTACCGCGAACAATGGCTGTGTATGTGTCGTTTGCTTCCCTGGGCACACATTAGACCAATTAATGTCAGCGTGGCACTCTCCGTCTGTCCCGCTGTATGTTGGAGACTAGGGATGCACACAGCCCCAGGGCATACACTGCAAGCAGAGATGCCTGCACACGGCTGCTTGGCATGCTTTTATGTTTGACTGGCACTAAGGTGTGCGGAGCCAAAATTTTTAGTCTGCGTAAGTCCCTAAATTTTATCCCCATTCCCACGGTAATACCGCCATTATCGTTCCCATTACTGTGGCAATTACTGCAGTTACCGTGGTATTACCGCCATCCCCATCCCCATGTCACTCTCTACTACTTCATTTTCTTCAAACCTTTTGGTGCTGATTCTGTCAAATTTCGTATCAGCTGCACGGTGTCTTATGTCATGATTGTCTACTAAACAGTAAGTGTTTGATTGGCACGGTACAGAGGCGTCTACACCGCTGGTGACGGCAGACAATACAATGACAATGCTTCCTGTGCTGCCGATGGTGCGTCGAGACAGTATGTCATCTGTCACTAGTCAAAACAAACAGACGTTCCACCGAATCATTGGCAGCTTCCGCACGGTTGTCGGCAGCAATCGAGACAACACGGCAGCCGAGACTCTGCCGAGTGAGTGATCCTTATTGTTTTGTTAAATGATGTTGGAAACCCATCTCAGAGCTATGGAGCATCACCTGCCATATGGGATCACACAGTGTTACCTGCCGCCTAACACAGGTGAACTCGCCTTGCCATAACTCTAGCCGGACAGGCTGGTACTCAATCTACTTACCCCAGAGGGATGGAAGGCTGAGTTGACCTTGGTGTTTGTTTCGTTATATACAGAGATGGTTTACCTATGCGCAGACAGTCACTCGTCTAAGTAGTAACCACTTGATAGTATGGTCGTAATTTCGTCATATGGGTTTTCTTGTCTCGTCAAAGTTATTGACTGTGTTGTTTTTTATATCTTCAGTATTTTTTCTGCATTGTTCAATGTTTAGTTGCATTCTGTTAGTGTTTTATTAAAGAAATATTTCATTTTTTTCTGCGTGGTGTTTGTGTTTAACAGGCTCTAGGGCTGGTCGTCCATCGTCTGCTCTGGTTCGGCCTGAGACGGACTACGTGTCATCCGTCACGTCTGTCAGACAGCCGAACGGTTCAGTGACTGCTGGCCGACAACCTACTGCTGCCCCTGGTGCAGGGGTTACTGACTCTGTGAGTGGTCTGCGCCGTGCTGTGCTCTACGTGCTCGGAGAGAAAACACAAATGAAGGTTACTGGTATACCATTTACAGGGTTAACTCGCAGAAAGTTAACCCCACATCATTGTAGGGTTACCCCTGGATTGAACCAGGGGCAAAACTCGAGACAGGCAAAATGGCTCACTTCGACTACTTCGATGACGATTTGTTAATCTATTCGGCTCTCTAGTAATAATGATAGCAAATTTCAAGTTACAACAGGTGTTCTGATTAAGTTAATAATGAAACATAAATACTTTGTGCAACATAATTATTTTAAAATGATGTTTTTACGCTTATTTCGTTCAATATCATTTTTCTTCAGCATCGTAGTGAGATTGCTATAATGTCTGCAAAAACATTTTATGGTCAGCGAATTGTTGCTTGCGATTTTGGAAATGGTATTTTGTATTGGAGCCAATCGCTAGGTGGCAGTGCCAGAAACGACCAAACGATAAATCTGTGTGATAAATCAACTCGGCATTTCGCCAAGTCACATGGTTGTTATCGACCAATCAGATGTCGATTTACAAAGATTGCCAAGTTACCCCGGGTTCAAACCTGGAGTTACTAACCCCGGGTTACCCCTCTTTGCAAAAACGCAAAAAAGTTACACCAAGATTTGACCCCGAGGTAACCCTTCAATCTCTGGCTAGATAATTCGAGGTTTACCCCTCGTTTCAAAAACCGGGCATAAGAGTAGAAGGCTGAGTTGAATTTTGCACGAAGCTTGCTCAAGGTTGCTTGAAAAGGAGCTGAGCAAGATTCTGAAAGCAACTTGAAAGTTGTAACGTGACTTGTGTTTCAGGGAATTCGTCTCGAGTCGTTCTCAAAGTGCGAGTTTATCCCCATCGACTACTACGACACACGGCACGTGAAGTCGAGCTTCAAGAAGTTGATGCGAGCATGTGTTCCCAGCGGTCCGTTTGCCGACCCCGACAACTACAACTTCCTGCGTGCCGTTCAGGACTCGGAATGGTTGAAGCAGCTGCAATGCATCCTGCAGATTGCTGGAGCTGTTGTTGATTTGCTCGATATTCAGGGCTCCTCCGTCATGATGTGCTTGGAGGACGGCTGGGATTTCACCACTCAGGTCAGTCATTAGTACAGTATGTTATGCATCTGTGAAAAAGTTTTCGGATCTGGATCACCAATGTCCAAAATAGGAGTTTTTTCCATGCTTTGTACATGTAAAAGTTTTGTTGAAATCAGTTTGTAACTTTTTGGGATCTAGCAGACAGACAAGCAGATTGAGCTGGATACATAAGGGAGGTAGGGGAAACTTGAGCTGGATTTTTATTCTAGATTTGAGGGGATTGAGGCCCCTGATGACATGAGCTGTCTGCATGCTGCGTAAATACTATTAATGCTAGCCTTTTGCTGATTTCCTCTGTGCGGCATGCATGTTATATTTTTCATTATGGCATGGAACATGGATGATTCAGAATTCCAGACACCACAACAGCAACAACAACAGCAACACTAACGTCTACTACTACCATAACTGTGACTACTACAACAATTAAAAAACGACTACTGCTGTTGCGACTCCTGCTGTTACTGCCAGCACCACTCTTACTATTGCTACTACTGATCCGACTTTCTAATATTATAAGTGGCTGTTTAAAGCGTATTTGTACTTTTAGGTCCCAGCTCATGCTAATTTATTTGTTTTATTGTGTTGGCAGCTTCACTCACTCAGTCACGGTTTGTACTTGTTGTTGTTGTTGCCCATAGGTGTTGTCAGTGGCCCAGCTAATGCTGGATCCGTTCTATCGGACATTCGATGGTTTCCGAACACTTGTTGAGAAGGAGTGGTTGGCATTTGGACATCGGTTCAGTCATCGCAGCAACCAGACGGCGGACACTCAGACGAGTGGATTTGCACCATTTTTCCTTCAGTTTCTTGACGTCGTACATCAGGTATTGTCGTCTGTCATTTTCTTCAGGGTGACCAAAGTCCCTTGAAAAAATACTATTCATTTTTTCAGTACTTAGGTAGTCCTTGAAAACCCAATAGGGCCTTGAGTGTTTTGGAAATTGATGGATGATGGTGTTGAAAGTTCTTGGATTTCAGTAGTTCATAATCATTGTTGCCATCATTATGCATTTCTGCTGAACCATCACTAGGGCTCACAGTTTTCTGCAGACGCGGAATTTCGAGCTAAGCTTCAGAATTTGCTCTGTTCCGCAGAATTTTGATATTTCTGTGGAATTTCATGGAATTTTGCAGAAATTGAGAAATGCCCAATGATCAGTACGATCATTGGTTTCACAATGTAACTAAATAGACTAACTATATCACGGAAAAGATCAAACTAACCTGCCTAAAACTGAGCCCTGATAATAGCCATCGCAATACAGCACACAATAATAAATAGACACAATTCGACTTGACATATTGCACTTTTGAAAAGAAAAAACGATTGATCATTTTCTTTGAATGTTGCTAGTATAACTGAGCAAAACGCCAGCCTTCAATAACTGAAGTTTATGCACAGAATAGAGCTCAGTTTATTCACAAACAGACGGCCGCAGTAAGTCGCTGAATTGAAACAATTTTGTCGCTGTGAGCCACAGAATTTTGCGAACTGGCCCTCGGAATTTGGCAAAATTTGCGGCAGAAAACTGTGAGCCCTAACCATCGCCTTCTGTGTTACTGCAGCTTGTAATACTAATTTTGTGCTATTTACATTATATGTGATGCCAGAAACATTAAATACTCTGACACAGGGATGTGCACAAGACCTTCTGAGCCGAGACCAAGACGAGACGTTGCAGCTTCCGAGACGCTGGCTGAGACCTTGAAGCTCCCGAGACTCTCGAGAGTCTCGGGAGCTTCAACGTCTCGCCAAGACGTTTTCCGCAATGTATGGTGAAACACATTGACAGTGAAAAAAAATTATACAGATTAATTAACTCGCACCGTGGTTACGGGTATTTCTATTTGTGATATTGTGGGTTTTGGTGCTTTATTTTGACAATTATCACTGAATAATTAACGGCTTGCACGTGAAAACCTTCACTTAAACGACGTCAGCATGATGGACAACGCGTTGTCCATCATGCTGACGTCGAAAAACGGCTTGTCAGTTGCGTCTTAACTAACCATGCCAGGGACGTCTTAACACATACATTCCAATCAAAGGGTTAATACAGTGACTGCATATAATTTTGCGGTAGACTAAGACTAGTTTTACTTTAAGTAGTTAAGGCCTATTAGTTTAAGTGGTCAAACTTACGCTTCGATGACAGTGTTCAGAAACTTGACTTACTTGAGAAACATGCCCACTTTCCATTCTATTGTGAGTGTGACTGACGGTCTGCGCAGAGAGTCCGACTTTGTGACGGAGGTTGTGAGTTGAAGGCT
>Ga0056128_1000876_pt1 | contig 30681 bp, 20 predicted proteins | sample WorMetLIZISLAND2_FD_71113 | JGI IMG/M metagenome (GOLD analysis project Ga0056128, IMG submission 71113) | Marine gutless worms symbiont microbial communities from Max Planck institute for Marine Microbiology, Germany - Olavius geniculatus... ...
ACCTTGAACCCTAAAAATATTGATTTAACGTGATTGTTTGGCGATTTTTGGCTGCAAAAGAGTGAATTACGACGAAATGGATGGAGATAGACTAAGATTACCTGCGAACAGGAACTGCTACAGGCTTTCGCGCGTCTCGTGAGCTTTTCTCAAATTTCTTGTCTAGGTTCAAGGAAACCTGCGCACGAGGCCATCAAAGAGCGGTACCCCCGTAAAAGTCGCGACGAAGTGGCTGGAGATAGACTGACAGTTTGCGAACAGGAACTGCTATAGGCTTTCGCGCGTCCGGTGAGCATTTTTGTTAGTTTATGTGCTACATTAAACTGACAGCATGCGGTCAAATATAGTATCGTATAGTATTTCATTCAAGTACATTTTATTGTGACTTTTAGTGGTTGCCATTTTGTTCGTGTGAATTAATTAGCTCATTGGCTTAAGGTGACCGTAGGTGCGAAAAATGTCTTAGAGATTATCGTAAGATCTCCTGTGAATCGGATGTCTCTATAGGCTCTGGTGTGTGTTTAGGTCGGCGACGTGCAGACAAACAAGTCAAATAGAACGAGACCTGTAGCGATGACCACACAGCAGCATCTGCAGCAGGACCGTGTTTCTACGTCATCGTCAGTCGTTAACACTAGCACCGTGAGACAACCCGCGTCGTCGTCGTGCGTTGTACAGACAGTCACGCACCCGCACAGACGTAGAATGGTACTGGTCACTGAGGTCTGACCATTAGCCCCGCCAATCTACCATCAGTGGAGTAGCCGGAGTCAATTTGGGGGCTTCGTCTCCCCTCTCCTTTTCCTTCCTCAATCTTTCGTCCCTCCCCTGCTTTTTCCTCCCTTTTCTGCCTCCCTCTTTAGTCTTTTCCTCTGTTCAACTCTTTTTCTCTTCCCTAACTTCCCTCAGAAGTAGGACCCCTTAAAATTCAGCCAAGGGAAGGGTCTGTGGAGCGCTGTGAGCTCCTCCAGCATGGTCTAGGGCACAGCCCCGGTCGAAATCGAATTTGGTGCATTTTAGCTTTCAAAGATGAGATCTGGTCGCAACAATTGTAGTTATTTTCCCGGGAATAAACTGACCAAATTGGCAAATTTAGAGATGTTAAAACGTACGCCTATGTCTTGTCTGGAAGATTGGGGGAGAAACTTGGCCCCTGTCCCCCTTATCTACTCCACTGTCAACCATCATCATCATCATCATGCGTAGACCGTTGCACTTTCCACCCGTCACGATCATCAGCCGCTGTCCAGGCCTCCCGAGCAGTTAGACTTATGTGTGGCTATCAGGACGTCACGTAAATGGCTGCACTGCATCGTGGTCTTCCAGGCTTTCTTATCCACTCCAGTCGGGACCTGGTGTAGTGCCGACACCGGCAAGCAATTCAACCGATGCGCGGAGGGCGTCCTGTGTCCCGTACTATTTTCTAACTCAAACTAAATTGGCGTGAACATTTCCCATGCCAAGAGAAAGCGGTTTGTCAATTCTCAGTTCAGCTCATTTGCGCAGCTGTAGGCGGACGTCCGCATAATATGACAGCACTAGACCAGCATATTTTTAGCTAAATAGTTAGCATTTGTGTACATGAACTGTTAAGCATTCGGTCTTCAAAACAGTCGTAAAAAGATATACGTACTGAACAATGGTGCTGTTTTTCTACTATAGCAAACTTGTATTTATTCAATCATTTTCAGTCTATAGTTCGTACACAAAACATCGTTTCTGTGATGAACATGTTTGACTTTACTATGCGGCTGTCCTAATAGGTCATAATACGGGTCTGTCCAGGCCGACATCTCTCATCTTAGCTTGCTTGATTTCAAAGGCAAATGGTGCTGATCAGACAGCTAAACATTAATTCCACCAGTATATCATTGGCTCGCGACGCCGCAAGTTATAAGCAGACCTTGTTGTCAAAGAGTGTCTGTATCCGACTCAGAAGACTGTGTGCATGTCTATTTTTAATCAGCTAAACTTTGCATGTACTCTGTACTGCACCGATGGTCTTTATTATGTAATGGCGGCACTATAAAGTAGTATATATATAAAAAAAACTGCAAGCAATTCATTTAATGTTGTATAAGCGCTGTTGTAAAATGGCAAAAATCAAAAAGTATAAGCACGAACTAATGTATTAGCTGTATTGACTATAGCGGCGTTGCAAGCTACGTCGCCTACCGGCTAGTTGCATTAAACTTGCATGTTTGTTGCGATCATTCATCAGTAAACCAACACACTGATTAGTCTCGGTGACGTATCGAATAGGAAGCAATGTATTTTCAGTCTTTCGAGGCACATTCAAACTCTCGACGTGCATAATAATAATAATATCGTTCACAGTCGAGTCACTGTACAAGTGGTATGGCCTAAAATGATGTGCTTCCGGCTGCTTATACCATGAAGCTTTTTATATCATGAAATGTCATGAAATATTACACAATAACTCACAGAAAACAAGTTAACATATTGAAAAGTGAAGCCACGAAAACTGAACTAAAGATACTGCAGTTTTTTTTCAGTAAAACTTTGGAAACAAACTAATAACTGCAAAAAATCTTTGAGGGTTCAATAAAAATGTTAAATACGCATCAAAATCACAAGTTTTTAGAGATAAATGGCAACCGGCAGCACAGGAATTTTTTAGGCATAGCACAAGTGCCCAGACTGGAATACACCATCCGATGAAGCCACTAACGTGATATCATGTTTGCTGCAATAGCTTACAAAACTCTGTACAAACTGGAAAAGTTCTGAAGTGTGACTTTTTAGAACCACAATGGCCAGTTTCATGCAGGGCATACTGTGCGGTGTGTACAATAATTAGTTCTCTAAATGCAGCACTGCAAAAAATAATATGAAGACAACAAGCACAGAGTTTCCTAGATGAACTGCCAGTAGATTAGACAGGTATCTTTCAATAATTCAAACTTGCATGCTTAAACTTGCATAACTTCCATAAAGTGTTCACTGTGCAAGAAAAACCAGTGCTGATTAAGTTACTGTCACCCTCTGGTCAGATGCATGACCAGAAATTTCATTTTATCTGATGCTAACTATAAAACATCAGAAAGCTGCATACTGGCAAGCATGTCAACAGACATTTATGTACACGCACCTGTGTTCCCACTCGGTTTTTTGGAAATGAAGCATCTGTATTTCAAACACCATTTTCCAACTTGGATAAGTTAGTCAACAATTCAGCAAAACTTATTCACAAACACAAAAGCCGTTATACATGCTATGAATTATTTTCCACAGAGCAAACAAAAAAAATGAATCAAGTGGCTGCTTCTGCTGACACGATGCAGTAAATTTCAGGATTGCCAAGGACTCAATCAATGGAAGTCAAGAACTTTTAAGGACCAATTCTGTATTGAAGCACTGTCAAGATATTGACTTTTGCAAAAAATTCCAGCAGCTTCAAGGACTTTCAAGGACAAATGAGAACCCTGATGCATGTACATTAATGCACCTGTTAAACAGCAAGTTTCGACTGCTGCCTCAGAAAACTTACTTTAATTCCAAACTCACTACACAAATGTACACATTAATCGATCATCTATGATTTATTACAAAATGGCACACATGCATATTATGACGTAATGGCCGACATATTCTGTGTGAATCAACTAAACTTGTTGAATATAATACAGCTCTATAAAACATCAAACGCAAATCAGATCACTTCACGGCAATCACATCAAAACAATCCTCAAAACAGGAAACATAATGCATGCATGCATGCGAAACGCTAGCCAATGAGTATGTAGAAAAAAGCTATCTACATAGACACATGTGTGGGTTGCCTAGTACAAGCTCGGTGGTCATGAAAGGACAGTGTATAATATATCGGGTGGGCCATCGAAAAGCAAGCCCCTAACTTTCGTACTTTCACGTCAAACATTAACTCATTTTCTGATAATTATTTCAATGGCTACAATAATGATAAATAATACGCTAATGTCAAAGATGTGATCACATGCTGAAAATGTAGTAAAATGTAGTCAGCTTTGTAATACGCTGAAAGTTACAATCACTAATTCAAAAGCTGACTAGATTTTACAAGGCAGTGTAATGACAAATTAAAGGTGTGATAAGATATTTTCATGATCACACAGTATTACATTTAATGTGCAGCATATCGGTGAAAAACTTTCAAAATAGGTCAACATTTGATGCAGCTATGATAAAAACTAAGTGGCTTACTTCTGTCTGGACAACATAGTAGAGTGCAAAGGGAGTATGCATACTGTCAACTAACTGATCACTAGTTCTGTACAAGGAGGAGATATCACACATCATATACAACATATACATGTCAATCAATCAAGCAGGAAGAGTTGTGTTAATTACAACTAGCTAGCTAAGGAAAGCATCAAGACATCATCAGTGACTGACTAGTAACAGCTGTACTGTCTGAACTACAAACTACAAACCAAGTTAAAATACCCCAACAATGAAAATCTCGATATCTGTGCTGCACACAAATATTTTGCACCAGATTTTTGTGCATTTACCACACAATACTTCATAAGCCTGTTTAATTTTGCAAATTTAGTTGATATCTGGCGAAGTGGTACAGCATCAAATTGAACATTTAATTTTCGCTAGTCAACAGTGTCACATATTAAACTTCTAATTAATTTCCAACAAGCGCTGCAAAGTTTAACTATAGCTAAAGAAAAATGACAAGGTTTTACTGAGCAAAGCTTCCTACCTTGTTCAGGAAAATTTGTAACATTAGCAGTAGCACTGAAAAAACAATTGCTCTAAATGTTAAAATTTGCATATTGTCTTCTTAGAAAATGTGCAATCCTAACTGCGATTATGACTTAAAATATTGGAAAGCTTATTCTTTGCAAGGTAAACCAGATAATAATGCCTACATCACAATAAAAGCACAAGAAAGGTGGTACTGAGCACTCGATTAATTTAATAATAAAATCATAGTCGCAAAATTCATTGACGAAGTTCATGTTTCCATCAATTTGTTGCATGTCAAGTAAGTTTTGCCCAGTTGTCTTCTTAACAAATGAGCATTTTTGAAATGCTGTGACTTTCATGTTGGGATATTGTTTTGGCTCACCATGTATATATTCAGGCCTGTTGAGAGCCACAGCGGGGCCCGGGGAAACGTTCTCGATGGGCCTGTGCATACTACACCCTACCAAATGCACCAATCACCCCAGTCGCTGATGCATCAGATCACCATTGTCCAGATATACCATGGATAGAATTAACACCACTAATTACAAGGAACATACTCATATATTCTATTCTATTCGCTCTAAGGCTATATACCTGCATTCGGTGTTAAACAGATGATTATACGCAATGTCACAGAGAAGCTTCAATAGTGTAGTGTAAGAGTGGGCTGAAACTGCATATTACAAGTTGCAGGTTTGATTCCCGCTTGCAACTTTCTACAAATTTTTCTCCGAAGTTTGCAAAGCAAATTTCATCGTTGTGTAACATTGCGCCAAAAGTGTCAAATTATGTTTTAGACACAGGTGAAAACAGATATATAAACATGTTTGAGATGTTAATATATGCTAATATGCCGACAAAATGAAGCCAGAGTTCTGGCGTACTATCAGTGATATAGTACCGAACCACAGTAATCCAAAGACTATGTTAGTTCATAATGCATCTGGAGATATTGCGTTTTAATGGAATCCGAATGACAGCTGTTCAAAAAGATGCTAGCATATCCGTCAACAGGCATGATGTGATTTCTAATATTAGCAGAAGAATAACAGAAATAAAAGTCTTATGCGTAGACTTTGGTCTCTAGCATGGGAGCTCAGCTCATCCCTTTTGCAGACCTTTGAATTGGCAAGGCTTAAAACCAACCAAGCTGCTAGCATACAACCGAGGTCTAACGTTGAAGCAATGATTATCATTATTAGGACATGCACCAACTGTGCATTCTCATGAGAACATAGTGCATAGTGGTCAGGGTTGAAAAACCCAGATTTTTAAAAACCCAACTTGGTAGGTTTTATCAGTTTTGGGATTTAACCCCTTGGGTTTTTAAAAAGATGTTAACTTTTGAGTTTGGGGGTTTTCGTGGCTTTCAAGCCATTAGAATGAGCACTGCTAGATACTGTCCACATCAAGTAAATATCAAAGAATGTGCAAATCCATAGGTTTAATGTTTTCAAAAACCTAACTGTAATAAAATAGTTCATTATCAGCGGAACAAGAAATGGATTAGGTTTGGGCGGGATTTTGACGTTTTTTTGGAGTAGGCTTTTTAAGTGAGTTTACCCTAAAAAACCCACTGGGTTTTTCGGGGCATGTGCCTGGGTGTTGTGTCAACCCTGATAGTGGTTAAGTTATGTTACAGTAGCAAGGTGATCAGACTCAGCTCAACTATTCCAATGTCATCCGTCTGTCTGTGTCTCTCTGGCTGTCTGGCTAACTAGCTGCTGAGTCAATGCATCGTACGAGCACATTTGGACATCAGTCGTTGACCGACTGCCAACTACACTGGGCGAAAAATATGCCACCACATTTTACTTCCAAATTGCCTCAAAAGATGACAATCACTAGATTTTTCACAATAACATCTGTGATGAAATCAGTCGTTCAGCTCCCCAAATGTGAGAATCGATAATGCCAAAAATGCCAGACTGCCAAACCGACATTCGCATTTCCCATGCTATACCTTTAAAAAATGCCCAAGTTGGCATTCTAAAATGCCAGTCGGCAACTTTGATCAACAAACACTCCCAGTACTGCGGCTGCTACTGCAGATGGTGATGTTGATGCCATAACATACGAGTGACCTCGGTACAATGCAGACAGACAGACGGACTGACAGACGACTAATTCGAGCTGAGCCAGGCTGAGGTCGACTCATGAACCTACAGACACATAAACAACTCATGCTATAAATACAAGTATTCAGTAGACCATGTAATGAGAAGCCAATCAACACTCAGAGCAGTACATCACTAGTTCACCGACCCAGTCACTTGATCAGCCAATGGCCAATGCATTAATGAATTAATAAAAATTGCAGTTGGTAATAATTAGAATTTTAAATAATGAACTTGAAATAAAAATTAAAAAAATAAAAAAAATATGAGTACATAATCACTACTTTCAACTCAGAGCTAAGAGTGGTAATTGCCAGTGAAAATGCATTTTCTTGTTTAAAAAACTCTTCAGTTATTGACGTATAAACTCACACATTGTGTTAAATTATTGAGTGTTTTTAACCCAGTCTTATGGACAGACTAATATGCTGACTATTTCTAAACAAGAAACAGATGACTGAGATTATTTCAGATGCTTCGTTGCCTCGTTTTTACTTCATAATGTTATCATATCGAGCTGAAACGGCGACAGACCCTTACAGCTTGAGTAGAATAAAATGTGGCACGTCAATAGTATCATAAATTCAGCAGAAGACATATAATATATGTATCAAAAACAATAAAGACTATGCCAGTATGACGTACCCGAAAGTTAAGTGAAACAATAAAGCCACTAACCAGCAGTGCTTGGTTTGAGGATAATAAAGTGCAGAAGGTCAGACAGAGACAAGATGCCTTCAATATGCCCGTCGTCGTCTACCACTACCAACCTGTGCACCTGCCAACAAATAAATAAACAATAATTTAAATAATAAACTGGATGATAATGTCTTGCCTTGCCTTGGTCTTTCCTCATGATTGAGGATCGGATGTCGCCGATACGGACACCAAGGCACTCCATCTGTTTCGGTCACGTGCACAATGAACACACTCCACCACTGATGCACCAGTCCACTGCTTGATATTATCCGTCCAGCATCTTCTAGGTCTTCCATGGCATCTATTCCCAGTTACCTGTCGGTTGCAACTTTTCCAGTATTGAGTTATTGGTCCTATGCTCCGTCCAGCTGATTCGCATCATATTTCGATACATGTCCATCTCGAATGCTTTTAATCTTCTGCTGTCTGTTGCTTTAATTGTCCCGGATTCACACTCGTACATTGCCACGGTACAAACCAATGTTTGCATAAGCCTGCTTTTTAGCCGTAAGTTCAATGAGCGGTCCTTCAACAGACTCGTTAGTGACTTGGCTGCAGATCTGGCCATGCCTTGCTATTATTTCCGCTCTGCAGTCACACGTATCTGACATAATGCTACGAAAGTAACGAAATGACTTCACTTGCTCTAAGGAGACATTGGGCTGTAGTTGTTTTGGTTGGCGCCACCAATACTTTGGTTTTCTTTGTGCTGACCTTAATAAGGTATTATTAATAAGGTGGGACAACAGCAATATGTAAGAAGTAATAAGTAATAAACTGGATAACAAAACTAGTACAACATAATACATATTATAACACTATGGAAAAGGTAGATCGATGCCGTGATTTGGCTACATCAAAAACCCAATCAATTTGTCATTATAAGCATGTCCAACCCCACCAAAATACTTCAACTTAGAATCTGTACAAGTTGCATAGATACACTTACAGATGTCAGTTTATGCCCTATCTGCAAATGGTAGGTAATTCTGGAAAATGTGAGAAAAAACATGAAAGAATCTGTAGCACCATCTGAATATAATCAACTGATCAATTAGCCCTTGCCTCAATTGTACAGAAAAAATTCAAATACTGTTCATAACTTTTAAGATGAGATATTATGTCCATGACGTAATGTAAGGTTTTAGATTTATGATCATCATCATTTGTCCATAAAATGTCATGTTCCACTAATTCTGTTATGCATGGACTGTCTTGTATTGAAATTGTGAACTGCTTTTTTTCTTTTATTTCTCTTTATTTTTCTGTGTAGTCGTTGTATCATTTTATGTCTGTCTGTCTGTCTGTCTGGTTGCTGCCTGTGTGGCGAACAAAGATTTATATATATATATATATATATTACATGGCACCCCCCCAGCAGAAGTAAAGAATGAATGGAAGAAATACTGGCATGCTATAAACCTCGGCTTTGACAATCTTCTCCATCACGGCTTGTAACGTTTCATTTTTCTTGCACGTCTGAACTCCCTCGAAACCCTGCAACCAACATCCACAGTGATACACCACTCGTTCACCGACTCAAGTTCTACATGAGGCACCACATTCTACATTAGCTCGATGTACTGACTAAATCTGGCTGTATGTTCGGGTGTTTAAGAGTCAGCGCAGCATGGCTCCTGGATATATTATCGACCTCTGCCAACCTGACCCGTCGCCAGCATTGACCACCAAACATATCCGATCTGTAGATCTCAATTGGTTTCAGCGCAATTCGCTCTTGAAAAGTGTCTTGCAGCCCAAAATCGCCAAAAAATCCATAAAACCATCTATTTTAGTGTTCAAAGTCATCCAAGGTCATTGAATTTGGTGGCAATCGAGAGCCTATTAGTGATTAATAGTAACCTAGGCCCTATCTCGCACCGTTATTGAGATACAGCAACTTATTGGCCAAAAAAGCAAATTTTTCCCACCCTCTCTCATTTAGCGACGTCGATCAGGGTGACCCCTTTCGAATTTATGAAACAGCTTTATGGTTCTTGAAACTAAAGTCTTCCGGACAGCCGACAGTGAAAATTTGGTGATCCTAGCTTGCACCGTTTTCGACTGATCCACTCGTGTGACAGATGGGTGGACAGAATTGCGATGGCTAAGACGCGCTGAAAGCAGTAGCTGCTTTCGCACGTAAAAAACTGAGCGTACCCCTCGTCGGTTTTTCATTGATGCTTCGATGGTAGCATCAAGGTTGTTGTATGACGTCTCCGCAACAACGTTCTATGCACAACACAACCAAAGCCATCAGACACGCAACTCAATGACTTAGCTAGTGTATAGCTCTTTATAGAAAACCCACTGCAAAACTACAGAGCATCACCTGCCATATGAGATTACACAGTGTTACCTGCCACCTGACACAGGTAAATGTGCCCCACCGTAATCCCAGCCAGACATGCCGGAATTTGAATCAGCACATTACAGGTTTTGACGACAATGCACTATATAAATTTACATTTGACATTTGACGTACTGGTCATTCACTAAATATAAATGCGCTAGTGCACCTGTTGTTCGGTACAAACTAAGCAAAAATACTAAACACAACACTGCTCTGATGGTGAAAAATCTGGTTTGTTGATGACAAAGTTTTGAAGTTTTACAGTTGCAGCCACAAAAAAAACGTGCAAAGCGATCACATTTACGTGTCCGTGGGAACAGCTGGACTTTCACATGTTCGAGCAAGACAGTGCACTAGCACAGAGAGCTTGCAAAATGGCTGCGTTTTTGGATCGCAAAATGCCTGATTTCATGTCCCCATGCTGCTTCGTGCTAACATGATACACATTTTTCATTAGCGAACCAAATTAAGTTCACCATCGACGAAGAGTAGCAACTGACAGCACCAGTTGAGACTAGCAAGCTCGTACCCATGACATATTACGACGTCAGCATTACGTCACGACTAGCAAAGAATATTTAATCAACTGCCATATTTAGTTTGAATATTTTGAATTAGTATTTCTTCAGCTACAACTGGTAAAAATTTCATGTAAATTGATCATCATTTGAATGAATTCTGAAAAGAACAAAAAAGGTCCTTTTTTATGAAACACCATGCATGTGCATATTTGTGTACGCACAATGACATCGAACTTGGCGTAGATGTCGATGACTCGCTTTTCAGAGTCGACGATGGGCAGTGCGGAGATTCTTCGGCCGACGAACATGTTGATTGCATCGATCAGCGCAGTGTCCGGTGTCGCCTGCATCAACACAGCAATCAGTCATATCAATCGATCAATTAACTACACTGTGTCCACGAAAAACAATACCCTTTGACTTCTGAGTATACATCTGGCAAATCTCAACAGATCGCAATAATGTCGGAAATTCAAAGGTATCCTTTTCCTGGACACGGTGTAGAAAGGCACTCAAAGAATGCAAACGTTCACCAACGTTATGCCAATTCTTCCGTTGTGTTGCCAACATCATATTCGGTAGAGGTTTGCCCTATACGGCAATAGCAAAAAATCCTTCAATCATATCCTGAATCCAGATCCTGATCTGCATCCGAATAAACAGTTTACAGTATTCTTCGCATAACTGTAACAAATTGCTAATAACGCAAGACTCCATTTAATATAAATTTAATCCACATAGCGAATTGCCATAGTATGGTGCATATCATTATCATCATCATGATCATCATCTCTGTATCCACGAAAACCTTAGCAGTATTGGGAAAATAATTTTCCAGACAAATTCAAGTGCACTGCATACCGTTGCAATGTTATCATAAGTGCCAAGTTTCAGCTCTTCAATTGTCTGGTGCATAAACTTTGGCTCCGGTAACTTATATATCTAAAGACATAGCAGACACGCAGAAACGACAGTCTAGGTCAGGGCAATGGTTTATGAAACCCATGCACAGAATACAACACACATATGAACCAAGAAATTTGAGCTAATGCTCACAAGACGCGCAAAAGCCTATAGCAGTTCCTGTTGGCAAACTGTCAGTCTATCTCCAGCCATTTCGTCGCAGTTCATTCTTAGAGTTTGCACTGCAGCCGAAGATCGCAAAAATCAACAAAACTCCTTATCTTGAAAGTTCAGGGTCTTTCAAAGTCATCGATCTTGATACGACTGAAAAGCTCGTCACTAGTGCGTGCATGTCCATGCCTATCTGCAACCGACTTTTACGGGGGTACCACTGTTTGACACCCTCGTGCGCAGGCTTCCTTGAACCTAGAAAATCGAGACTTGAACTGTCAAATTCTAAGTTCGATGCTGAAAATTTTATATGCAGCTTCTCCATGTCTACCTCAATTAGTTTCGGCGAAATTCGCTCTTGAAATGTGTCTCTCAGCCTGAAATCGCCAAAAAATCCATAAAACCCCTATTTTGGCATTCAAGGTCATCCAAGGTCATTGAATTCAGTGGCAATCGAGAGTCAGTGTATGACTTCCTATTAGTGATTAATTGTAACCTAGGCCCTATATCACACCGTTATTGAGATACAGCGACTTATTGGCTAAAAATCACAAATTTTTCCTACCGGTACCCCCTTCTCATTTAGGACACTCATTCGAGGTGACCCCCTTGAAATTTATGGGAAAGCTTTATGGTTCCTGAAACTAGTCTTCCAGGTAGCCGATGGTGAAGATATGGTGATTCTAGCTTGCACCGTTTTTGACTGACAAATGTACAGACAAACAGAATTGCAATGGCTAAAATGCGCTAAAGCAGTAGCTGCTTTCGCACGTAATAAAATCTGATGGAAACATGTTTTATTTAAGACTCAAACACAACCATTTTAACACCTTTAACAATATCAGACATTTACAAGAATGAAACCATAAAGGCCTGAAAAACTAAAAAAGCAGATACAACAATCGTTCACCAAAGTCGCAAAGAAACAAAAAACATTCCAAAAATGTGCTTTATGTCAGCAGTTAACAACTGGCTAAGAAAAGGAAACCAGTGCTTACAGACAATTCAGATAAATGACAATAAATCTGAACAAACTCTTTACCAGCTGTAGTGGGGAAAATACTAATTCACCAATATATCACAACTATCAAAGAATAGTTAATCAACAGCCAAATTTTGCAGAAATATTTTGAATTAGTATCCTTCCAGCTACACTGCTAAAAATTGCGTTTGTAACATTATTGTCATTTTACTGCGCTATAAAAAGGACAAAAAGTGTGCTTGTATATGGAAACATTGTGTACGCAAAGAAAAAAGAGACTGAACACTGCGTCGCCTGACTCACATAGAGAAAGAGGAACCGTAGAATGCGTTTGTGTGTCATGATGAACAGTGCGTTGCCGGTGCTCGTGTCGATGACCGGCAGCCTATGGACGCGGTATTTGTACAGCATCTGTATTGCTTCAAACAGACTCGCTTCAGGCGTTATGTGCACCAGTGGCCGAGTGTATTCTGATAATTCATCTGAACACACATGAACACGCATAACCAGTGCACTACACTCACTAGACAAGGAATGCACAAACCTTTTTTGCAAAGGGGTAATTTTAAATTAAAAAAGCTGCTATCATCCAAAGGCAAAAAATATCAACTATGATGTCAGATCTCAATGATGTGTGGCGTTCTTAATATTCGCTCTTAAAATTTTAACAAAAAAGCTCTATTATTCCTCACAGTGGTCTGCCAACTTGATGTCATGGTGGATCTTTTTTGCTCCAAGAACCCAATCTGGAGGTGAGGAGTCAACTAAGACCGGAGCATATGGTAGAACAACCATAATACACATCACCAGTGCTAAGTACTGGTGATTTCTCGGCTTCACAACTATTTACTGTGACCATCGCAGTTGCGCATTGGGCCAAACTGATACAGCCTTAGCACTGTACCCAGATCTATCAAGCTGTCCAGTGTCCACCCCAAAAGTATGCAACGACTTGTTAGGTACAGCGCTATATTATACTGAACAAAGTATAAATCAGCTATGATATTACCTCTCCACGTTGAGATCTGGTGCTTCTCCAGCTCCTCTAATTGCACCTGACAGCAACAGCCACTCACAATGCAAACACTACTGATGTAAACTACGAAAAACACATCGGCTCAGTGCTGACATAGTATGCGACCGTCCGACTAGACCTGGCCAACCCTAATCCTGATACTAACAATGACCTTTGTCCCTTAAGCACTACCCATTTGAGTTAAAAACTGGCACGCCGGCTACTCCGGCCATAGAAAACATTTGCACCGATTTGAGTTTTTCTACACCATTTACCTGTGAGTTAAAACTTAAACCACATTTCGTACACGGGCAGACAGGCAAATGAACGTGGAAACCTGGTAAACAAGAAAAGCCATGCTAATGCAGACGGGAACGTGCAACAGTGGTGCATGTTTGAAAGCCCAGTAAAACAAAGTCTAAGTCAGTCACCAGACGGCACCAGACAACCGGCGGCTAAATTATCTGTAGTGTTTTACTCGTACTCACCAGAGTACCTGTCTCACTCAGCCAACGCCATATCAACTAAAAATTGCAAATTTTTCCCACCCCCTCTCATTTAGTGCCCTCGTTCGGGGTGAACCCTTTCGAATTTATGGAAAAGCTTTACTGATCCTGAAACTAGAGTCTTCCCGGTAGCCGACGGTGAAGATTTGGTAAACCTAGCTTGCACTGTTTTTCACACCCGTGTGATGGATGGATGGACAGACAGATGGACAGACAGACAGAATTGCGATAACTAAGACGCGCTACAGCAGGATGCGCTACAGCAGTAGCTGCTGTTGCACGTAAAAAGCGAGTAAGACTACTACTTACACCTCGCTGTTTGTAGTATTTTTGAAGAATCTTAATGAAGTCAGTGATGGTCAACATCCCTGAAGACGACAACACAACACAACTCAGAGACAACTCCTTCTAATAGGGCTGTGGAAATTGACAAAAAATTGATCGATTAACCATTAAAAAACTAACGAATTAGAATTTTTTTAACTGATTAACATTTTGGGCTTCTTGACAGTCTAAAATGACTGACGATCAATGTCAGTAATCTAATTTTATTCCAGATAGGGCATGCCATCAAGATTTTTACTTGCATAGTGTTAGTTTATCAGTCTGCACTTTGTGAGATTTGACGACACAGTTTGCGTTGGCTGCTATAGCATCATCACTTGCTTTAGTGTGCAAAAGAAATAACCACAACCAGTAGTTAAATTCTGCAGTTTTTGACGTCTTTTTTGACTACAGTACAAATGTGTACTAATCTAGTATTAATGCATATAATATTAACGCATTAAAGACAACAGACCGACGTAGTTCTGTTGAACAGAGTCCCAAAGTGGAGCTGCTCTTACACCGTTGTATATTAACGCTACAAATGCTTTCTTTACCTGAACATGACCGACACACGAACACATTAGCACGACTCTACGCTCATAACACCGGCAAATACAAAATACTTCATACAGGTGATGTTTACATCATTTTAAACCATTCCCAGATCCAGATCCATCAAAACTTTATCACTTGAGCCTTGGTATGTTCCACATCTCTCCAAAAATGTCTCCAGAATCCACACATATATATATATATTTCAGCATTTTTGCCGAATAGAGGTAAAACAATCCGAAAAATACAAGAAAGAACTCATCGAACTCCAACTGAAAAACTAATCACTCTGTCGTTTGGCCAATCCCTGTACCTTCAGCAACTATCTAAATCAATTCATAATTTCTTAGCAAAATCTAACCATCAACCACCAGACCACAGAAACAGATAGCAAAACAGATGAACAGCCGTAAGTATATATTTGAATGACTATCTGCGAATAGGTAAACCATCTTGGTATATAACAAACCCCAGGTCAACTCAGCCTTTCATCCCTCTAAGGTAGGTAAATCAAGTACAGCCTGCCTGACTGAGGTTATGGTGGGCTATGTGTTGGGTAGCAGCTAGTATTGCGTAATCCCATATCATATGGCAGGTGGTGCTCCATAGCTCTAAGATGGGTTTCCCATGAAAAGCTACAGTATACTATTTAAGTCTTAAACCTTTTAAAACATACGTTAAGTTGTGTATCGAAGACGACGAGTTTTGAGCTTGTGGGAATCAGATCGTAGCAGTGATAGGCAGTCATAAACTTTGCATAGACCAACTCTGGATTATTATCTGCACAACAGACACCACCACCGAACACACTTTAACGCTACTTTAACACATTCTGACACTTATCGCTTCTGCTAAAGTCATGCTAAGCTTCTTACTAAAGTTAGCTTTTAGTTACCAGTGCAGCAAAAAGTTATCAAAAGACAGAAAAATTTGCACTCTATCATTATTCAAAAATAGACAAGAAACTAATAAGTAAAAATGCAAAAAGAATCATTTCTAGCGAACAAGTCAGACCTACGGGAAATAATTTTTACACGCAAAAGCAGCTAGACTGCTTTAGCACATCTTAGCCATCACAATTCTGTCCGTCCGTCCATCCGTCTGTCCATCACACAAGTGGATCGGTTAAAAACGGTGCAAGCTAAAATCACCAAACTTCACCATCAGCTGCATGGAAGACTCTACACTGTGTCCCAAAAAACATCCCCGACATTTTTGACTGTAACTTGAAAACCAATTATCAGATTTTTCAGAGTTTTCAAGTTACAGTCAAAAATGTTGGGGACGTTTTTTGGGGACATGGGGTAGTTTCAGGAACCGCAGCTTTTCCATAAATTCAAAGGAGGTCACCCCAAATGAGAGTGCTAAATGAAAAGCGGGTAGGAAAAGTTTATTTGCAATTTTTAGCCAATAAGTTGCTGTATCTCAGTAACGGTGCAAGATAGGGCCTAGGTTACTATTAATCACTAATAGGAAGTCCTACACTGGCTCTTGATTATAGACCCCTCGGCCGCGCCGCCAAACCTTTTTCAGCTGGCTGCACTAAAATCCAGCTTTTAATACATGCGTAGCAAAAGTTTTTAACATTTTATTTGTATTCTGACGATGTTTTGTTAATAACAGACATGTACTTGAAGTGGTGCCTACAATGCCAGTAATTGGACAAGATGCTATCAAAAGCATAAACCTGGATGTAGAAAAACGTTTCAAAAAAATTAAAAACACATAGAAACGTGGCAGAAATAAAAAAACGTTTAAAACGTTGAACACAAAATGTTGGCATAGTTTGTTTAACCTCCTGTTGAATGCCTAATGCTGTAGGTGCATTATATCTAAAACTATAATGTAGACAACAGAGAGAACTTCATTTAATTTCAATTGAACCAAATGGTCATAAGTTTATAGCACTATACTAACTAATTAAACTAGAATCACTATAATATTAATTCGTTTCTGTGGTCTCAAAAGTGCATGCTTCTCAAAAGTTCTTGATGAGATTTTCAATGCTTGTTTTTAAAAAATAAAAAAAAAAGTTTTGAGAAAATCGTTAACAACATCAATAATGTGCTAAGAATAAAAAAACGTAAAAAAAAGTTTTTTTTACATCTGTAATCATAAGTTTCATCTGATCTGTATTAAGCCTACTTGACGTAAAGATGTGTTGCAACACACGACATTAGGCATGGGCATGTGCCTATCACAACAAGCACTAGTGACGTCATTCATATCAACATCGATGACTTTGAAAGACCCTGAACTTCCAAAATAAGCAGTTTTTATTGATTTTTGTGATCTTCGGCTGCAGCACACACGCTAAGAATGAACTGCAATGAAATGACTGGGATAGACTGACAGTTTGTGAACAGGAACTGCTATAGGCTTCCACGCATCTCGTGAGCATTAGCTCAAATTTCTTGTAAAGTATGTTGATCCACATAATAATATACCATATGAGACAAGCAATCAATAGTGGCCGCATAGGCCAAGCATCAATTTATATCTGAACATGTATCTCAGAACTAGTTCCGATGAAAGCTCTGACTTATGTCCAAGAACCAGCACTGACAATAAATGCACTTCAGACTGACCTAAGTAATCCATCGCCATATCTTCACTCTCGGCAATGTCGCCATAGACCTAAACACACAGCCACAGAAATTAATTATCTATCAAATTCTGCAATGCACAACAATAGTAGATGTAGGATGTAAAAAACGAATGGGAATAAATACAACGAAAACAAGCTAAGATGTAACCATATGGCTATGTCATGTGCCAAAATGTATGTGGCTCTCCATCTAGTGCCCACTACACACCAGTGTATACCTATTCACTTCACTGCACTGCACTTAATGTGATGTAAACCGGCACTCGCTCATTGGTCATAACTAAACATTTATGAGACACATATGCCATTTTCTGGCGATTTTTAACATGCTACTCATTACCTTCATCTTTGACCTTTGAAGCTGAAAATTTGCACACCAGTAATTCCTACCCTGGAAGACAATAGCAACAATTGTTGCATACATTAAGCAGCTGAACGCTCCTGTTGCGGTCTTTCCAGATGATGATCTTCCGAGGACCTCCATCTGCAGTTGCCTCGGCCTCAGACTGATCTACAACACCAAACAACCAACATGTAGCAGGGTTCCCACACTTTCACTGACAAAAAATTCCAGGACTTTCCAGGGCAACCAAAACGTCTTTTCCAGGACTTTCTTGGAGCTAGCAAACATTTATATACAAAGACAGAGTTGCAATTCTGGTATGAATGGTAAATTTTGCTTCTGAAATGCTATAAATTAGTACAAAGTCTGCATGTTAATCTACCTGTGCTACGAAAATTCATGCGATGAGCACTTTTGAGTACCATTTGGACAAAGCCATTTTAAACCAAGTTTTTGACAATTTAAACCAAGTTGTTGAAAATTAAAACTGGTCTAAAACCACCTGAATGGCAGAAACAGGTTTTTGCTGGCCAAAACACAATCCAGAAGAATACTGAGACATTAATAGCATTACGGTAGCAGTGTGTGTGGTGTGAATAAAAAGCTGACAGAAAAAGCAGGCAACAAAAAGACATACAGCTGCTGACGGTGAGCGTATCTTTCTCCCTCAAACTGCCATCAGACGACGAGTGATCCGCTACATTCATGCTGCTTAGCTTGCTGCTGCTGTGTCACCCACTCTAAACAAACATGGATACAACACATGTACATTCACAAACAATCTGCACACACAGATGACCAACACATTATCTACTACATTTAACTGATTCAAGATGCACAGAATATAAGTACTTATTAAACAAAGATCACAACAGAAAAATAACAGTCAAGATAATTAAATGTAAACATAAATCTAGCTAAAATTGAAAATATCAACAGTTAGAAATTTTTTTCAGTATTTATTAGACCAACAATTATATTTATTGTGCGCAGGCATGGTCTGTATGCAGTCACAAAGTGTTATTTACCATGCACAAATTGCATATGCTATGACGGCATATTTTTAATCAACTTCTTCTGCAGCACTAGGCAGAATTAAGAGTGCAGTTTAGCTTTTGGTTGGTAATAATCAACCGCAGTTTAACTAAAGGGTGCGTAATTTTAATAACTTTTGGGGTCACTTAAAGATAATCACACGACTTGGTTGGTAGCTGATATTCAGCTTTGATTAATGTCGACCTTGAGTACAAAAAACTGCCGTTAAGAATTTACACCAAGGAGTCTGACCTTAGATGACGTAATGCCACCCAAGATGTCACCCAATCCACTTCAGAAGTTCAGACCGTGCGCAGGCATGAAAGTTAACCGCGACTTCAATGAAGCACGCATGGTCTATAACATTTTCTGCGTGACATCGGCCCATGTGTGCGCATGGTCAATAACACCATACTTATTGGACAGTATTCACTATTATTCAATAGGTGTACTACCAACGTCATTAACAGTACCGGGACTACCGGTATTGATATTTAAAAATATTGCGATGCTGATCACTGTAATTAGGTATCGGCATTGTCAACCCAACCATAAAATGAAATATTGACTGCAGAGTGATCAACATTTCACACATCTATAGGAAAGTAAAGCACATCAGGTCATCACTGAATTTTTTGCAATATGATTCTTCAGCATCAAAGTTGGTATTTAGGGTTGCTGTATACGAAACGTTTTGCACAAAATGGTTTGATACATAATTCGTCGATATAACTCGTTATAATCCGGGGAAAAATTGATGTGCCGATACGGTTAACTTCCTGACAGCTCTATGTATTTCTAGTCTGGCATTCCTACCCGGCTATTAGCTGCTAAATCGGTTTTCCAACAAAAGCATCAATGACACTCTGTGAAACTGCTGACAGACAGTCAGGGTGGGTATAAAAACTGCAATTCTATTAGCTATCTAGCTCGCTGACATTACTACAAAATGACAGTAACCAAACACTAAAACCCCAAGAAATTTCTAACACATGTATCAAGAGTCTCAGTACACTTCAGACATTTCGGACACACATTTACATGTCCGAAATATCGAGTCCGAAATGTCTTGGGTCCGAAGTGTCTGGTAAGCCGAATGGCGACAGTACCGTATTCAAGTGTACGCGGACAAGTGGCCGAAATCTTGCACCAACATTCGTGACTAACAACTACAGACAAATTATCTACGCGCTGACTGACAATCAACAATTCGTATAAATACTCAAAAACACAAACTATTCATAAACATACACAAGGTCAACATTTACTGGTTGCCAACTACTTTTCGCTATCAAACTAAATATCCAGAATTTTGCTGCCAAGTGTGTCATAAAATGCTGATAGAGAGCCCAAAGTGCCCAAACGTCTGATGCGCCCAAAATAAACGCATTAACTAAATCCACAAAACAGCGAGTGAAAGCAGTGCACACTAATGAACTATTTCCTATATCAATAAAAGTCATTTAAAACACAAAAAGCATTAAAACTCATGTCATGACGGCTGGCATTGGCACGGCTGGGGTTTCGTCCCAAATCAGTCACACGTAGCTGCGTAGTGCGAACTCGTCAGCTCACGGAGCTTCCCAAAACACCTCGCCGGTTGGTAAAGGTCGAGGGGGTTCGTTTCGCTACTCTTTCCTATAACTCATTCTACTCTCAGCTCTTTGGTCTCGCAACTGAGCGCCTCTATAACTTGCTGTTGATTGAATGAACCATGACCCCTCGGAGTTTGTAGAGTAGACTGTATGACGCTGAGAGAACGGCATGATGGACATCTATAGTGCTGTTATCCTCACGAGACTGTTGTAGTTGTACGCATCCGGTGTTTGCTAGAGACTTTCGAGTTCAATGACGATGAGAGAATCATATAATGAATTAATCTGTGTGTCACCAGACTTCATTGATTACGTGCTGTGATTGGCAGCGCAGCGCACACCACTACCGGTGCGCGCACGCTGATTGGCTGCGCATCCAGCAACACGCGTGACGTCACATGTAAACATAAACAATACGTGAACGTGCAACGTACAGCTGATAATGATCGTATTGCGTGTTTTGTAGGACAACTTTATTCAGTAGCTGATTTTTATGCCACAGTTATTCGACAAAAGTTAATTCCGGTGAGATGCATCACTGTTCAATCTGGAACACTCACTCTCTTCTGCGCATAGCCGTCGAACGTTGTATGTGCTAAACGATTGTCCTTGGCCAAGATCTGTAACAGACAGAGCAGATTAACGCCTGCCATCTGCCAAGCTGCACAGCTAACCGCTAATTACCTGGTCCGTTTGTCCTGTCATGTTTCTGTGAAGCTACAGGTTAATAGCACCAAGACTGAACTGAAAGACTGTCAAATTAACATATTATGGCATCATTTTCATTAGGCACCCCTGCAGTACTCTGAAAGTTAGTAACTGTTTAGATGATATTGCAGCTATAACTGGTACCAGATCATTCGATTTCTTGGTAGAGTTTTACTGGCTTGTCAGCGATTTTGGTTATGGTGCTTTTGTGTTTGTAGTCAAACTCGGTGGCAGTTTGGACGTGTGCGTGCAATGTCTTGGTTTTCAACAACGTACAAATACAACAACACTTTGCGTCGAAACCGTGGAGGTCCGTATAAAACCGAGCCTGCAACGGATTTGAGTCGTTGGCGACTGCTGTGTGTTGATGGAGCTCAGCGTTGGTATTATATTCCTGATGGAACTGAACCAGAGAGAGAACAGTCATTGCTGGAAAAGCATGCTCTTGGCATTGAATGTGTGAGTACTGGCTACACTGCTAACAGTTGATATATAATTTTTGTTGTGTACCTGCATAGGCATCAGTGGCTGGCTTGATAATGATAATGCACTGTATTTGATCAACAAAGTTATTCTGTGCCAGACCCGGGTGGGTAACTGTCTGCAAGTAGGTAAACCATCTCAGTATATAATCGGCTACTGGGTTGACTTATCTTTCTACTCTGCACAGTATAGTAAAATGAATGTCAGCTTTTGACTCCAAGCTGAATAGTGATGCAAGGTGGTGGTGAGTGTAGGTTAGGCAGATTCGTGGCTGTAGTTGATTTGTTTGGTCCAAAGGTCAGTGTCCACTCCTTGCTGGTGTTGCGTTCATCAGCTGAACTGGGTGAACTCTCACATTGGCGGTGCCATGATGACATCACCACTTACCAGTCACATGTTTGTGACTTTGGCTGTTACTTTGCAGTGGTTTACTAAATGAGTGATGTTGTGCGTTAACGTGGCTTGATGCAGTAACGGTGCAGTGTCAGACTTGGGATCAAGAGGTTGTGTGTTCGACTGGCTCGTTTTACTATCAAGTGGTTACTATGTAATAAGGTGACTCTCTGCAGACAGGTAGACCGTTTGCATATATAACCGACATCAAGATCAACTCAGCCTTTCATCCTTTTGCTGATCCCTTAAGGTTAGGTGGAGTAATGGCCTATCTGGCTGGGGTTAAGGCAGGATATGTTTACCTGTGTTGGCTGGCAGGTAACACAGTGTGAGCCCATATGGCAGGTGATATGCTGCAGCTGTTAGATGGGTTACCCAATAACATAAAGAGCTATACACAGCTTTTAATGTTTCATGCTGCTGTGCTGTAGCCGCAGCTGCTGGCTGCTCTTCCGGCTCCAGACTGTGCAAAGGAAGCAGCACTGAACGCTGCTCAGTTCTACTGTAGACTGCAGGCTGAGGATGGGCACTGGGCCGGTGACTACGGTGGTCCATTGTTTCTCATGCCTGGTCTGTACCATCTGTGTGCATTTTCTAAGGGTGGCCACCGGTTTGTGAAAGTTGGGAAAGTTTCTTTTCGACTGTCTTGCTCTGGCACCATGACAGCACTCTTAGTTACTAAGGCACTGCAGATTCTCTCTGTCTGTCTGTCCATCTATCCGGACTCCAGACCGCATGCTTGTAGTTTTTTTGTTGCGCGATCGCCGCCGCTCGTCACTTCGATCAACCCATGCGGGCCAAAGATGACATAATCACCATCTCTGGCACTCAGCTGCTGTACGTCGCTCTGTCAGTCCTTCTGTCTATAGTGCAGCAAGTGTTGTGCCATCCCTCATCTCTAACTTAGACTAAGCGGTATTCAGCATTCACGCTGCATGCTGAATTGACTGTTTCACTGCTCCATTGATTTCGTCCACGAGCTTCGATTACATTCGGCTGTTTTATTTATTCGGTCTATTTATGCAGCCGTTCTAACAGGCCGCATTATGGATCTTACCCATGCGTCCGCCTGTCTTTGACAGATATTATTGATGCACCACAGCCGTGCTGTAGGCGTCTTACATGGTTGTCATCTATCATTGTCTGTCGTCCTCTGTAACGGGTGTATTGTGGCTAAACAGTACAAGATAGGGCCTAGATTGCTTCTTCTTCTTCTTCTTTGCATGCTCTGCCCTAAGGCAGGTTCCAATGACAATGACGCTATCTGACCCTGCAGTCCCGGCTTTGTGCTCCTCTCTTCAATTCCTCGTAACTGATCTTCTTTTCCTGTTGTTCCATAAGTAAGTCCAGCATCTTCCTTCTTGGTTATTCTCTTGGTCATTTCCTTTCTATCTTCCCCTCTAGTACAGTCTTCAGAAGACAGTCATGTCTTAAGACATGTCCTATCCAGTTTGCTTGGCATTGCTTGATGACTTGCATCAGAGAACGTTGTTCTTGTACCAGACACAAGACTTCTTCATTTGACACATGTGCTGTCCATCTGATCTTTTCCATCTTACGCCAGATCCACATCTCAAAAGCTAGATTGCTATTGATCACTAATAGGAAGTCGAATACTGGCTTTCAAATGACATTAAAATCATTGACCTTTGATGACCTTGAATGCACTATGGTGTGCCAATTGTGTGGTATTGAGGCTACGTGGCAAGTCGTAATAACCATCACGACATGTGTAGAGCACGACAGTCTCCTAAGCTAAGAGCTTGTTCAATTTTTTATCACTGGAAAGTTTTTGATAACCAAATGCAGTCTTGAAAGTTTCAGAATTTGATGGAAGAGGGTCCTGAAAGTTCTTGAACCTCATTTCTTCAAAATCATCAATCATGACTGCAATGTGAGAATTATGTACACTATGCTGTATAAATATTGAACAGTTCAAATGTTTACCTTCACATGTATGAAGTTTGTATTGCTTCATTTTACAATAACTGTTTATTTATGAGAGACAATACTGTTACACAGTGTTTCCTGTTGATTCGTGTTTGGTTTAGGTCTGGTGATCGTTTGCTACATCACCGGCACACTGCTGGAACTGGAACAGAAGCTAGAAATGATTCGCTATCTGCGCTCCGTGCAGTGTCCAGATGGTGGCTGGGGATTGTAAGTGGAATATTTATTTATTGTATTGTTATGCACAAAAGCAGCTACTGCTTTCAGCACGTCTTAGCCATCGCAATTCTGTTTGTCCATCCATCCATCTGTTCGTCCGTCTGTCCGTCTGTCACACGGGTGGATCAGTCAAAAACGGTGCAAGCTAGGATCACTAAATCTTCACCGTCAGGTGCCTGGAAGACTCTAGTTTCGGAAACCGTAAAGCTTTTCCATAAATTTGAAGGGGTCACCCCAAACGAGGGCGCTAAATGAGAAGGGGGTGGGCAAAATTTGTGATTTTGGGCCAATTAGTTGCTGTATCTCAGTAACAGTGCGAGATAGGGCCTAGGTTACTATTAATCACTAATAGGAAGTCGTACACTGGCTCTTGATTGGCGCCTAATTCAATGACCTTGAATGACCTTGAACGCTAAAATAGGGGGTTTATGGATTTTTTTGGCGATTTTGGGCTGCGACACAAGTGTATAGCATTCACAAGGTGGCGCCACGCTACTATCGTTATGCAATCCAGATAGAGAATTTGGTATTTGTATATTAACTTAGCATGAACCGGAACTGCTATAGGCTTTCGCGTGTCTTGTGAGCATTAGCTCAAATTTCTTTTTTTTCTGTTATTTATCAGTTTATCATCTTCGTAAACAGAAGTAGAAGATAGAAGGTTGTGGAAGAGATGATATTTAGTAAAATGTTTTTGAAATAAAAATGAGTTAGACAGTAGATGTGAATTGGATGCCCTGAAAGAATTCTGTGTTAAGAACAACAGAGACAGTTTTTTGTTAGCAGTGTATTAAAGCAAAAGTTACAATTGGAAATGTGGATTGTAGTTCTTACAGTGAGTGCAAGTTGTTGTCATTATTGTAAAAGCAATATTATAATAATTTATTTTTAAGTTAATAACGATTATTGTTATTTTTTAACTATTCATGAGATGATGTATTCATTAATTTCTGCTGCTGTAATTCTACGGTGTAGCTATATTAACTGTTGGTTATTTATTGCGGTGATAATGACTGATATATGAATAATGGATGGTACTGCATTACTGCTGATCTGAGCTGGTTTTCTTCAGACACACCGAAGGACCGCCGACTGTATTTGGCTGTGCTCTCAACTATGTAACAATGAGGCTGCTTGGCGTCCACCCACAAGACAAGGATCTTATCTCGGCCAAAACCATGCTGCGCAGGCTTGGTCAGATATTGACAATTATTTAAATTGCTCATAATTAATTAGCTGAAATATAAACAGGTCAACTTAGCCTCGCCATCTCTTTATGGGTATGTGCAATGACCACCAGCAAAAGCTGGGACTTAAGCAGACATGCCGCATGATGCACTGGCCGCGTATCCATGGTTTCGCAGTGTGAACTGGTGTTTGTCTGAGAGCTGTGGGAATGAAGATCAGCATCGCTCTATGGCCCTTATGGCTTGGGAAGGACTTTAATTTTTTCCATTAATTAGTTAATTAACTAATGAGATTTTGCGATCATTTTCATTTTAGAACCTCAGTGTGATAACAGCCATTTCATTTGTTTGCCATGACATGGACACATATCAAGTTAAGTGTATGTAAGGACACACTATCACTGGAGCTGTATTGAATCCTGTTGCTATGACAAGTTTTCGGTTTATCTGTTGGTAATAAAAAAAATTTTTTCCGCAGTAAAGTGCGAGACTTGACCATTTTTGCTATGTACTGTTTAGAAGAAAGAAAGAAAGATGCACAGTGCTGTCTAGTGACTCTGTTGACAGCTCATTATTCCTGTGTGCAGCAGAACTGTTAAGTTTGTAGTCTTGGATTGAAGATGGATCGTGTTGCATGTATACTATATTATGCTCAGTGCAAGGGGGGTCGTCTCGCGGACGTAATCACTTGTTTCAGATTTTGTGTCGATTGGTTGAGGGGTTTTGGATCTGTGTGGGGTCGAATTTTGCCATTCTCCCTTGACTTAGCCGGTCACCATTAACACAGGGCTGTGCTACCACTCGCCTGTGATTATGCTCAGTGTCAACATTCACTGATGTGAATTGAAACTGTGGTGATGGGGTAGGGACAGTGACAGCCCCTGTCACTGTCCCTACACAGCCTTTGTAGGGAGTGCAGATGGGGTGGGGATGGTGTTTACGAGGTTGGGTGGAGAATGGGGATGGGGCTTAGTTTCTGTCCCATTGTCGACTTCCCTTCTATGCTGTCAATAATTACCAGTTCCAGATGATGTAGACCAGTGGATTGTGTTCACGCTGTGCTCAGGTGGTGCGTGTGCCATACCTTCGTGGGGTAAGTTCTGGCTGGCCGTACTGAACGTTTACAGCTGGGACGGAATGCACAGTCTGCTGCCCGAAATGTGGTTTGTACCATGCAAACATTTGATAAGATTTGACCAGAAATTTGCTCTTGCATATTTTTGTTTATCATATGCTTAGTTAAGTTGATAATAACAGCTCAGGAGCATCTGCATTTAACGTGGTATGCATTGACATAAATTAGGTTAGGTGGACAGTGAGTCTACCTTACGTTATCCACATTTGTCGAAATTTTGACGAAAACACTTTTGTTCATTTTATAATGGTTCGCTATGTATGTGCATGGGATTTGCACAATGTTGGTAGGATATTCCCAGAGTGGCTGCCTATGCACCCGTCCAAGCTGTGGTGTCACTGCCGGCAGGTCTACTTGCCAATGGCTTACTGCTACGGCTGTCGACTCAAGGCTGATGAAACGCCGCTCATACAACAGCTCAGACATGTGCGTAGTGTCTGTATTCTTAGCAAGTCAAGTCTGTACTGGTTTCAGCGCTGCTGGAGTTGGTAAGTAAGTACGCAGTACAAGGTTATACCACTCCAGACAGTGGCGTATAGTGCTTTAACCATGCTTGGATTGCATCATCTGCACAGTCTTTGGCTGCAGTCATGCAGCCAAAGTTGTGTAAATAATATCAGTGTGAGCTAAGTGTGGTTGAGGTTGTGGTTTACTTGCTTATGATAATATGATGTAATACGATGGATACATTCAGTGTAGCATCATCAGCATTGCGAATAATTTTTAATTTTGTGCAGAATTCTAGGTTGTTTTGTGATTTTGTGAATACGTGTTGTGCAGTTTTATACATTTAATCACTGTCTTTGAAAATCATTATGTGTAATTTTGTATGCTGTGTAGACTTTGGTTTTTCTGCAGGGCTGTGATGTTTTTATTTATACACATTTTAGCTTGTTTTTTCTGTTTTTTTATGAATAAACATTATTGTTAACGCAAATGTGAAGTACTTTCTAAGCCATAAGGCATGTAGAATGGCACTGATCTCCGTTTTCTTAGCCCTCAGCCATACACCAGTTTACACTTCGAGACCATGAATATATGGTTAGTACATCACGTGTTGTACCTGTTTATGTCCCAGCTTTTACAGGTGTTGATTGTGTTCACCCATAGAGGGATAGCCAGGCTCAGTTACCTGGGTGGTTGGCTGGGTACCAAGATGGTTTATCCACCTTCTGACGGTCACCCATCCAAGTACTAACTGGGCCCAGTGTTGATTAACTTTGTTGATGCTACCGACGACGTTAACAACTGAGCCTAACCGCCACAAAACACGTTTTTTATTGTGTTGTCATTATAATATAATTAATATTTTGTAGGAATTATATGATGGCTCCTACGTGAGCATTGTCTGGTCTCATCAGAGGAACAATATCTCTACAGCTGATCTTTACACTCCGCATAGCTGGCTACTGTCCACAGCCTTCTGTATGTAAATTTACTGTTAGTTTCTTATCTGTTATTATTATGCGCAACAGCAGCTACTGCGGTAGCGCATCTTAGCCATTGCAATTCTGTCTGTCTGTTTGTCTGTCACATGGGTGGATCATTCAAATATGGTGATGGCTAGGATCACCAAATCTTCACTGTCAGCTGCCTGGAAGACTCTAGTTTCAGGGTCTGTAAAGCTTTTCCATCAAATCGAAAGGGGTCACCCCCAGCGAGGGCGCTAAATAAGAGGGGAGTGGGAAAAATTTGCGATTTTCAGCCAATAAGCCACTGTATTTCAGAAACGGTTTGAGATAGAGCCTAGGTTACTATTAATCACTAATAGGAAGTCCTACACTGGCTTTTGAGTGAATTGCATCGAAATCACTAGAGATAGACTGGGACACTGACAGTGTGCATGTGAAACTTTCAGCATTAAGCATAGTTTTCACTAGTTTAACTTTCGCTTTTCTGTGTTCATGGAATTCTCTGTAAGACAGGATCATCAAACTTGGGTACCCCCTTCAAAATACACAGTCAGTATAATGCAGGCAATATCACCTTTTGTAATTTTTGCTGTTTTTGATGTGCAAAACATTAAATGTTGCCGTTAACAAGTATATAAACTGATGTTTTGTACATTCATATTATGTAATGGGTCACGCTGTCTCACCCGCAGCATCACCAGCATCGCTGTCAGGCACTAATTAGCAACTCACCCATTTATTCATTCATTCATTCCAACGTGCCAAGCCTCACCCTCCCTTTTCACCCTGGATGTACAGTGCTGCAGGCAATCTCAGCTTTGATCACAGCTGATAACACTCGCGGAGCAGGTGAGAAGAGTTGTGGTGCCACGCGTCTTGTCTATTATTGTGTGGTTAATGGTTAACTGGACCAGCAGTTTCAGTACCGGTCTTGCATTCGGGACCAGTTAGCTGGTTAATCGGTTAACTGTTAACAACCTTAAATTGATGTGTATCATATTGTATTGTTTGTTGTTGATGTTTTGTGTGACAGATGCATTGGACTGGTATGAGGCGTGGCATTCATCGACTTATCGACAGAAGTCAGTCGATGAAATCTACAAACATATCTGTGCTGACGACACTGTGTCACATGGAATAAGCATTGGTCCTGTAAGTGCTTATCAACGTAAACACGTTTTCCTTCTCAGTCCTAAACGATGCCTTATCTGTAGAATAATGGATGCTAGTACTGTCGATCTGGATTTTTACCTCCGCCAAGGAGGTAATGTTTTTGCCGGAGTTTGTTTGTGTGTCAGAAGGATAACTCAAAAAGTTATGGACGGATCTTTCTGAAATTTTGCAGGTATGTCGGGCATGGCATAAGCTACAAGTGATTCAATTGTGAGGGTGATCCGTAAAGATTCCTGGATTCTGGATCACTTTGAAATTTTCGTTACCATTGCGTTAAAGGGGGCATAAGCGAACCGCTGACGTAGTGAAGATAGTGACGCCGCCTGGCGAATAGCTTTGCCTTGGCGGAGGTACCTGCGCTCTCCGAATGCTTTTTCTAGTTTTAGGATGTGGGGGAGCGAAGGGAGTGGGGAAGAGAAGAGGGATGGATCGAAAAGAGTGCATGATGAAGGGGAGAGGTTGGTCTGACTCGGAGGACGTTGTTTCCTGGTGCTGCGAGGGAGGGGGTTTCGTGAACGCTTCTGCCAACTTAGGACACAAACTTTTGTCAGATGCCACCACTGCACCATCGCCGTGGGTCTTCAGGCAGCGTCTCAAGTCTTTCTTGTTTCGTCGTTTGTATTTAGACCTACTTATCTGACACTTGACAGACATGGTCCTACAAATGATGCTTGTTATTTAGGTCATGCTAAACTCATTTCTAACGAATGATGATGATGATAGTGATGATATCGGTTGCTTGCAGATATCCAAGGCGATTCAGATGCTGGTGAGATGGCACAGAGATGGCCCTGAACATCCTGCATTCAAACTGCATCAGTTCAGGGTTCGAGATTATCTCTGGTCAGTCGTTTTATTTTTTTTTCATTTGTTGTTTGTATTTTTTCAAGTCAGCCTGGCTCTGACTCTGATTTGTCTGGGACGTATTGTGCTGTAGAAATGTGTTTTGATTGGTGCATCAATTGATCGTTTTATTTATTGATCGATCACGTGATCTGTTGATGCATCAGTTGATTGAATGATTGATTTAAAATGTTTATGGTAAGCTGTGACAGCCTTGGGGTGTCCCATTTAATCTCACGTATAGCTCTTTATTCTGATCCCATGGCAGAGCTACTGAGCATCACCTGCCTTATGGGATATGCAGTGTTACTTGCCACCTGACACAGGTGAACATGCTTTTTACGTGCGAAAGCAGAATGCTTCGCGCGTCTTTGCCACCGTATGGGCGTCCGTCCGTCTGGCTGTCCGTCCGTCCGTCACACTCGTGAGCTGTATCAAAACGGTGCAAGCTAGAATCACGAAATCTTCACCTTGGACTGCCCCAACGTCTCTAGTTTATCGTGACAAAATTTCGTGCCACTGGGTGCAGGGGTTCCCCTCGAACGAGGGCGTCGAAGAGGTGTACCCCCCTTAAAAAGACGTCATTTTGCCGTTATTGGCTCGAATAATGTGAAAACGGTTCATACGTGCTGCTTATCATAACAAGCACTTGTGACAGGCTTTTGGGATTTATCAACATCGATGACCTTGAACGACCTTGAACCCCTCAAAAAGGGGTTTTTAGTGAATTTTTCGCAATTTTTGGAT
>Ga0056128_1000878_pt1 | contig 30663 bp, 14 predicted proteins | sample WorMetLIZISLAND2_FD_71113 | JGI IMG/M metagenome (GOLD analysis project Ga0056128, IMG submission 71113) | Marine gutless worms symbiont microbial communities from Max Planck institute for Marine Microbiology, Germany - Olavius geniculatus... ...
GTGGGACGGTAAAATGAGTAGTAACTCATTTACATGGGTTACAGAAGGTGGGGACCTTGGTACAGCTGACTGGGGTTGCCTAGCCGGCCGCTGCACCAGCCTGTGTCTGCAGGCTGCACACGGTGGTCGTGCGGCAGGCGGCTCTGGTTTGTGACGAAAGTGCATTAGAGGCGTGCGCATGTTCGCAACGATGCGCTATACAAATTGACGACCTTTACCTTTTATAGTTACGGAGATTGATGGTTATGCGTACGATGCATGCTGTAGGAATGAGTTTGATGATGATCGGACGCCACTATTGACGGACGACATTCACATACGAGACATTCACTGCGTCAGCTCATTGCTTAAGCTCTACTTCCGTGAGCTGCCTAACCCGCTGCTGACCTACCAGCTCTACGACAAATTTGTGGTCAGTTGTGTTGGTGTTGCGGTTTTTGTCAAGTTGATTTTTCATGGCCTCTTGTTGTCACCATCATTTTCTTTGTCATAACCATTGGAAGAAAGAAATGTACTGTTAAGCGTGTCTTCGTGCAAAGGATAAGCACATTGGGGGCTTTGCTGGCATTTTACTTACACACTGACTTAGTTGTTTTTCACTTCAGCGTTCGTGTCATTTCTGTAAAAATCCCGTACATGTTTATGGTTGACCGTGTATTTCTAATTAAAGTAGGTTACTGTAATATATCTCAATAATATATCGGTATTAAAACATCGACTGTACTATAAACGTCATTGATAGACTAAAATCAACTTCACGTTAGTTTGCATTTGTGATGCTTATGGTCCAACTAAAGTTCGACTTCAGTAGTACACTGCAGTTACTTAGGTTATTATTTTGTGCTATGAGACTAATGCCGTGATGCCAGGGAACTGAAGATGTCTTTGTCAGAACTCAAGAAAAACGTTGAGGTGCTAAGAACTGTCACCACAGCGAGAAGGGAACTTTTGGGCCCATTGATGAATAGACACGAGTTGGATATGGCATGTTGCAGCATGATTTTCTATTGGGAACGCTATTGGAAGGATGCTTGCCACGGAAGAAAGGAAGAGGGAGTTCGAAGAAAATGTTACTGAGTTGTTTACTGGAGACAAGTGAAGGGAACATCGATTATCCACAACTTAAGGAATTGGCACAGGAAATAGCAAGATGGTGTCGATGAAAGCAAAAACCTGCCCTTAAGGGCAGAATACAACAGCAGCCAATGAGCTGGCATATCTCGTGTGGCACTGTTTTTATGGGACTGTCCTTCCTAGAAGGAGGCCCCATCATGTATCGATCCTGTCCGTCCGTCTGTCCGTCCGTCTGTCCATCCGTCTGTCCCGTGCCGCCACCTAGAGGGAAAACGAAAAGGCCTACGAATACCAAACTTGGTAGGAAGGGTCCCAGGGACCCGAGCACCCCGTGGACCAATTTCAAGGTCAGAGGTCAAGGTCACGGCAGCTAATTGCGTTCTTGGCGAAAAATCCACCACCGCCAAAGCACGCTCACCATGTAGCGTCATCAAATCTAAATGACTCACGAGATGGCAGGACTTGCTGTCGCTGTGTGGTAGCGTGCACGTACTCAACTGCAAGGACGGCCCCATAGCTGGCAGCCCCTCAACGGCTGCACACTCTTGTTCTCTATACATTGCTATCAGTGTAGTGAATGTAGGCGTATGTGGCTGTTGGTTTCAGGCGGCAGTGCAAGATGACGAAGACGATCGCAAGCTCATCAGGATGCATGACGTCATTCAGCAGCTGCCTCCTCCGCATCACCGGTGACTTGACCGATCTTACTTCTAATTTCTCACTTACAACTTCTTCTGTTCAGTGTGTCAGAGCAAGAATATAATTTTGAAAGATAATTTCAGTTATATGTACTTTTTTTAGGGCTAAAAATGATCAAAATATTGAAAAACGTATTTACTGATGCTGTTTTGAATTTTTTGGGGGGTTTTATTGTCTGTGTGAGGTTGATTTAGTTTGAATTGTGATATTGTATTGGCTGTTGTCGTTGTGCAGCACCTGTGCGTTTCTGATGCGCCATTTGTCACGCATGGCGTCGTTCAGTGACAAGACTGGCATGACTTGCAAGAATCTGGCAATTGTCTGGGCGCCAAATCTGCTAAGGTACGCTGTCTGCTTCAGCTGGAAATTGTAACTAGTGAATGTTATGTCTATTTTTGGATTCATTTTGCATTCGGTCGACTGTGAATGCATCTAGACTGAATGGGCAACTTTTTTCCAGATGCCTCGGGTGTTTACGGAAATTATATACTAGTAACTATCAGCATCTATTATACAAAGTTCTTGTCTATATAACATGTTCAGATTTTTAAAGTGTGTACTCCTTAGCAGCAGTGGTACTCTTAGGTTCGGTTTTTCCATCACCTATCAAATCAAATGTGGTCTCCGATTTACTGATCTCCGATCAACGTGATGTTCAGAATTGATTGTGTTTCGTTTTTCCATACATTTTTGATCCAATTATGTGATCCACGATTTGTTGATTCACCGTCAACTGAGCCTACTTTATGCCAGTCTGATTGGCTGACAGTGACCTCAATTTGCGGTGTTCTGTTAAATTACCCAGCATGCTCTGCAGGTGGACTCCGTAGCCAGTAAACGTCGTCATAGCAATGATATCAACGATATCTTCCATATCGTCTGCTGTCAAAAATACGTTCTATCGCAAATCAATACGGGAGCAGCTGTCCATTTTATTTCTTCACAAAACACTATACACTGCATAAATTGATCGGCAGTGATTGATCGCCATGCCTGGAACTTTATTTTAATGCGTAAATTGCCGTTCTGACCGGTGAAGTGAAGCGATGTTTCTGGTGCGAATAAGCAATGAACTGCAGATCGCCACGTTTAATCGTTGATCATCTGACTTGATCGGCCGATGTTCAGCCATCAACTTGACGGGAGATTTGATGGATGATTAGTCGCTAATTGGCGATGGAAAAACGGTCATTGAGATGATCTCAGATCAACTACCGAAGTTGATCGGAGATCAGTTTGATCGGCCATCAAATGTCCATTTAGAAACGGGACCTTAGTCTGATCTGATGTTCAAAGTTTGCAAACTCTAGACTTAAATTGAAAATGTGCATTGAAATAAATATACAAATGAATCCATCGGAATCTTGGAGATATGTATGTTTTGCAGGAAATTATTTCAGAGTGTCATTTTTAACTTATCTATGGATGGCCCTCGTATTAATGATAATACATATGAGACTTTATGAGTATATGAATGTGACGTTGCTTGGCAGGTGTAAGGATCTGGAGCAGCACGAGTGCAGTCTGGCTGCGCTGAAGAATGTCGGAGTACAAGCCGTTGTGACGGAGTTTCTCATCAGTCGTGCTGATATTCTCTTCACAGACTCGTTCATGACCAGACGCCGAGAACACGCTCCGGGTGTGCCGGCTGGCTTTGCTCTTTTAGCTGCTTGTTACAGAAGGCAGTCTGCAGTGTTGCGACAACTAAGGGCCCGTTGCACCGACGTTGTTCAACTTTGAACCCGGGTCAAATCTGAGTTTGAACCTAGTTCAGCCGTAAATTGCATTGCACCAAAGCGGTTCAAACGTTGATCTTCGTTCAATTCTGAACCGCCCTCTGACCACCGATCAAATTTTGATCTCGGTTCAACTCGTGGTTATGCATGTGCACTAGATGATGAATGTTCTCCGGGATACTATTGCTGCAAACAATTGTTCGATTCGAATCTTATCCTGCCCAAAAAAACTTCTTCATATCGAATAATAAGACCTCTAATGCAATTATACTGATGATCTGAATATGTTAGATTTCTACCATATTCGTTTTATGTTCTCTTTGTGCTCGACAAATTAACAAATAGATGAATAAATCGCATTTTCGGTGGCGATGTTTCGTTGTTACAGTAAACATACGAATGAACCCTTACCACAGCAACAAAAACTCTTTCGTATCGATTTATAAGACGTCCAATTTTATTATACTTGTGATCGGGATATGCTAGATTTGTGCTATATCAGTTTTCTGAGGCGTTTTTGCTGGATAAATTAATTAATGGATAAATAAACAGCATTCTAGAGTGCCGATACGCCGTAGGCTAGATGTGCCGTTGCTTCGCCGTAGCTATGGTAAACATATATCTTGACAACGGACGTAGAATGATTAACGAATATCTATTGGAATATAAAAAGTGTATCTTCGGAACTGTATCATGCAACTGTTGATGCGAAAATTGTGTGATAACTTCAGGGAAGCTCAACATTCGAACAAAGTACGGCCAATCTGCACTGGACTGTTTCGTAAGCATTGCGTGCGACTGTGACGTCATTGTAGTTGGCCTGTAGGCCAAGCATGGTTGACCAATCAGCGTCATCTACGGTATAACCACGGCCGTTTAACTGAACGGGATCAGCTGATCCGAGTTCAACTTGGTGCAACATAATTTAGCGTGAACTCGGTTCAACTCTTGATCTAGGTTCAGCTGAACCAAGATCATGAACGACGTTGGTGCAACTCGCCCTAAAACTTGATGAAAGTATTTAAACGCTATGCTGATTCTCGGAACTGACAGCAAAATATTTGAATACCAAATTTAAAGTATTTACATATTAAATAGTGTAAATTTAATAATGTTTTCAGTGTGATTGGTGTTGCATTATGCTATATGAGGCATTTGTTCATTAATTGGTTTTTGAATGGTGCCGTAAAGCTTTGAGGAGCCTTAGGCCTAAATTTTTGGGGGCCTCGTTACACATACAGTACATACAAATTACAACAAACAGTTCATCATTCAAACGTTCGTCAAACAACTAAAAAAATTTTTTAATGACAATATTGTGTGCATCCCTTTAAATCTAGTTAGGGGTCTGTGAGTGTGAACTCTCCAGCATGGTCTGGGGCAAAGTCCCAGCTGAGTTCAAATTTGGTGTATTTTAGCTTCAAAATATGATATCTAGTGGGACCAGTTTTGATCATTTTTGCTGAAAATCAAGTGACCATATTTAATGCCTTTAAAACTGCGGGGCCATAGGCCATGGCCTGGTTGACCTACGTGTTAATCTGGCCCTGAGGATGTGAGCATTACCAGTAGTTATATCGTATGTGTGCTCAGGTCGTAAATTGGCTCGTCCGAAGTCTCTGGCCATGTCAACGCCGACCAAACTGTTGTCCCTGGAAGAAGCAAGGCAGAAGGCTGTGGCATCTAGTTTGGCTGAGAGGCAGCAGGTTTATCTGGATGTAGGCGGAGGTCCGGCCAATCTACCACCGGTTTACCACACCGTCATCGATCTGCCTAAAGGGTTGGTATCGTTTTACTATTGAACATAGATACACTTCGTTTATGGACTGTGTGTGCGTGAGATAGTGCAGTTGAGGCTGTGGTTAAAAGTATTTCTTGCTGGTAGTTTTCATTTTTTGAGTCATCTGTCTTTCAATTGTGAAATAAGTCTAACTGTTACCATCAGAATGTCTCGAATACAGCTGAGAAATGATTTTCTTTGGTGAAGTGCTCTATTATGCATTCACTTTAATATTTTCTCGTTCATTTAAAGGCCAAGTTGCACTATTTTAGGTGACCGCTATAAAGCGCTAATTGGCTTCATTAACTGTTAATTTGCCAATATTTATTAATCTTCTTGTTGCTAGTGTTATCTTTAAACAGTAAAAAATAAATTTTAAAATGGACAATTGTGATGGAACTGTGACGTCACTTACAGTAGTAGCATTAACGTATCTTTCAAGAGAAGATAGAGCACAGTTTACTCACAGAATTTGGACAATTTTGCCGCGGTGAGCCACGGTATTTTGCGAACTGGCCCGCAGAATTTGGCAAAATTTTCCGTGGAAAAATGTGGGCGCTAATGATTTACATTATGAATTGAATCCAGTGCAGAATTTTATATTCTGGATTTTTGCATTGTTATAGGCATAGATTAAGAATACGTTTAGTTATGTAAGATGCTGCTTTGATGCTTTTGTGCAATTATCATCAGTGTGGGGCCTGCATTCAGGCCCATTGAGAGGGGAGAGTAGGGGGAATTTTGGGGGGGCCTGCCATCACTCAGATATATAAAGAACACCAGTATGCACATTATAAAAAGAAAAATTTATAATTTTTTTTTTCTTAGAGGGGCCCCGCAAGAATGTTTTCTCGAACCCCACTGTGGCTCTCGACGGGTTTCCTGCATTGTTATTTTCTGTGGAGGATTTGCATAAGTGACGGATCTTGTGTGCAGAAAAAAGTGGAACAAAATCAAAAAGTCTTCGTTATCATCAAAGTTCAAGGGCACGTCGCGTGATCTCCAGCTGTCTAATAACAATCTGTTGAAATCATCGACAGACATAGAATTGCCCTCTGCTGGTTTGTATCTGTGCAGATTATCTATTCTGCACTCCAACAGATATTTTTTCCATGGCTTAAATATTCTTGCTTTTGTTGTAATAATTTTCATTATCGGTGCTCTGTGACATGCAGAAATTTAACTCATGTATGTTTAACCAGTCTTATTTTTATTCAGTAGAAAAGATGATAGTTTTTTGGCTGGAAAATTTGGCGATGGAGCCTAATAGTGTTGCATTTGTAGGAATTTATTTTTTTTTGTAACTTTGTCAACATTTTTGCTTGCCAGATTTATTCCTGTTTGTTTAATCTTTACCCAGTTTTTCAAATTTTTCTCACATATTGTGCATTTTTGATAAGAACCTCTTATATGTATAACTACTGCTGGAATGCATTCTTAAAGCATTTTGTCTTCAAGTTGTCTGTGTGTCCATCTGTGTAATGTGTATACATCCATCTCAGATTTTTCTGTAAAATCTACTGTATGCATTGATGAATTTTCAGCAAACTTTGCCAGTACTGCAACTTCTGACATAGGTTAAGTGATAAGTTTTGGGGTCAAGATATGATTTATTCTCAGCATGATGAAATAATTTGCTGAAAATCGTGCATACAGAGCTCAGCGATGTAAATTTAAATTGAATTAAATTTATTCTAGCTTTCTAGGTGCTTTGTGAAGACAAAACCGTTTTACGTTGTGGTGACTGGCACATAAAAAGTGCTTTACGTGGATCGAGTAATCAGACAGTTCTTCTAGCAATTGGCTTCGATTATTTCAGTGAGTGGTGTTCATGTTGAGCACCCTGCATTGCGGTGATCGAGGCTAATTGTTTTCAAAGCTATCTGATTGCTCAGTCTGCTTAAAGCATGTACGTTTCACTTATTATGTGTCGCTCTGTATGTATTTCTGTTGCAGAGTTTACCAGGAAGCCTTCTTACTTGACGTGCGCTGAAGACGAAGCAACGGCAGTAAAAGTCTTATTTGCCACTACACAACCGACTGCTGAGAGTAAGGAGTCAACAGACCCGCGGTGTTCATTAGCCCACGATGATGCAGTCCTTACACCGGACTGTAGCGGTTCATGTGGTGATCATCTGATACGCAGTCCGTCTCCAGCTACTTCTCCATTCATCATTGACAGTATCGGCTCTAAGCCGGTTGATGGTGATTTGCATCGGAATCATACCACAGGAGCATTGGTTGTTGAACGTTGCTCATCTAATGCTGACCCAGGCATCTCTGGAATGCTGACTGCACATTCTGCTGCTGGACCACACGTCAGTCATGTGAGCTGCGGGTCCAATGACGTATTTGTCTCGAGCTCTTCTGGTGATTCACTCTCGGCTTCCTTAGTCGAGCCGTTGTCAACAGTTAACCGTTCGGCAGTACTTGGACATGATGGTCAAGATGTGGTATTATTGGCATCAAATGGTGATGATGCTACTCTTAAGTCGAAATCGATGGAAGCAAATGAGACAGTTGAAGCGTGCGCACCGGAACCACTTCAGTGCGTTTCTCGTCCATCTTCCGTGTCCGAGTCAGAGTCAGAGCCACTCGGAGGTTGCACGGAAGCACTGCTGAATCCGGACCATTGCATCAGTGACTTGTGCTTAGAAGACAATGATGACAATGATGCTGATGACAGTGTCTTTGCTGGTCTTCAGCACCATTCACCAGCAGCTACTGACAGCCTGACTAGTCATTCTAATGCAGATCATACCATTGCATTGCCTGTTGCCAATAATAGCATCAGACGTGATTGCGACTACTTATCGGATGCATCACAGTTGTACAATTCGCCTTTTTCGTACTTAAATGGTTTTCAGTCTCCTGTGAAGTTACAACCTGGTACTTCAGCATTCAGCCGCAGTCATATGAGCAGATCTGTTACTGTTGAAGGTTCATTCCAATCTCCACCAAGATCTCCAGTTGCTGATAGCACCCATATTGACAGCTGCTCTGTTCCACTTGATAGTAGCAGCCCTTTCAGATCTCCGCCGAAATTACGTGTCAGTATTCTTGAAGAAAAACTGACGCGGAGTAAAAGAGCTGCAGTGGAAGATCTTCAGTTGACAAAAATGTTATCGTTTGAATCGATTGAAACTTTGCCTTCTGCTGGGAGTGAAGCACTTGCAGCTAACACTGGTGTTGTCATAAATGCCAAAAGAATGATTAGCTACACCAGTTCACGTGATGCACTGGGGTCTGAGCTACAGCTCGCAGGGGTTCCAGATGCTGCAGCAGATACTTTAGTCACAGTTCATGATGAAGATCTACTGAATGGTATCACCAAGGGAGATGAGACAGTTGTTGCTGGAAGTGATACTGTGTTCGAATGTCTTCGTCCTTCAGCCGTGAGCTGCTGTGAAGATTACAAACTGGACTGGATGACAGAGTCATCCACAGCTACTGCTTGTCAGAGCTCTGTTGTAAAAACTGTGCATAAGCCGCCAGAGAGTGATGTTCAGTTCTCTGGAGTTGAGGCACGATGTGAGAATAGAAACTCGCTGCCCAGCAGTCCATCTTTTGAAGTGTGTTCCTCGAACAGGAAAGGCAGGCAGACCAGTGTGAAACAGCTGAAGTGTAAATTTGAATCTGAGCAGGACGTAGGATCGCACGTTGATGCAAAGAGCTCACTGAACTTTGCAGTAGCCTCTGCAGAGTCTAGTGCTACATATGAATTATCGAGAGATACCGCACATTCATCTCATGCACAATCAAAAGAACTGGAAGACACATCGTGCTCATCTCGATCGAATGCAGTTCAGCCTAGCCACACAAAGCATGATTCGGAATGCAGTAGCCCTTCTTCGTCAAGTAAACCTACCAGGGTTTCTATGAGAGACTTCAAACAGTGTCAGCAACCGTCGATATCTGCAAGAATCTCTTGTTTTGAGCCAGTGATGTCTGTGTCACCACCTGGTTGTCAGAAAGAGAACAAACGTGCACGTCTGTCTTCATTTGGCTCTGCCATGCCAGACCCCGCAGACACAAAGTTAAGCAATATGTCACATTCCGCGCAAGATGCTTCTATCAGAAGTTGTCAGAAGGATGACAGTGGCTGGTTTGTAGAGTCCCCTCAGCACAGCCGGGTGAGACATTACCAGCGCAGCTCATCAGCCGGCCACGAAGATCTCTTAGCACTGCTCAACATTCCTGCTACGTCTGCCAAACATATTCCACGACTGTCTGAACGCAAACGAATGTTTGAGATGGAAACTGCTAAAGTGAACTGTTCGGAATCCACCGGCTTAATTGCCCATGGCTCACCAGATCTTGAGAGTGGACCACAGAGATTGTCGAGTGTGGATAAAGAAAATTTGCTTTATGGCTACGAAGTTAATTGTCAAGGGCACGTGAACAGTTGTCGTAGCCTGTTTGAAGGAAATTCTGCTTCCACAAAAAGTGATTCATTCTATGGTGACTCATCACTTGAGATCGACTGCCATTCATTTAGGTACCCAGTAAATCGAGTTAAAACAAAAAAGTCATCTACAGACTACAGTATTATTGGAAGTATCGGCTAATTCCGTTGTATGGTTTAACTTCGGTTAAGCTTCTTACTGAACAATATCTCTTATTATATTGGGCATTCGTAGTTAGATGCATTTTATGAACAGTTGAGTTGAGTAATATTTGCTGTATAAGCTACATTGTTACTTGAAGTGGCACATTTTGTTAATATTTCATCAATTTGATGGAAGTTATGACCTTGTTACATACGTAGGGTAGTATTTGGTATTTTCAGTGAATATGTACCATATATAATATTATGACTGTACATAGCACAGTATTAAGCATCTGAGGAGCTTTCATCTGTGTCATAATGCTTAGTCATGTCACTAGTCGGCAGCTAGTAGATAATCACAATACATTTCCACTGCATTGCTCATTCTATACGTAGATTGATACTGACTTTATGCCGTTGAGCATTTCTGTGCTGAGTTCATATTTCTCCAGTGTAAGATGTTATTCCAGGAGTAGATTCAAACTGAGTTTATTCATTCAGATTCACTGTATTCCATCATGCTATTTGTTGAAAGCAAGCAGAATGCTGATATTTTCTTTGCTGTTAGCTACAGACGCATTTACATGCAGCATGCTTATTGCATCATGCTTCAGTGCCTCAAGATGCTGTTGGTTCAGTAACAGGATTGGTATTGGTTCTCTATAGCTCTACTCCAATTTTTGGGGAACCCAGTCTGATTTAGAGTAACACCTCATAAAATTTGTTGTTAAACAAAAATTGAAGGTAGTAATATGGTAGTCATATTTTACTGGACCCACAAATGATGGACTATTGTATCTGTTTTATTCGTACCATACTGGTAAAGTTTGTGCAATTAATGTTGAATTTTTTTTGGTGTTTTTGCCCGCATTGCAAGATGTACGGTAATGGTCTGCATTGTGGCAGTAGCCTAGTGTGTTTTCATTGTTCATAGTTACTTATAATGCTTCTCTGTATTTTAGTGTTAATAACAATGTTTTATTGACTAACTGTTTCAGAGTGTTGCCGTCATTACAGCTGATGTATTGTATAACCGATAACAATAGATGGATCAGTCTAAAGCTTGAACACATTTGGCGTTGACTGTTGAGTATGTTCTTGTTAGTATTACTTTAAATATGCTGATTGTTATTATATAATACTTATTGGTTCAGTATTGCTTAATTCAGTGTTATAGACGTTATAGTTCAGCAATTGCTAGAGGCAGAGTGAAATTTTGCACACATTTTCGTATTTCTTAATTAAACATTGCTTCTGATAATCAAAAATGCAGTATGCATAGTTCTTGTTGGGCACTTTTGGGGACACTTTCGAACATAACTGGGAGTAACTCTGAAAATGGCAAGTTTTATATGTTGTTAATTACTTCTATGTTTCACAGGTTTGAAGTTAGCTGTGCTGTGTTTATGCCTGTTAATGTGCACATTTATTGTGTACATTGGTGTATGTGGCTGATTTTATCTGAAACACACGGATCATTGGAAAAATATACAGTAGAAATTTTGACCTCATCTGATGAAGCACATTTTATGTAATTCACTTGCAACTACCCGAGCTATTAGGCAACAGTTTTTTATGAATGTCTGCATATAACTTGCATTGCTCAGTGTATAGTTTTTTTTACTAGAATTTGTCAGAAGGATAATCCCGAGTTTCATTCCTACTGATTGCAGTTTTTATTTGGTTCGTTTGAACCACTTTTTATCAAGAATGCTCAGTGGATACACATAAGCCTACCACATGTAAGCGTTAGAGTGTTTAGTTGTATTTCTTTCATTTAGAGTACCTCGTAGACCTTCATTCGTAAATTGACTTCTTTTCCGAGTTTCCTGTACTGTACGTCGTAGTTTCCGTTGTGCTTGGTAGTTACATGTTCTGTGATACTGTTACATAGCTGATTAACTTCTATGATACAGCAAATGAGCACATGTCAGTCATGTGTCTCTCCTTTATGCTGGTTTTCACGGCGCCGGAACATGTGTCACTAGTTTCTGAACGACCAAAATCTGCTTACTTGTAACAGACAGTTAGATGTAGGCAAGGCTGACGTATGATGACGTAAAATATGCATATGTTTTTCCTTTTCTACAGATCAGAAAAATATGGTAAGAAGTGTAACAACAACTCTATAAGCAAGATGTTGTGTACCACCAGTACTTGTTGTGAAGTGAAAGTGCCATTAATAATTTGCATCACGTCTCACAAATCGATACAAAAATTGCTTTTTGCAGAAATATAAATCAGTGTCGTCGGTCAGTTTGTGTTGTGGTGGTTTATGGTGTCATATGTGCTTGTACCAGTGACTTTGAATAGGCCGCCATTACTCTTATTCTAGTTTTACCATTCAATGAGTGACCAGTGAAATATTGACGCTTGTTGTATTTTGTACCCAGATTCTGCCAGTGGTGATGTTGCATTAAGCCCGAATTCCATTACGGCGACTTTGCGAAGTCGTGGACACAAATCATGGAAGTTCGCGACACAAATCACGTCGCCGACTTTCGCCGTGTATTGTAACGGACTAACTTGCAACTGGTTTGTCGCGGACTTGTCACGGACTTTGTCGCAAACATCTCAACATGTCGAGATGGTTTGTGTCCACGACTTTCCTCGCGGGGAAGTTTCGGTGAAAGTCGGCGTAATGGAATTAGGGCTTTATACTGTTCGTTAACTGTTGCTTATTGCGTCATGTGTTCAAGATACTTGAGTATTTCAGCGTGGTCTAGGTTTATATGCGATGCTGGCCCATTATGCGGCCCTCCGCCTCCCCCGTACCTTTGACTTTTTTGGCTGAAAATTAGCACCCCGGTTACTAGGATATACCTATATCGCACATGCAGACAGACCATGCAGAGGTGCGAACAAAACGCGCTATGCGGCCTGTAAGGACGGCCGTATATAATAAGCACTGTGTAAAGTGCAGACTGTGGCATTGGTCGGCAAATGGACTATGGGTTAGGAATAGGAACTGTGTGGCCACTAACCTGGATAATGTGTAAAAGTCATGGTCTCAGAGAATTTCAAATTGGTCAGGAAAAAGTCAAGGAAAACTGGAAAAGAGTGAATGTAGGCTATAAACATCATGCATATTTCCAGTATAGTCCTGCGGTTCTTATTTCACAATTTCTTTTAAAAATTCGCTGCTGTTACAGCAGTAGCCACGGTTTATTAAGTAATGAATCTTGAAAGCACAGGGGCTGTTTAAATTGATGTGAAGCAATGACTGACGACCGTAGCGTAAACGGTACATCGATGAATCTTTGCCTGTCCTATTGGAACAGTCAGGGGAAAGTCGGGGAATTTCATTCGGTGTGAAAACTGGAAAGTGGTCACTGCCTGTGGTTATTCTGCCTGTATGGGTGTGTGGTCTGAAGGCGCCCTAGCTCTCAGAAAAAAATAAGTTCACTGCAATTTCCGGAAATGTGGCTGTCCTCTAACGGCATCGAGCTTCTTTCTTTGGCCCATTACAACGTGCGTTGCTCGAGTGGTGTCTGTGTGGTCTCAAATGGGCGCTGCGCTGGCGTGTGCTATTGTGCAAGAATATTACTCCACGCCGGAGTGACCGACCGATACATCACGTGCTGTCTCTGTCCTCCGCAGAGTGATCTATGGATCCAGTCAGTCGTTGCAAGTCTGATGTGCGCGTCTGGGCATATACGTACATGTCGTCGTCTTCAGTCAGTCGCCCGCTGGTACCAGTAATTGTCACGCTGGGCACCTGTGCAGGTGTGATCTTCGCCAACGTCAACGTCGCGGGCGTATGTTCCCACAGCGCCTGCAGTGTGTGATGTGTGGGCTTCCAATGGTGATTGCTCAATAATGCTGAGACTCCCTATATTGAACAGCAGCAGTTGCACATTGGCAGCTGTATCAGTATAGCACAGGCACAGTCAATTATAGGTGTTTATATATAGGTAGGCTTATGAGCTAAACGTTGTATTGGCTTATAATTGAACCGTGTTGTAAATTTCACAGCTTATCAGAGACGCGGGTTTTTACTTCCGTACGAGTTAGTCACGAAGTTTTTTAATGAAATATTTAAATAAGCTTTTTACGGTGCCTATATTCTTCACGTTAAAGCAGCCAGCACCGTTGACAGTGTAGAGTTATAGGCCCTAGTATTGTATTAGACCAGCTAAACACTAACCAGCCGTGTTCACTGAGGAAACTACTTAGCTTCACGTAGCTAGCGGCGATTACTCTAGCGAACTGTAATTTATTGTTCAAAGAACGTATAGCGCCTTCTATTTATAACTTGTCCTAATTTTCGCGTCATGACCTTCACGAACTAACGCATATAGGCTTACGTTAACAAGAGGCCCAGCTTTCGCTAGGATAGCCGGCCGTACCAGTTGTCAGTGACCTTCAAGGTCATCCAAGGTCGATGATTTTCATGTCATTTGAAAGCCAATATGCAACTTCCTGTCAATGATCAATAGCAACCTAGGCCCTATCTTGCACCGTTTAGCCACAGTACATCCGTGAAAGACGGCCGGACAGAGAGACGGATAGACGGACGGACGACAACCATGACAACAGCTCGACCGTTATTTAAGTAGGCCTACGGTCGGCTAAGGGCCTAGGCCTACTGTTAAGCAATTCGTGAATTGCCTTTTATGGCATTGCATTTTGGTCAATTTATAAATAAAAATCTGCATTTTTAACATTGTACGTTTGAAGGGTGCATTCAGTCGGAAATCGGAATGCGCTAGTAAAACGTAGGCCTATACTGAGAGAAATACACGATGCCGTTTATCGTTATTCTGCTCAGTTACAGAATGACTCATGAGCAATGCGAGTGGGACGGTTTGTCGATCGTTGATGGCATTGATAGGGACGAATGTGTCGTGTGACCAGCTGCTGCTGCAGTGCAAGGTGAGTGACGCACGCTGCACGGTGCTGACTAGCTGTCGCACAGGTCGCCAAACGGGCCTCAACGCACCGGCGCTCGGATACACACGGCCATGCTGCGCCTTTCATCGGCGAAGTTGATCTCTCGCACAGGACTGCGACCGAATGGGGACTCGTGTCGATAATGGATTAGCTATAGCTGTAATTTTAGCTCTGGGTGTCTGGGATTCGGGTTCGCCATTCCGAGCGGCCGCAAAATTCTTCTTCTTAGGTGTACGGTCAAACTTCAACAAGTTGAAGGCTCCAGACCAGTAGTGGTTGTGGACATGCCGGCAGTCTTGAGTGCAGAAAAACCATGAAAGATGTCCAGGTGCAGAGTCGAACTGAGTGCTAATTAAAATAGAGATGTGTCTCTGGCTTTTCACGGAAGGGTCACGACTCCCTTTCACCAGAATCGGTGGAGTACCTCGACCTCCCAGAATGCGACGACGACGAAACTGTACTTTATTAAACGCTAGACTAACTCTAACACTGGCCCTAATCCTGTCCCTAATCGTGGCGGTCTGACGGAATGGCGGACACCGGCACCACATCTGCAGTGTGTCTTCATTATACGACTATCCTCGCCATTCCTGCACGCTCGGTTACCCGTTTCTTCAGTCTACAGCAGTAACTGTAGCCCCCGGCATGCACTTGGTCGCGCGCCTTCGTGGAGGTCGAAGTTCAGCCACACAGTGATATAATTCGTAAATTGTTTAGCGAAAGCCACATGTACAAAGACGTACAACTCTTCAGATCTCAGCCTGCTCGCTGTTTAATACACCCACGTGCTGTGTAACCATGTCTGTGTCACATGGGCTACTTTTAGTTTCATGATTATTGCGTCCTTGAAAGTCGCCTTATATAAATTGAGATACAGTGCGCGGATTTGAAGCTGACATACTTGCTTTCGTACACAAAATGCTGCTCTTAGCTACCTAGTTGTGTAAAATAACTAGCTAAAAGTTGAAGTAGGTCGATAAAACTACTGAGTTTTATACATTGAGCATGAAGTTTTATATGCCTAATAATAACGACCATCGAATTAAGTCATTGCTGTAAACGGCTAAACTACGACTTTTGCATTTCACAAGGCAGTGTAGCAACAGTATCAAGGTGAGAAGAGCAAAACTAGGCCTACAGTCATTTGTATCAAGTTATTTCGTGATGTTGCGTGCCAAAAATAATTAAAATCGGCCAATCTTCAACGGAGTTATTCAAAAAATAACATTGGCACAGTATTTTTGGTAGGCTACACGATGCATTATTGTTTTTTAGTCTTTCGTGAGCATAATCGTTTTTAAACTTTTGTGTCCTCACTTTTCATCACGAAAAAAGGGAAAGAAAACGGGGTCATAAGAGAAAGACAGTAGTCCCAGTGTCGGCGATTCGGCTTTGTGTGTCGTCACGTCTACACACAATACGGCGCGTGAACACGAATAGTGAGCGCCGCGTGTGAACTTTGTGAATGGCACTGTGGCGCTGTTGGAGTTATGAATGAACGTTTTTCGTACCGTACTAGTTTTCAGATGTCGCTGATGGTCGTTCGTCCGCCCACGCAACTTGCGCTCGCCGACGAGTGAAATTTATGAATGAACGCGTCGCGGGAGTGGATGAGGGGGTGGGGGATTCATCTTCACGCGTGTCTGCAGTCAGTGAATGGGGCGCTTGAAAAAAACTGCCACGGCCGACTCGAGCGGCGAGAGAACGACCGGTTGGCCGGTGCCCCATTATAGGATCGCCCCCAGAAAAGTCTTCCCGGCCGACAATTTACCGGCAAAAATCCGCTACGACGCGAGTCTGCCGCCGCACGTCGTACCGTTTCAAAGTTATTTCCGGCCGGGGAGACTTTTCTGGGGGCGATCTTATAATGGGGTGACTTTTTTATGGGGCCGGCGATATTTTAATAAGGGGAGACATATAAAATCCGTGATTACCTCTCGCCGGGCGGATTTTTCATGGGCAGATATTTTAACGTGACACCGGCCGGTGTGGCGCCGTGCAAGTTAAACACCCCGGCACGTCAAGGCGACCGACTCAGCAATGCAATAGACGCCAGTCGGCTGCAGCATATTGCCAATGTCGCCTGCCCGGACGGCCATAAAGGCTGTTCGCCCTGCTGCGACCGGAGACACGCACTATATTTAGCCGAGTCGCGGTGAAACTTGAGAAAGTAAACACAGCTATTTGTCTTGGTTGTTCAAACACTCTAACCAGCGTAACTACCATCGTGCTTGGCCGAAATTCGAGTGACATCAAGCTGAATGCAGCTACTACAGATATAACTAGGGCCTATGTCAATTCCCCAAACAAACGGAAATTTCAGTAATGGTACTATACCGCTGCATGATCCACTGTAATAAACTTTCGGCATTACTGATAATCATCAGGTGCACCACCGAGTGTCCGACAATATTTAAACACCAGAGATATACTATGTCTCGGGACCATCATCATCGCAAGTCGGTTGACATAACGACCATACGCGCGCTACTCGAAAATTAGCCCATACAACTGGCTAAACTGCTAAAAGACGCGAGGACTCGACGTAGGCCTACGAAATTGGATAATTGGCTACGAATACCATCGCTACGTGTATTTAAAGCATGAATTCATCAGACTTAATATCGGTCTTGTACTTGACATTTCAGTCTTGTGTACCAATGCTGCAAGGCACAAGCTGCGTCGTATAGCACTGCGTTCAGAAGCTCCGAAGAATCGCAAATCGCTAATTAGCCTGCAGTCTCTTTTTCTTTGTGCGTCAGCCGTCAGCTAGCTTAATTCGTCGTTCAATACAAAGTTTCGTTGAATATATGACGCTCGTGCACAATATACGCCAGAAAACTAGACTCACTGCGAAGTCACAAAAGTGCAGTGTATCATCTGTATATAAGGCTTATACCTGAGTAAGTAAGTAAGTAAGTAAGTAGATTTACGCGGCGCACATGAGATGGTCAGACATCACTCAAGTGTATGTGAACATCGGACGTCAAACGTCTGTGATGGTGGAATAACGCAGCGTCTGAATTCAGTGCTGCATGTGTGCACAGACAGGCGCTCGGTGTTGAAGTTTCACAGTTGGGTGACATCACGTCAACACGTCACGGCTTCAAACGCTGGTTGCGTCCCTGCCGTGCTGTTCAAACTTGATCCGTGTGAAAATCTGAGCTTTAGGCATAGGCCCTTGCCGCGTCAACATTAGTCTGTGCATTATTGCGCAATATAAATCCCACATCAAATTGTCCATTTTCCTGTCCATCATAAATGATCATTTGTTGCACATTTTAGCATCATATGGGCTGAAACCGCAACTGCTTTACTTCAAAAAAAAAATTAAAACCTTTGGAGTTTTACGAGTCGGTTATACAGGAGGCCTGCTGTGCAAATTTTGGAAAAAGTAAAATTTTCTCAAACGGACGACCCCTTAGCAACATCTGACCTATTTCATGTCCCGGCCAAGCATGACAATTAAGGGGCTGCATGCAAAATTTTGCCGCTTCACGTCGTGCCGTTACGAAGTTATTTCCGCCCGTAACTGTCAAATTATATAGGAAAGATTTGCAGTTCATTGCACTCATTAAAGTAGGCCATATGTTGTGCAAGACAGGTAAGTACTTGGCACCGTAGATCCATAACGGTGACATAGATGAAGTGTACGAGTCAAGTGCAGTGAGGGGCGCGTAAATGATACGAGTGACAGCAAATTAATCAAACTGACATTCAGCGCGCGCTCTTGACACACAAATTAGCAAAACCATCTTGTCTTCCTTATCGGCGCTAGACATAGTGACCGCTAAAGACACTCCTTTGGGAATGCATACAGTAAGTATCGGTCTCACACGACGTCACGAACGACAATGACAGTCATACACAGTGTCAACAAAACAGGACTGTGCACAGGACAAAGAAAGCAGTTGGAAAATTGTTGCACGTGATCACGGTGATCTTCCGTAAGCTTATACAAGAGCAATAGCGTCCGGTTCTATGGCACTGTGCACACAACTGTCAATAGGCTAAATACTCAGTAAAATGACAGCCAGTTAAGAGTTCACGTCATTATGATCGACGAATCGAATAGGCCTATGTAGGCTATTATGCTTGACAAGCACCCTGAAGACCTTGACGTCCAAGAATGAGCTTAACTGCATGAGCGTTTTTACCTTTCGTTCGTTGCCATTTTCACATCTTTCGCCCTTCACAGTCATTGATCAATCTTTCTTCACGTGCCAACATTTATTTTGTTCTCCTAGAATATACTAATAGGCCTAAACGTTTCGCTGACAATATGTGACTGCGGTCAGATATACTCTCAGCAAAACGTTTAGGTTTATTAGTTACACTGTTCACACACTGAGAAAAAAATTAAATGCATGCAAAGAAATGAGCTATAGCAACCCACACTAAATGCGCACTGTCAAACTAGCTTAGCCAATATTAGGCTACGTCAAGCCGTCTTCGTTTTAATGCCAGTATAATACATGAACAGTGCAGTCTTTCATCGACTCATGAAATGGTTCAGAATTCAACGTAAACGACCAGCATCCGGGTTCTTTGCTAATCGACTTCCTGTCAGTGTCAGCAGCGCACAGAACTAACATGTGTCCACGCCTGATAAGGTGATTTTCAGTAGCCTATAATGTTCCTATCATCTTCATCATCATTGACCACACACACTGAGCACTGACGTCTGTGTATACTTAAGCGGCACTCGCGCTCCATGGCATCCGTCAGCAGTGTCGTGCTAATAACTGTTTTGGCCGGTGAGCGTGCGTGCGTGCGTGCGAGCGTGCGGTATGGATGTCGCTTCAATTATGAAACTCAAACGGTCGAGGCGGCTGCAGCCGCTGGCATGCTGGGCTGCGAATCTGGACAGAGAACAGAGAAGATAATTTATCCTCAGATGAACACTTATCGTGGCACACATCTCACATCCGGCGCGCGACATCATTGGTCGTCCAAGGGGCGTCATTTAGGGGGAGGGGCTATGGGGGTTTACGAACCTCCCCCAAAGATTTACGATTTTAATTTTTTCTCTGTAAATCGTATCTTTGAAACAGTGTTTCTGCTGCAAGAACGATACGTTGCATAGAGATCCCAAACTTACTGAAACGACCCCGGCTGTCCTACCGACCTGATGACGTCACGGTGTCCATCGACAGCGACCGACAGACCGGCTTCCGGTATCATGGCGGCGCGTCGCAGCATGCTGCGCCGCGATTGGCCGCCGGACGCCGACCAATGAAAACGTGCCACTGGGATCACGTGGGCCTCGGCGGGCGACTGAGGAGCGTGTGAATTAAAGCGAAGGTCTAGCCAGCGAGCCAGTGAGCGAGTGGGCGAGTGGGCGACAGTGGTACGTTGCTGTCCGCTCCGCTATAGACTACCTCAGTGAGCGTCGCTGTCACACGCTGCACGCTGTGCCTGTCAACCATTCAGTCAGTTCATCCTCGGCTGCTGCCTGTGTTACTTCTGGCATCGTCCAGAAAAAAAACACGACCGACCAGCATTTAGCGGGTTGACGCTGCTGCATGCGGTCGAGGCATCATAGGTGTGCTTACCTGCCGAGTGACGTCACTTACAGCTCACTCCAGGTGGACACCAGGTGAAGTGAAGTGCCTCGCCGCCGCGAGCAGGGTAGACGGAGGATCCTTCGGTAGATGCTGATCGGACGCTGGCAGAACGCCGTCTTGGAGGACCGGCTGTAGACGTAGGGCCCGTGGCAGCTGACGACCTCCTCTAGGACGATGCCGAGTTACAACGCTGTATGTGGTGCCTCGACGCGCTGTCTGACGCTCAACGGTACTTCATCATTACCACCCATGCCGCTATCCGCAGGTGCGTGCGATTTTTCAAAGAGATCTATATTTTAGCACTATTATTTTATGATTATATGCTATTATGCGTAAAGTCCATGGCTTGTCTATCTCTTTGTCGTCAGACTGCAGTATTGCATTGCTCGGATTCGGTGAGCTTCTCACGGAGATTCTGTACGCTATAAATTAACTTACTTAAAATTTGCTGGGTACTTGTATTGTATAGAATCGTCAAAAAGCAACAAAATAAAAATGTAAATGCAAATGCAATACAGTAGAAGTAAGGAAATAAGTGAGTATAAAAGTAAATTTGTATTGCGCACAATGTCAGCAGGAAATCCCGATGAATCTTAGGCGCAGAAAAGTAGACATGAGTAATATGCTGTTCAGACGGGTTGCATTAGCGATGCAACTGCAGCATTGCATAGGTTAATTATGATCTGCAGTAGCTTAAATCTGTGAATTAGTCAAAGCTAGATGCATGGTGTAATTCAGACGACGTGAACTGAATGTCGCCGCTCACTGGTCAATTGCATGCAGTCAGCGTCTCTTTACGTTTATTGCTGCTGTCCTACGTGCACTGATGACAGTTTTACACAGCATCATCCCATGCCGCTTTCTCGTATACACCTTGGAGATGCTGCAATGCTGGTCATTCGTGGATTAGTTACAATATTAGTATAATTAGGGATCACTGTTGAATATCACTGCCAATTGCAATTGCACATTTGCTGATCGGTTTACAGCAGTGTCAGAAAGTAAGCAAATACTGACGACGAATCGACAGTCTATAAATAGGCCCGTGCGTTTTCTTTATGTCGTATATAATATAGTTTAAGGCGTTGTGCCGCAGGATCTATGTAGGTGACATATATATTATAGCCAGACGGCCTAAAGGTGGGACGATTGTAGAGTTTGTGAGAACGAGTTGTGTGTGTGTGATATATGAATGACACTCCTACGAGTTTCCCATGATTCATTCATTCATGATCACCTGCAGCATGCGGCTGAGAGCGGCCACGCATGACGGACTAGTACAATGTCATTCATATGGGCAGCGAATGCATGCAGTCTATATTATTATAGGTTTATAGTAGTTTATACTCGTCAGTCAAAGAGCAGTGCTTTATATAGCTGCATGTGAATGCTGTCTCCTTGACAGAATGCCTGCTGCCACGCTATCGTGACGCAAGCATGCACTGCAAAACCTTTCTTGCTCGCGACCATCTGTGCTCGCGACCCAGTGGCGCAGGCGCTTTGTCTGTCTTGAGTGCACTGTATTCTGCAATGACGACACACAGGACGCTATAGTTGACTATAGTTGAGTTTTTTTAGTTTGTGGGCAGCATTTTGGTAAATAAAAATGTACACGATTTATGTTGCTATTCTGGGAAAGGATTTTTTTCAATTTTCATTTTGTTTAAGCATAGCAGTGTTCGCTGGTATAAGAATCACGCTGCTGAAACGTTGACTTGCAGCAGATAAGCTGCTTATAGTAGGCCTACGACGTCATGGTGTATACCGTCAACGTGCAGGAGCTAGCGGACAGAAAGCGAATGAATCGAGTTCGTAATTGAAACAAGGTCACGACTTGTATACACATATACATACACATGTATAGTGTATGTATGTATACTCAGAACCAGCGCGCGACTTGCCGCTCGAATTTCGACACGTTTGCCAATCGGCTTATAGACCTGTACGAACGACTGCACTCTGAGGAGGCGAGGTGCTTGCTAACGACATGCAAATGTCACCCGTCGACTCGTACTGGGAGCGTTGAAAATGCAGGACCTGACAAAGACGCACCTTCTTCCCGTTCTGCTCTGTTGGCCAGGCAGCGAAGTTTATTTGTTTATTACTGTGATCATGACTATGACTGCTATGTTTTTATTTCGTTCTTTTACGCTTGACTATTTTTATTGCATTGTATATATTGTAAGTATTAGTGTGTTGTCTTTGTATGTATGTATGTATGCCTATGTATGTATAATGTATTATACCAATCCAGCCACTGGCTGCCATACACAATAAACCGTATTATATATAATACAATATCAGGTCGTTGGCCCCTGCATGATTTCAAAACGTGGCGAGACTGCCGGGGGATGAGATAATCAGGCCTACAACAAAAAACAAAACTTTAATATTGCTGATTCTTACACTAAACGAACACAAAAGTATTTTAAACTTATATGCCAAACTTTTACAAGTGCTCAGTGAACGAGAAGGCAACTGCCCCCGTGCGCCCCAACATAAGTAAATAAGTAAAATAACGTCGATTGTGTAGCGCGTAACGTTAACAACCTCTAATGTGCTCACATAGCATGGTCCTGATTATAACTTGTTCACCAATGCAGCAACAGAGTTTGGTCCGCCACTTTTAGGTCCTGCATTTTCAGTCGACCCGCTGCACTGTCGCCGTGTTTGTACGCGCGCGCCGGTGCCGACGTTTACAGCATGCGAAGTTGATCTCTTCTCTAGCGTGATGCGTATTAGCGGCACCCGAAGGACACACGCACGTCCAGTGTTGTCGCTGTTTGCTTTTCACTGCGTGCTCTCATCTTAAGCGGCATTTTAGTCGAGCTTAGGTTGCATTTATATTGCTATATTTTAGTCGCTAAGTCAGTCGACATGTGAAGTCCATTCTGTCGCGATCAAGCAAGACGTTTATATGCATGGCTTCAGTGCTCATTCAGTGTTTTTTGCGCGTACCGATCACATTCTGCAGACTCATCATAGCAAAACGTAATATTGTGATTTGGTAACAAACGTTTGCTTTTGTAGAAAATTCGCTGCAAGTGTACGGTCATCAGCTACTCTGCGTTTTAATTGACTTGTATAGTGACACGCAGTGTAATAGGCCTACCTACTACATTTAAAGCCTGTATTAAAGCGCACTAACTTAGATCAAGCTGGTATCGAATGGAAAATAGCAGAAACGAGACGTCAGTCATCGGTCGTAGGCACCCGAAGGTGCGTTACTGTTAACCCAAAGAGATACGTGAAGACAGACAGATAGCTACGAAAGCGATGCGCGGGCGCATTTGTCAAAGTTGAAAGTGACGCACGTCAGACGATCAAGGAGACGGTGCAGGAGGACAGTGGCGCCTGGGATGGATGATGGGTGAGTGAATCACGGGGTCCATGGATGGGTTGACCTGCGGCGCGCCTAGAAGACACGGACGGACACACGGCTTGTAGTAACGGTAATTGAAGTCAGAAGCGTGTACGGCACAGCAGCAGCGGTCATTAGACGTCGATAATAATGAGAGCTGATTGTCTGCAGTGCATTCATCCAGTTCGCCGAGCCAGGGGCGTCATTTAGGGGGGGGACTGCCAGGACTAGGGAGGGTCAAGGGACCCATTCAAGAATTTGCGATTTCAATTTCTTTCTGACTCTTTGTGAGTCCAACTTTTGCTCCCCAATTGACCTTTACTGTGTAAACTGCACGAAATTTGGCCAGTGTTGATTCTCAGAAAAAAACCATTCAGATTGTTGCCACCAGATGTCACGTTTTAAGGCTGAAATGCACCAAATTCGGGGGACAAGAAAAGGCGGAAGGAAAATGAGGTAAGAGAAAGAGAAGGGAATTAAAGGAGAAAGGAAAGGGAAGAGAGTGAGATCCCCCTAAAGATTTACTGAAATGACGCCAGTGCGCCGGGCTGCAGGGTCAGTGCGCCGCCGGTCGCTCTGGTTCTGCTGCTGATGCAGTGGCGGTCGACGCGTACGTCGTCCTTGGGTTGCGGCGTCCGTACAAAGTGGCCTACTCGGCGGCGGTGAGCGCGACTCTGCATGGCCCCGTCTGATGACAGACACGTCTAGCTCGGCCAATGTCTGACGGCGCGTCCACTTTGTACTGTAGCCGTGGCTAGGATAGCACGAGCCGCTGCTGCTGCTGCTGCAACCCGATACAGCATCGCTTACATCTTCATCTTCGTCACCCATCACCTGCCTCTGTGCATGGCTCTTCTTGAAAGTCGAGTCTGGCGATTACAGCAGTGTGCACGTATTGTTTTATCATTGCTTAATTTATTTCAGTAATCAATCTTACTGTAAGACATTCCCAAGAGAATAATCCAGTTCAGCATCTCCATAATCTATATAGATGGTTAAATGATTAGGCTAATGGTTAAATGCTATAGCTCTTCATAGGAACTTATCTCAGAGCTACGGAGCGTCACCCGTCATATATCACACAGTGTTACCTGCCACCCGACACAGGTGAACGCGATACTCGATTTGCCTACCCAGGAGGGATGGAAGGCTGAGTTGACCTAGCGGCTGGTTACATACCGAGATGGTTTACCTGCCCGCAGGCAGTCACTCATCAAAGTACTAACCCGGCCCAGCGTAGAATAACTTCGTTGATCGGATGAAACGTTACCGCTACGCTAAGCATGAATACGAATTTACTCAGCAGTGTACGAGTTGCGTTCTGTCATTGGCAAAGCTGGCACACTGCTGATGATGCTTCGCACTAAGGCAGGCCTAAATAGCTTCACATAAAAGCAGCAAAAATCGCATGAAGAATGAACGCTGCTTATATATAAAAGTCTTGTCATGACTGCGCCGGCGAACGGCGTAGGCTACTGTACTCGTGCGGAGCGCGGTTAAAAGAGAAGCCTATAGTCTCTATCTGTTAACCATGGTTCGAACTTGCAAGTTGTAAGCAGGCCCTTGACTATTGTCAAGCCCGTCGAGAGGAGGGGGTAAAGAAGTTAGCCCGGGCCCCGCGACGTCTGAGGGCCCCGCCGTCGCTCAAAAGTATAAAATACACCAAAACGCGCCATTACAAAGAAAATTTTTAAAAAATCCTCAGATGGGCCCGCCGAAAATGTTTTCCCCGGGCCCCGCTGTGGCTTTCGACGGACCATGCCCGTGACTCTATTGCTGCTTTTGGGTGACGCTATGCAGTATGCAGCAAAGGAGTGGCGGGCGAATCGTAGCTGCTGAGATCAACGCTTTACACGTTTCGATGCAGATGTTCCAGTCTGCTTCCTGGGCCTATGCAGCGTACTGCAGCGCGCAGTCGTTGCAGCTCTCGTGCGCCTAATCGTCCAAAGACGGCCTTTGATCGTAGTGCACTGTTCTGGTGCGGACACGCCTATAGCTCTCCGTGTCCGTCCTTAGTCCAGTCTGACTGCATTGCCGTCCACTGCAGTGACGTTCCCCTTCCACCTCTCCAGGCAGGCTACTGGTGAACTGCGTGTTTGTGCGCACCGATGCCGACACGCCTAGCAACCGTTCGCACGGCATTAAACGTTGGCCTGCTGCCGGTGGCGCGAAATACTGTCAGTACGTTCTAGCAAGTAATTAGAATTCAGAACAGTCCGGACAAGGCTGTTCACGTTTTTTTGACGCGACTGATTTTTATCGCACCGTCTAAGGGTGGAACATTAGACGTTTAACGTCACGTCAATCCCGGGTAGCTTGCTGAAAGACTGAAGGAGACTCAGGGAAAAAATGAACGTAGATATCGCTTAATTCGGTCCGCTTCATTGAACAAAAATGCAGTTCTCGTTTCTGCAAAATACAACTGTTCAGTCAGCATGATTCACTAACTTATAGCGTCTTGGTATTCAGCATGCGGATTTTTGTCATTTGCTTGCAAACTATATGACATACACCATGACCACTTTCTGATTATTGTACTAAAAACGTTTTCTATGATTGTGATATTTATCTACTAACATATTACATCATTTGTGTATTTGTATCATGTAGACGACTGCATCAGCAGCTGTGTAACTCAGTCGTGTATTCCTCCGCTGACGCCGAGCAGCAATCAGAAGTTGTCTCAAGCGATTCTTGCCATCTTTCACAGTTTCGACATGCAACAGCTACACATTCCCCGAGGTCTGCATACGACGTCATATTTTAGTCTTTGACTCTCAAAAATTAGCAATGCATAGCCTAATATTCGGCTTTTTTCCTGTGCTGATCATCTTTAACAGCCAATATAAAAAGGACAAAAGCAGTAGGTATGGAAAGCCATTTATTTCGGGTAAACAGAAGATGAATGATGCCAAAATGAAGACTATTAGCTTAATCACTTATAATTACTTGTAACAGAAAATCAAGTGTAAGTTTATGCCAGTGTCCGGGCATCATGCAAGTCATCGGTTGCGTTGTGATGACGTACGCTGTATATGGCTATTGGCTACAGTCGTGAAACTTTCTCACATTAGAAACTCTCTCTCGCCCATCAACTGACGTCGTTAGCGACACTAAAAAGACGAGATTGGCCTACCAAGCCACGCTGCTGTCGGTGTCCCCGCGTGCATGAGAAAGATTAAGAATGATGCTGTCTGCAGGGTGACTGAATGGATTTTGGCTAACGTATATAACGATTTTGTCATCAGTCACTCATAGTATATAGACTTGCGTTGTTGGACTAAGTGACTTAGTTAGAGGGAGATTTATATCGCTGATTAGTGTGCTGTACGTGTGCACGGCTCGGCTAGATCTTGCCTCGTTCAGTACAGTATAGGGGGCCTAGAGTACATTGAGTCAGTCGTCATCGAGACAGCCACAACTTGCTAATGACTGGTCGATGCAAATGAGTTGACGCCGTCACGGTTGCCGGACCACATCACCTCGCCTCCAGACTGCAGAGGGTGCACATGCACGCCGTTTATCAGCAGGTGACCGAATGGGATCGTGCGACGTCATGGACGATGGTAAACACTGACCGAATACAACGCTTAGGCCATTGCTTCGCTGTTGATGGTGAATTGATCAAGTTACTTTTCACCCGCCTTTACAGTTAATGTATACAGACACGAGCGTGTTTATCATATGCTCTGGTAAACGGTTCTTTCTTTAAAAAAGGTAAAGGTAGTCAATTTGTATAGCGCATCGTCGCGAACACGCCTGTCATGCGCTTTCGTCACTAAACATAGCCGCCGGCCGCACAGCCACCGCGTGCAGCCTGCAGACACAGGCTAGCGCAGCGGCCGGCTAGGCAGCCCCAGTCAGCTGTACTAAGGTTCCCATCTTTCGTAACCGATATATAAATGGGTTACTACTCATTTAACCGACCCCGGAGGGATGGCATGCTGAGTTGGCCTTGTTGGTTGACTGATAGCGGAATTAGTTCACGGCGGAATGAAGATAGGAGTTGACAGTTGCGTAGAGATGCCGGCAGCGAGTTCCATGTGGACGGTTCTGCGACGGCCAAGCTGTGATTGGAACGGCAAGGTCGCCACGTTCAGCTGAACGCAGGTACCCACGGCCCAGGGGTTCTCAGCGGTTTTGGCCCAAACGGTGATGACTATCTTCTGGGTATATTCGCTGTTGTCATCGTGAATGTTTACGTTCTCCTGAATCGTCTGAACCTGCGACGCCGTAAATGCCCCGAAGTGTCACGCTGTGGATCTAGCAAATAGTAAGCCGACTGCTGTGATTGCGAAGCGAGTTAGTGGCGCAGTCATATTATTGCCGTTCAGTTCACGTGATTCGATTTGACCTCACGCGTGGTCGATCGTCGCCATTTCACTCCCGCGGACTTGTCGTCTTAGTTGACCTCAGATTCTAGGTCAGGTCACGAAACTTCAGTGTCTTTAAATTAGGCTACGTCATTATTCGCGAATTATTCGCGACATTGCAGCTACAGCTCAAACATGTTCATCATGACACGTTAATTACCAAGAAACTACCTGCGAAATGAAAACATCGTAGCCCTATATTTCAGTAATGCGCCGTTTACACGAGGAAGCATAGGACCTACGTGAAGCACACTTATGAAGCACACTTATGCCTAGAGCGCACGTCGTGCACTCTTATGGGGTGTTTGCACGATACAGCAAACGTCCAGCAAATTTCCAGCAAATGTATTCAAAATACATGTCCTAATGCTAGATGTTTGCTGGACGTTTGCTGGATCGTGTAAACACCTTATTATAGAGCTGGCTTGATAACGAAGCTAGTGCTAGCTCTGTGTGCTTCATGTATGCTTCCTCGTGTAAACGGGGTATAACAGTGCTCAACACTCGTTCAGAATAAGAGACCGAATCTTATCTTATGTCAGTCGATACGTTTGTGCAAATCAGTTAACGAACTTGACATGTTGACCTGAGTCGTTAGCGTTCTGTGAAATATGATAGACCTACTGTGCAGTTTAGCAGCAGCACTGACTGTGTGGCGTAATGATTAGCATGTAAAACTTACAACATGGGTCTCCCGTAGCTACAAAAGATGTCACTTTTTGTGATAACCAGTGACATCGCGGGAGGGTGGTGTGGGGAGGGCATCTACGATTCTGCCCAAATTTTTGGCTGGCTGTCGGAAGATTGTCAGACTGTCTTCTTGTCGGAACAATTTTACTCAAAAGGCAAAACTTGGGGCCGAAAACTCCCATTTTAGGCAATTTTGGGGCAAAATTTGAAATCTACAGCTCTCATAATCTCTCCCGTCGAAAAATTTGCAACTGCAGTCTGTTGGAATTCCGTTGGAAATTTCCAGTGTCTGTCTATGAATAGGTGCAGTGCATGGTGAGTAAGTAAGAGTAAAAAAACCGTGAATTCAGTGTTTGAATTGCCGGGAGAGTTTGTGGGGTTGAACCCCCCAACTGTTTTTTCAACCCCCTAACTCACTGTCAAATTATGCACTTAAGGGTTAGCTATATACTATATATACATACCATTTACATCACAATATTGGTCGGGCTCCGACCGTCGAAAGGTTCAATCCCCAGCTAATTTTTCGCAATTCAAACACTACGTGAATATATATAACGCATAACGTTGGAAAAAACCAACCTCTGATGGCGAATGATGATGCTGCGTGTAGATCCGAGCCGGTGGTCGTGTCATCACGTCCAGCTGTGGCTGCAGTGGGCCGTGCAGAACTTCTCGTTCGACGGGGTCGACATGTCCAAGTTCGACGGCTGTAGTGGAGCCGAGCTGCTCGAGCAGGGACGCGACGCGCTGCTGCAGCGAGCACCGCTCTATGTCGGCGACATCCTCTGGGAGCATCTCGACATTCTCCAGAAAGGTACGTCAGCGACGTTCCGGTATCTGGTCACTCGTCCGGAGGGGCACTAATCCGAAATTGGCTATGACGCGGTCCGACATAGCTGAGGGCCGCCATAACCAAAGTCCACCAAAAGCAAAGACGCAATGTATCTTTATTCTTAACCCTCTTACTCATCTTAATTCTATCCTTACCTATCCCTGTTCAGACTAGTGCCGCTTCGGACTATAGCGAGGCGTTAGTGAACCGTCTGAACTTTCAACTCTGAGCCATCCTCTAAGGACTACACAGACGTAGCAGTCAATGGTCTTCGTTTAGAAAGCTATGCACCAAAGGCATCGAGATGAACGGACAAGAATGGGGAAGGGAGTCTCCTTCTCCCCCATCCGACTAGGGGTCCAGCGTCTTTGGCTTCTCCAGCAGAGTAGTAGGGCAGTGAGTCGCAGTTGAAAACGGGTTTTGGTCCATTTTGAGCTTGAAAGAACACGTATAATGAGATTTGCTATTTTTGATGATGTGAAAAACGATGAACAGAAGTAGGTCTATAAATTGTTTATATCGATACACATAATGACTTAGTGATACACAAATTTTGTTTTTTTCGGTATGAATGGCCATACATATTTTTCTTCTGCCAGGACTTATTTATTTGACTTTAAAATGTTAAAGAAAATAGTTTTTTTTGTTAATTATGCACGCATACACGAGATACACAGACTGGTTAGATTATTAAATGTAATTATAATACAAGTATGAACGTATAGTCGAGCTGATGTCGGTCTGAATGAATGATAATTAACTTTAACCATGAAACCATCTTAGTGCATCCCGCCTATTGACTCAGCGGAAGACGCTATTTTATACATTTTCATACGTCATCGGCTTCAGTGATACGAGTATTTGCACTCGGGGAAGCTAAGTGGTGCGTGCGTGTGTAGGCCTACTAGCTGAGTGGTATAATGAGTGCTTATTTTGAGAGCGCAGAGCGACGTTGTGAATGGTGAAAAAAGTGTGACCCTTTGAGCCTTGTAACGTCGTTTAACAGTTCTAACGTCATTGATTTTCCCGATGCAATGCTTTGGGGGGCTAGATAAGACAAAGACATTAGTTGTCAGCAGTAGCGTAACTTCAAATTCTCCCCCCCC
>Ga0056128_1000879_pt1 | contig 30659 bp, 16 predicted proteins | sample WorMetLIZISLAND2_FD_71113 | JGI IMG/M metagenome (GOLD analysis project Ga0056128, IMG submission 71113) | Marine gutless worms symbiont microbial communities from Max Planck institute for Marine Microbiology, Germany - Olavius geniculatus... ...
ATAGGTATATATATATATATATATATATATATATATATATATATAAACGCGCCCACTTTTATTTCGTTGATGTCTCTTTATATACAATGATGGCCAAATAAAAATAAACCAGAAGGAAGCAGAGATATGAACGGCACATAGGCCCACAAAAAGACGTACTACGCTGATATCCTCGCCATGGTATATAATCCTAGATAGCTTAGCCAGCGGTCTTATCCCTCTTGCGCACAGCGATCACGTAGCCATTCGATTTTCAAAGCCAAGCCACTAGTTTGAGGACATGGCCAAGGCGAAACAATTGGCCAAAACTAAGGCCACTAAGTAAGTAAGTAAAGTAGGTAAAACTAGGTAGGCCTATGTCGATCTTATACTGCGTACTAAAAACCAGTATAATCTTATTCGAACCGTTAATTGACCGAAAAACGCTTACTATAAAATTATTTTACTTACTTTTCTTACTTACTTAGTAACCTTATTTTTGGTTTCAAACGCCACCGGTATGATTTTGGTTTTAGCCTTGATGATCACTGGATTTGGCGTTGAAAATGCTGGCTTCAAACCCATCCCTGTAACGATCAGCTCAGTGGCATAGACAAAGAAGACGGGGGGGTCAGGAAGCGTGAGTCCTCAATCTCGCAGACAAGACATTAACATGCGTTCAAACTGCTAATTTGGTCAATTTATATTCAAAAAAATGATTAAAACTGCTGCCACAAAATTCAGTAGTCGTTTCGGGTTAGAGCTTTGATACAGACCCCGCTGGGGGGAGCTCACTTTGCTCCCCCAGACTTCCTCTCTGGATTTTAGGGGTCTTACTTCTAAAAGGATGGAGAATAAAAAAAATGAAAAAAAGAAGAGAAAAAGACGAAATTGAAAACAGTAAGAAAGAAAAAGGGAAACGAGTTTTGCCCTTAATTGAAATTTCTGGCTACGCCACTTAATCACTTTGCACCAAACGATGTTATAGTCCATCGTATTGCAGCCAAACTTTGCAGATTAAGAGCCGAGAAAACGCTTTAAAATTAACCGTAATGTAAAATCAATAGACGAATCAAAACACATGTATATAGCACGCCATGTGGCGAACGATGGGAGGAATTGCCTACGTGACCGGTCTGCCGAACATTGCAGATATAATCAGCAAGATGCGCCAAGCACCGTTTGGTCACGTTGTTAGACTGGATGCCATCACTCCACCTGCACACCAAGCGCTGAATCAGATCATCGCAACGAAAGGAGGTCAAAATCCGGGAATAAACTAGCGAAGACCTTCTGGGCGTCCTCGAAAAACATGGATGCAGCAGATCGGCAACGGAACACCGGCAGTCAGCTGGAGACAGATGTGGCAGCGTGCAGAGGAACGTGCACATCGTGGGAGGTCGTCGCAACGGACCACAGCTGTCTATACGTCATGATGATGATGACGTACGTGGTGAACGAATCAAAACAGTGGCTTTTATCCCCATATCTAGAATCAAAATTAAGCGCAAGTTTCCTTCCCCCAATTTCTAGCTTAAGCGCCTTCCCCCTTTTAAATTCCCCTGTGAGTTTCTCCTCCCTGTCTCCCCTTAATACGCTCTTTTTTTCTTTTCCTTTTCTTCATAATATCTTTCCTGTGCTTTATCCTGTGATTTTCATCTTTAATTTTTCTCTCCCCTTTTGGTTGCCTATTAAAAAATAGAAAAGGGGAAGTTTTGATCTACACTTTTAACAAAACTTTCTCTTCATTCATAAGCTTAAGGAAAAAAGCCACTGAATCAGAGACGCAGTTGTCAATCTGAAATGTGTAACGTTGGCGGATGCATAACAAATTATTAGGCAGCGTGACAGATTGAATTAGCTACAACTTCAACGCACTCTGCAAGGTTTCTGAGTGAAGGGGGTCGATGTTGTAAGCCAGAGTGTCTGAGGCCCAAAAAACCATAATTCAATAGGCTGCCCAAGAGTCTAAAATAATCACATCAAATAGTTGTTTGAGTATCTAAAATTCTGAATTAAAGCCTAGTTTTTTCGCCCGAATTTTTCCACCTTACGCAATCACACTAGAGGTGTGCCGCCTAATGACCTATTCGATTCGTATTCGATTCTGGCCGAGTGCGAACACGAATCGAATATTTGGCTGCACATCTCCTGTGTAAAGTGTAAAATTTTCTTTCTACGAGGAAACTAGATTACGGTGTAAAAAAGATCGCTGGATCAAATGACTACCTTGCTTCATTGTTCAACATCGCACTGTTGCAATGCAATACGCGTCTTGGGCTTTCAACAGTAACCATTGCTTTATAAATCAAAAACATTAAGAATCAACTACCGTCTCCTAAATCCTAGCATGTGGAAAAATGTTTGTCAAAATATTTAACTCCAAAAACAAATTTTTGAGCTAAAAACTACATTTTTAAAAAAATTCCTGAGCAAAATTAATTTTTTGAGCATTTATTTACTATTTTGGAAATTTGCGGCTGTTTGTCGGAAGAATATCTTACTGCGTTATACGTTTGCTCGCATTTTTGCTTGTTTTTCTTTGTATTTTTGCATCTAAATTGTACGAAGTGACTTTATTTTTTTCAACAGTACGCCCGCCAAAAATGACTGAGATTACGATTCAGCTATTAAGTCTTATCTGGTGAAAAGTAACATCTAAAACACAATTGCACCGTGTAAGTAATTTTTAAACAAATATTTAGTTTCTTTCCTGATCGTTATAAGGTGTAAGTGTAGGCCTAAGTCTTTCACTGCAAAATTCTATGTACGTTACAGAAATAATTTACGGCGTCAAAGATGGCGACGCGATTTCTCCATCCGTTGGCTGGCAGTCTAACGGAACTGAATGGTTAGCTTCTGATGAATGGTTCCAAGGCCCACGGCACTAGTACATAATCATAGTCGGAATGAATGTCCACTCTACAGCTGCTGCTGCTGCTAGTTCTATGAGCCAATCCTTCAATCATTCGTCGTTATAATATTCGCACTCGCACCGATCACCAAGGCCGGATTAAGGTTTTATTGAGCCCTATAGATTGATTAGAGTTTATGAAATTTTTCCCACTTTCCTTCCCTATACGCGTCTCCTAGAAACGCATGCTGAATATTTGTCTGACGAAACGTGGTAGTACACGGTGTCTCAAAAAAGCAGTCAAAATTGTTTTTGTCGTAAGTGTGTCAAATTTTTTTTACTAAATTTGATAATTTTTTGGCAGAAAAATGGCCAAGTCAATAAAATTATGCAAGGTATAGGCCTACTCATTTTCCACTTTACCTAATTTATGTCAGTGCAGTCGATGTAACGAATTAATTAAGCACAAAATAAATCTCAATGTAAATTATTTAGCAAATATATAAGTTTTCATAACACCTCGCATGCAAATCATCAAAATTTATGTCCAAAATGGGCCCCGTGTACAAAGACAATGGTTTAGATGCAACGCCACTGGCTGATAGCGAAATCAACAAACGACTGATCAAACAACATTCACTTATCCATTAGACGTGTTTAAGCTTACCAGTCAGCTATTTTGTTGTCTGTTATTTTTACCATAAAATATTTAATGCCACAAAATTATTAAACCACGTGGCACCCTCTGTCGAATTGATGATGCAAAGGCAAGCAATCCGATACAAATAACCACCGCGTAATGTAACAATTTTAAGCATCTGTGTTTCACACAGTAGTGCGTTGACATAAATTAGGTGAGGTGGTAAGTGAGTGCACCTCACATAATTCTGTCGTCTTGGTTATCTATTTGCCAAAAATTACTAACGTTGGTAGAAATTTGACGAAGTTATTACAAAAAAATGTTGACTGTTTTTTGAGACACGGTATATATAATGCGAGATAGGGCCTAAGGTACTTATTAATCACTAATAAGAAGTCGTACACTGGCTTTCAATTGGCGCCGAATTCAATGACCTTAAATGTTTTAAGCGCCAAAATAGAGGGTTTTTTTATCAATTTTCTGGCGATTTCGGGCATGCGAGACAGATTTCAAGAGCAAATTGCGCCGAAATCAATTGAGATAAATATGGACAAGCTGCATATGCAATTTTCAGCATTGAACGTAGATTTCGACGGTTTAAGTCGCGATTTTCTAGTTTTACGAAGGCATTAAATAGCGGTACTCCCGTAAAAGTTGTTATTTTACCGTTGTTGGCCAGTCTTTTGCGAAAACGGTTGCAGATAGGCATGGGCATGCTGTTTATCATAACAAGCACTAGTGACGAGCTTTTCAGTCGTATCAACGTCGATGACTTTGAAAGACCCTGAACTTTCAAAATAAGGGATTTTTATTAATTTTTGCAATCTTCGGTTGCAGCGCACAATCTATGAATGAACTGCGACGAAATGGCTGGAGATAGACTGACAGTTTGCGAACAGAAACTGCTATAGGCTTTCGCGCGTCTTGTGAGCAATAGCTCAAATTTCTTGTTTTTCTGTCTAAGAAAAAAAGTTTTGTTAAGCGTGTAAAGTGAAAAATAGGGAAAGAGTTTTAATTTACACCTTTAAGAATACTCCATTATTTTTCACTGGCGCAAGCTGCGCTTATCAAGTATAGGGATAGAAGCCACTGCTGATGAATAAGGTCTGAAATGCTAAATTTAATAATAAAATTGTTTTGCTAGATCATTATAAATTTTGTGCTGTTCAGTAGGATTATACTTCGAAAAAACATTTACTGTGCACCCATGTCGCTCCTTGACTACGCCACCAAAATACAGCGGACAGTTAATATAACGAAATAGCGTTTTAACAATCGCGATCGATCACATTTAACGCGCGCGGGTCCTGTAAGCTGTCTGGCAAGCTTCTATTTTTAACTACAATGTGTCTATTTCTGTGTATGATTTTTTTTGCTACATTCAGCCTAATAAACAACAATCATTATGATAATGTACATAGCATGGACGCCTATAGATATTGTGAGCAGAATATTAATAACAGTATTATCCAACAACAGATACGGGTTATTCCACGAATGAAAAAACCGGAAGTTGATTCATTGCTATGCGCGTCGGATCTTGACCGCTTCCGGTCACGTGACATACCGGAAGTACGCTCGTCCATGACGTAACGTAACGGCGCCAGCCATTTCGCGTAATCGGCCATAACTCTGCATTTTAACGAAAAAAACAGGTTTGTTCGACGCACGCGTGGTCAATTTTTGAGAAAGTTTATTATTAGATAACATGTTGTGCCAAGTATTCAGAAACGTGACAATGGACAAACTGTTGTTTTTTTTCTAGTAATGATAACTACTAGTGTTGTTTATTTGTGTGTTAACGTATTTTGGTTTTGTACGTTGATTAATTTCGTTTATCAGGCTGTAAAGGTTAAATTAATGAATAAAGTTGTACATAATATGAGCGAGCCGATTGGGTTAAATTAGTTTCGACATATTAAGTCAGCTTTTAGACCTCGGATGAGGAATTGTTCGGGGAGGGCTTTTGCGACTGCAAGCAAACTAAAACTCGGCAACCGCGACCGTGAAAGGTGATTGGTGCTTGCCACTAGGCTATCCAGAGATAACGCACTATCGCTAGCTTCAGACATTCAAACTCAGCGTGCGGGAAGCTGGGCTGCAAAAATCCTATCTATATGAAAATGTGGAAGAAGAAAAAAGAAAAAGAAGAAGCATGCAAGAAGCCTGTATACCAGGAGCCGTTCCCAGTATGCAAATGAGGCATCAATAACGCTGACAACTGACGCATGCGCACTGACAGCAAGCGACGACCATAAAGGCGAATACCGAGCGAAGTATCTGAACTGAACTAAACTGACACAATTTGATGTTTGACGAAGTGACCAACGGACAAGCAAGGCAAGCTCATTGGTCATTGGTTGACGCGTACGTGCGCGTAGTCACGTAGTCACCTACGCCGTTAGACGGTGCCTACTGTAATGCCTCACTGCTTGCCCACTGGTCATTCGTCAAAAACTAAACCATGTCAGTTCAGTTCAGTTCAGTAACGTCGCTCTGTACGCGCCTTAAAGCGTGACATCCATTCAAGCAATGCACGCAACGTACGCAACACAACCGACGTACAGCTGACACAACGACCGCTTTTATCCTTGCGTTTTGGCCTTTGCAATGCGGACGACAGCTAGGTTTGTTGCCTTTTTAGCCGACCGTACTTAAGTAAAGGGTCGAGCTATTGGCACGGTTGTCGTCTGTCCCTTTGTCTCTCTGTCTCAGCTGTATTGTGGCTAAACGGTAAGTCGTAGAGATTGAGCGATGGTACTGTTGGTAGGGCGCTAGCGACTTCTTAGAATAGGCTGTCGAATTACAGTATCTCTTAAACTGTTTACTAAGTCTAACCATGTCTTTATTTGCAGCGTGCAGCGTTTTGGCCACAATTTTCAATGGATAGCTTCAAGCTGTAAGTGGCCGTATTTCGAAAAAGTGAGAGACAAGGCCAAGCTGTTATTCACTACTAGGAAGTGGCATACGCCTTTTCAAATTACATGAAAATTATTGACCTTGGATGACCTTGAAAATCACTGACAACCAGTACGGTGGGTTATCCTAGCGACAGCTGGGCTTCTTGTTACGCGTTTTCTTGCTTTCGTTGCGTGCGTTGCGTTGAACGAAACCACCACAATGGAGTCTGTCAGAGCCAATTACAGTAACTGCTATGGCGTGCCAGCTGCTGAGACGGAAAACAGTCGGAGAAAATAGCTAACGAAAAACGACGAAAGTAGCAAAAAAAAATCACAACGTTTTTCGTAGTCCATTTGCATGTTAAACTACTGCCAGACTTGGAGTACGTAAGCGTTAAACGAACGTACATACAGGGTGGGCCAAAAATGGCACTATTTTTGTACACCTTATAACTTCACCAAATATTAACCGATTTTTAAAATTTTTTCACAGTCAGAATAAAAAGACAATTCGCAATAAAACTGTCACTATAGTGTGTCACTACACTACCTTGTGAAATGTCAGTGTCTTAAGAGTAACAGTTAAAAACAAGACGACTTTTGTAACAACACATTTCAAAGAATTAACAACAGAAACAACGCGCTTGTTGTCTCAGTTATTGTCTAAAAATCACATCTCACAGTTTTTACTTCAAATTTTTAATGTGTCCACATTGCTGCTGGACGACGCATCGAAGCCGGTGATGCCACTGACCAATGGCGCGATCAACCAAACGCTGCGGCACTTTGCCCCACTCAGCTTTCTATAGCTGATTGACTGTCGTGAATCGTCAACATTGATAGGCCATCTGTTGAAGAGTATCTCGAACAGCATAATCGACTGGATTTAAGTCGGGGTTGTTTGGGGTCACATGCCAGGCTCGATCAACGTTGATCACGCAACTGGTCAGTGGCGTCGACGGCTGAGTGATCTGACATTTCACGAGGTAGTGTAGCGACACATTTAAGGTGTGGTGGGATCTATAGTGACAGTTTCATTATAAACTGTCTCATGATTTTGATAATAAAAGAATTTTGAAAATCGGTTAATATTTGGTGAAGTTATGAAGCGTACAATAAATGGTGCCATTTTGGCCCACCCTGTACACGATGGTTTAACACACTTATTTCGCGGTCGCCAACGATCAGTCCTACAGGCTTGTGCGCACTTTCGAGTTTTTTGGTGACTCTTAGTAACTTATGTCTAATTTTACATGATCTTGTAAACTTTTTAAAAATATTTCTACTACTAAAACAGCAGCAAAACCAAATAACAAAATTAAAATCAAAAAATATAAAAAATAAGTCAAAAACAAAGAAGTATTAATATCAGCCAGTTTCAAGTGCGTTTTTTTTCTTGCCATTTTTGGCAATAATACGATGCTCTTCTTTATTTATAAAAGCGCGTTTTTAGAACGCGTTTTTAGCATTAAAAAATGTTTCGAACATTTAGTACCGCTACTTAAAGCAGTAGACTTATGCAGCATGACCTTCACGTCTTTGCTATGACCTTGAACGAGCAAAAAGGCGGTGGATCATTAACCGGAAACCAGCAAGCATTGCTTCACGGTCTGCGCATGTGCGCCATTGATTTTTTATTTCCGCCATCATAATATCTTTTCCGCCCACCCACCCACTCGTCTGGGTGCTCGATTATTTCTCTCCTCTGCACCCGCCCTTCCCCTCTAATACCATTCTTTAACCGGTTTTCGTCATTCGTTCTTTATGTCTGTTGCCCGGCACCGAACAATAATGACCATCGACCGAGGATTGGGCATTGTTGCATGGGGCATTAGGCGACGTACGTGCTGGGGACGTCTGTGATACCTCCGTGGGCAGGCATACAAAACTCGAAGCCAAAAATTTTTATTTTAGCAGAATTTAAGCACAAAATTAAAACACTGAGCACCCGTATCTAGGCCCTCAAGAGGTAGGGGTATAAAGGGGCGTAAGTTATCTGGGCCGCGCGACGTTTAGGGCGGAGAAGACCGCCGTCGCTAAAAATATGAAGTACATTAGAATGCGCCGTTTTGAAAAAGATCAAAAAATTTTCTTAAAGGGGCCTTGCGAGAATGTTTCTCTGGGCACCGCTGTGGCTCTCGATGGGCTTGCTTGTATCTGCTCCGTTCAACAGTTTGCCTTGCTCCCTTAAACTTTTAACCCACTGAAGGATGTCCAGACTGAGTGGCCTAATCGGTGTGCTCGTGTATGCCAGCAAGTAAGTAAGTAAGTAAGTACTTTTTTATTTCTTTGCACAAACGTAAATGCAGGCATGAAATATAAATATATTACTATATATTACTGTCTTTATAATTAGTTGCTCAACATGACACTTCTCTGAGTCTAACTTTATATTGTTGTTTTTGTTTAATTTTTTGTCTACCAATGTTTGCTTGGTGAAATAAAAATTATCATAAACATGAAGTGAGCTATCTACAAAAATTGAAAAAACAACGTTGACGTAAGAACACTTGAAAAACTTATAAATGCATAAACTCGGAAAATGGCGTTTCAGTAAAAACTGTAATGCCCGACATTATCACACAATAGCGACGCTTGCAAGGTGCGCCACAGTTGACGTGACGTCATACATTCTATGCCAGACACAAAGAATCGACCAACGACCGACGACCGACGATGACGTGGAAAAAGAAATAATAGACCGCGAGTTATCGACCAAACAAGCTGTGCCGTCATAAGAAACATTGCGTCAGCCACCCGCCGACGGCTGAAAAGTGTACCCCAGTGGGTAGGCCAAAAATACCACCATTTTTATACGCTTTAATTTTATCAAATATAAATCAATTTTTAGAATGCTTTTACTGTCAAAGCACCACAACTGGCGTTTCGTTAATGGCGCCATTGCTTAGTGGCGTTGCCAGCTTGAGTGCGTCGTCCAGCAGCATTGAACAGTGCTTTTAGGACACTGACATTTCACTAGGTAGTGTAACAACACACCTCAAGTGTGGTAAGCTTTTTAATAATACTGTTATTACAATTTTGTATTCCAAAAATAAAAGAACTTTAGAAATTGATTAATATTTGATGAAATAAGGGCAAATAAAAATGATTTTGGTTCACCCTGTAAAGGAGCCTTAGCTGTGACAAAGGTGCAGATAACGATTACATTATTCAACGTATATACTCACTGCCTATCTGCAGCAGTGTGTATGCGGTGGTATAACTTGTCGATCGTCCACAAGAGCAGTCAGATGTGACCAAACGAATGATAGATTCGCCAAATTTTGCCATCATACACAAGTTTATAGCAAAAAAATGAAAAATGTGTCATTATTTTGTCAGTAGCGCTTCAGTTTCCGTTTGTAAATATTTAAAATTACTACCATTTTTGCCAAAGCCTACTGAAAGTCTACCAAAGCCTACTAAATAACACAAAAACGATGCAATTTCTTTCTTTTTTGAGTTGCATGTAGCCTGTGTGTTGTTTTATCGAATATTCGATGAATAAAGATGTGCATATAATTCTAAAAATGTTTAAACGCGTTTCTTTTTTAAAAAAATAATCAAAACTGAGATATGGAAACGGTCGATTACAGCTATGTGGAGGTGGAAACATTGGCGCGTTTGTTCTGTGCTATCTGGCACGCGGTTAGTGCGACAGTTTCGTGTATAGACAAGCCACAAGCAAGCAACACGACGTCATTAGCCTATAGAAACAGCCAGAACAGTTGCAATTCTATTACGAACCAATCGAATTTCGCCCTTCGGCCTGTTTCTTCGGCCGCTTTCGGCAACGTTCGGCCCCATTTCCCATCCCTTGATGCCCCACGCATGTTTGCGCTGTGCAGTCTGCACGGTGTATCGAATGTTTTTACAAAAATGTTTTTACAGTTTTTTTGGTAGTTTTGCTTTTCCTTGTAGGCCTGCACTTGAAAGCACCCACTGAGCCATGCTGTAGGGCGTCTGTGTGTCTGTCTGTCCGTTTGTCGGCGTCGTCTGTAACGGATGTCTTGTGGCTAAACGATAAGTCGTAGGGAAAAACTTTTTACGGGAGTAATTAGCTCTCTGTCGTAAACCTAAAAAAGCAAAATTTCAGCGATTTAGTATAAGGGAAACATTTTTAAATTCGTGGTTAAATGAAGGATGGGTAGGAAAATGTGCGTTTATCAACGAAAAACTGGACACAGCCTATCTCGGAAACGGTGAGAGATACGGCCAAGGTTACTAATAATCATTAATCTCGAATATGAAGAGGCACACAAAAATCATCGACCTTGAATGATCTTAAAGGTCAGTACTGCAAAAAAACTGTATCAGAGACTTAGAAAAAATACAAGAAAGCCCAGCTGTCGCTAGGAAAGTCTCATGTAATATTATAAGAAACGAAGTCGAGGTTTTCACGCATTTGAGGCCCTACTTCATACTTACGTAACCTAAACGCACAGCAACGCCAAGCCTCTCTCTCTGTGTATGTGTTTTGCGTTTTAGTTATCGTTCCAGTACTCGTTAATGTCGTCGCAATCACCAGAGTCCAAAGCTCGTGACGCTAGTGCCGTGTCGTCTGACTGTGAATGGTTGTCGTAGTAGCAGTGATGACTGTGTTCCCACGGGCTCTGTTTGCCATCAGCATGACATGCCAGTCTGAGACTCTGACTGCGCATGCCCGGCCTCGTTCCCGTTCATTTCATCTCAACAGACGACATTCGCTCCTTCGTTGCTTCCTAGGCAAAACTGTATTCACTGATGAGCCACTTTCTGCATGTGACGTAAACGATGACGTCACGAAGCAAGGTTACAAAAACCGGTTTTGCGAAAAAGCTTAACTCGGCGGGTTTTTTTGGGGGGTTATATCTTAGGTTTCGGTTTTTTGGTTAAAACGGCTTTTGTTGAAAAAAGCCCAACTTGATGGGTTTTGGGATTTCTACGAGTTTTCAGTTTGTTATCAGAGTGAGCACTGTTTAGAAATTTGGCGGGAAACTTAGTTGGTTGATTCGCGTTAGTTTTTGTTTGCTCCCCGCAGCATAAAATATACCAATATTTGCAAATTCGTAGGTTTAAATGTTAAAAAACTTAGCTATAATAAAATATTTCAGTATTAGTAAAACAAAAAAAACAAAAATGGATAAAGTTTAAGGTGGGTTTTAATAAGTTTTAGCGGGGTTTTAAATGGGTTTACCGCCCCCCCTAAACAAACATCTGGTTTTAGATATCTGCCCTGGTTCCGCAACTCTGTCATGGTACTTCATAGCTGTGGCGTCGCTTATTCCCGCTTTTCTCATTTCACCAGACGACTTTCGTTCTTTCATTCGATCGTTTCTGAACCTCATGTAAAAACCCGAGACAAAATTCTTCTGCAACAATATTTTTCTGTGGCAACATCCCTTACAAGTGCACTTGAAAGTATGTCGCCCTGTATATTCACTTTCGATCTAGGCCAGCGTTCTATTTCACCACTGAAGAGGTTTTTACGTGAGGGGTGTTTTTACCGCCTGTTGTAGGGTATTTCTTTGACATTTTTTGTATCAAGGCCGTCGGTCTCCTCTACAGATCAACTACTTTCTGTGGCGTAGACGATGACATCATGGAAGACTCCATGGTTGTGACGTCACGGGACTCCCACTATCTGTGACGTAAGGCAGGTGCTCCGCAGATCAACTACTAAGATCGAGTCACACGCAGAGCCAGATAGCTTTTACGTGCGTGCTCAACATGCAATGTCGTGTCCCGTCACGATCTTTTCAAGTTCTATTGATCGTGTATAATATACACGGTAAATCAAAAAAGTTTTTACCACTGAGTTTCTGTCATATCTTTGCCAAGTATTTGCATTCCTTTCTGCAAAAAGAATTTAGGTCTATCACTAAAACTGCCACACCCTCCAAAAGTTTGCAATTCAGTAACCTTTAGCTTACTCTCTGGTTCAGCTGTAGACAGATTATTATAAACAGCTTCAATTTAACATTTGCGCTTTGTCGCATCGTAGCTTTGGGCTAGGGGACAATTGTTTCTCCCAAAGTTTTAGCTTATTTCACGAAAAAAAAATTTTCATAAATACGAAATATGTGCTGGAAATCCCAAACTCTAAAAAAATGTAAACGGCAAAATTAAAATTTTGAGCAGCCGTATTTTCTTTGTCTAAAATTTACAGATGTATCTCGAAAAATTGCAAAAAATAATGTTATCTTCCTGCCTTTTTAACGGACGATGTTGCTGCTTGTGGCGTCATCTGTCACATTTTCGAATAAACATCATTGACGAATTGTATTATAGCTTTCGTTCAATCATGCTCGTTCGCTTGTTCGTCTCCAAGCCTTCCTCATTCACAGATCAATTGTGCACACGTGCTCAACATGCAAACTCGAATTTCGTGTCGTGTCGTCATGTCTTCTTTAAGCCGTTCTGCGCGGCACTTTAGGCTAAATCATCTTTAAGTAAATTCTGTGAATATAATACAGAATTTTGCCGCCGTATAGTGCACGATTGCAACGAAAACCGAACTGATATAAACTGCGATTCTTCAGTTACTTAGTAAAATAAAACTTTTTTTAAAAAACTTAACCTTATTTTTTGTTTTTGGTGGGTTTTCTGTGACCGTTTTTTTTTGATTCGTGTGATAGTTTTTTTATTCGTATTGCCGTTTAACGGCGCTGTGTTTTTTAAAATTTAACTTTAAAAGTAAACAAATAAGTGAATACAAATTATTGCTATTGTTCTTATTTTTACGCCGAATTTGCCGCAACGTTTAATTAGCAACGTGTTTTTCACATCTGCGATCACCCATTAAAAGCTACTAAATTTTATCGTTATGCGCTACATAAATTTCAGTTTTGGTTACTTTACTTATTTACTTATACACGCGCCCGCGCACTGGCAGAGTGTGATATTAGCGAACGACGGTCGCGTTTGATGAAATATTAATGCGATGAAGACGCAAGATACTTAGATGCAAACACGACGTAGCCATCTCACGCAAGTCGCTAATTGACACGAGAATATAAATCTTGCTCTCAATAGTGGTTTCTATCCCCCCAAATCTGGAATCAAAATAAGGCGCAACTTTCCCCCCACTTTTGGGCTCAGTTTTTCTCCAATTTTAAGCTCAAGCCCCCCCCCCGCATTTTCAAACACAAGGTTTCCCCTTTGGGCTTTTCCCCCTCTCTCGGAAAATTATTTGGTTGAAAGTGTAGAGTGAAAAATAAGGAAAAATAGAAATAGGGGGAGTTTTGTTAAAGATGTTCATTGCCCAGTAAAAAGTCTTGTTAAGAGTGTAGATTGCCTAGTAAAAAATAGAGGGAGAGTTTTGATCTAAACCCTCAACAAAACCCCCTCCCCTATTTTTTACAGGGCGTGTAAAAGCTGCGCCCACCAGGTACTGCTAATTATAGAAGCCACTGGCTCCCACACACACAATAAGCTTGCAATGATGAATGTCATTTCATAAGCCCCATGCGTCTCTAGTTACATAAAGTTAGAGATTATATTTCATTACCCAGGATTTCTAATTAGGACTAGGTCTATCGTGCGCCGAGGTAAAGGTTAAAATAGCGGACGTGACCCGAAGAGAAAAAAAAACATGTGCGCGCTGTGTGTAAATGGACGTAGACGATACATCGTTTAGTGAACGTCGCCGATTTCACGATTTAAGTGCCGTAATTCAACCTGTAGCCTACTGTAGCAGTAGCCTTGTACGCGGTGAGAACTGAGAGAGCAAAGTAGCTCTTTTTGCAAAGTGAGGGTTATGCCCCCGTCTTCCCCAGCTTTCGCTGCTACTGCCAGCCACCCAGGCCTTCCGTCCCTTCAGGGTAAGTAAATTGAGTGCTGGCCTGTCCAGCTGGGGTTAGTGTGGGGCGCGTTCATCTGTGTTGGGTGGCAGGTGAGCCTAACACAGTGCGATCCCATGTGGCAGGTGACGCTCTGTAGCTCGCAGATGGGTTTCCGTGAACAGTATCCACACCCTTAGTTTGACCTTCGACTATTTTTCATACGATGTGGTCAAAAGCGCGTTAATTATTGCGGGATCCGAGAAAAACATTATAATGTAATTCTATATATACACCAGCAGTCAGTCGCTTTCGGACGGAAATGATTGATGATGGTAAGCCTACAGCGGAGGCAAATTGCGAAAGAAAAATAATTTTCGCTCGGAGATTGAATGTGAAAGAAGAACGTTTTTGCCGGTCTCCGGCTTAGTTGCGCGGCGCCACCTGCCGAATGACGCACGCAACACGTCCACATGTCCATCGCCTCTCGTTTGTTTTCATCATTTCTGCCATTAACCGTCCCACTCCCGCGTGACGTCACCGTTTACGTCACTCACAGAAAATCCGCTGACGTCGTGGGAAGTCCCGTGACGTCACTATGGCGTTTAGTGACGTCACCGTCTACGTCACAGGGAGTCTGCAGCAAGCAACAATTTAGCGTGTCATCGCCCCCGCGTTAACTGGGCCATCATTCCTTTGCAGCAAATTTCGATTTCACGTACGTGCAAAAAGTATTTTTTTCATATTGATAATTGCGACAGAAATGGTCTGAACTTAGCTATTAGTTACAACACTGCTGGAGAGGGTAAGCAAGTACGCAGTACAAGCTTATACCACTCCAGACAGTGCTCTGACGTACTCAAACCATGCTCAGATGGCATCAACTACGCCGTTGTTGCTTTAAGACGCATAGCTGCAGCCGAAATTTGTGAGAACAGTACAGGTATGGTTTTTTACTGATATGAAAATGTCAATGCATTTTTCAGTTTATTTTTGTAGCTTCGTACGTTGTTTCTGATCTGTGTAGCATACAAGTGTCGCAATCATAGCATGATGGCGAGCCGTCTGAAAATCTTCGCTCATTCAGAGCGTTACGTTGAACGTCAGATGTGCGAAGTCTCATGCTTTTATCACCAATCACCAGCTAATTTCTTCCCATCCAATCAATCAATCAAAACGCACTTAAGCTTACAGTATATAGCGCCATACGTCGTAAACGAATCAGAGTTCTGTCGCCTGGACTAAACCATTCGAGCATCGTTGATCGAATGATTAATTGAGCCATCTGGCATCGCAGAACATTTTTGCAAAGAGCCCAATAGTTTATCGTGCAGTGATAAACATAAGCCACCCACGTCTGCGAAGATATAGGCCCCAAAAATGTCGATAATTCCAGAAATAGACCTCGGATTAGCTTAACGAGTTTACAATACGCTTATCTATCGCTAGACAGACTATATCGTTACACGCAACGTTATGCCAGACATATCTTAATGGCGCGTACAGACCAACGTAACTGAACTGAACTGAACTGACATGGTTTAGTAATGACGAACTCATTAATGATCAAGCAATGATGCACCACAGTAGGCACCGTCTAACGGCGTCGGTGGCCTATGCAATTACGCTCACGTACACGTCAGTCAATGACTATATAATGGGCTCGCCCTGCTTGCCCATTGGTCAGTTCGTCAAAAACTAAACCGTTAGACGTTTAGTTCAGTACAGTTACGTCACTCTGTAGGCCTACGCGTCTTAAGACAGTTTTGTGTCGAGTAATTTCGCGAGGTAGTGTAGCACCAGATTTGAACCAAAATGAAATGCGTGAATACACCTATAGTTTATTCCACAGTTCGTTTTTGAAACCGGTTTTGTTGTAACACTAAAAGCTACAAAATCTACAGAAAACTACGACGTATGCCGTGTAGCTTGTTTTAACGTACTGCTCTCTTATATAGCTTATGTCGTTTTCGACGACCAAAAGCCGTACGGTATTCTGCAGTTACATGAAATGTCGGTGACGTTTTTTTGAAACACAGTGCAGTTTCGCAAACATTAAAAAAAGTTTAGCTGTCGCTAGGGAAGACAGATTACAGCCTATACTGTTATTTTTGTAGTACTGATCGACCTTCAGCTTATAGCTTGAAACATTTCATTGAAAATTGCGGCCAAACCGCTGCAGATAGAGACATAGTTACTACTGACGGCTATAGGAAGTCGCCGGCGCCTACCATCGCCGACCCCCTACGACTTACCGTTTAGCCACAATACATCCGTGACAGACTACGACGGACAGACGACGGACATACGACACACTGTGCCATAGACGCTCTACAGCATAGCTGTAGCGCGTCAAGAACTGTACAGACTGCCATTGCAAATTATCAACAAATCGTAGGCCTAGTACGAAAGTAGAGACGGGCCTTGAATTAACCCGAAAGTCTACGGCTCTCTAGAGCATCATTAGACGACGGATATAAAAGACGCTCTTACACACGATATCGGGCTGTTCGCGGATAGTCGGGGGTGTAAACAGTGTAGGCCCCAGCGATCGGTCGTCTCGATCGTACGTAGGATGGGTTTAGCAATGTAATTCCATCCTTCTCTCTCGCGACGTATTGCGGAGGCCAAAACCGAATCGGGCCGAAAAAGGGCCTGTTGGGTAAGGTTGGGTCCTTCCCGGTGCACGAACGTGTCGCGAATGTCGCTTAATCAGTTAGTACCGGTGTGATGGGTGTTAACCTAGCTTCAGACATCTCACGCGTGGCACAGACGCGGTGTAAAGACGAAGATTTACACGAACTGCGATTCGCCGCAGTCTCAATCAATCAGTAGCCAAAGCCGTAAACTCAGGTCAACTCAGCCTGGCCGTCCCTCCGTGGGTGGATAGGCAGACTTTCGAAAGAAAGCTTGGGCTTAAACAGGCACACCGCGCGTATCCGTTGTCTGGCAGTGTAAGCTGATGTCTGGCTGAAGGCTAAGGAAACGGGCCTTGTGGATCACGAAGGCCTTTACGTTTATTTTACCTTGCCGTATCGGCCTATAGGCTAGTGTCCAGTAAACAGTCAGGAAACGGTTTCAAAAATACGTTTCAGCTGCCGATAAAATACAGTTAGATTTTCAGCAAATGTTGCATCACCGGATAGATTTAACTTTTCGATCTGTGTGCTGACAACCAGGAAAGTTCGGCTGCCGGCAGTGGATAGCTTGACAAAAAAGAAGTAGCAGCAGACAAACATTCAGAACCTCCTGACTCCGCGCTAGCACACGGTGCGATGCATTGAAAAAAAACTTATTTACAGGTTTGGAACGCCACGTTTCGGTGTGGCAACCGTCGCGAATTGTTTTTATCCTATTTAGTCTCGTCTCATCGCACCATGTGCTAATAAACCCCCAGTGGCGTAGCCAAGATCTGAATGTAGGGGGCACTTGAGGGATGCAGTTTGGGGCATAGATGTCTCCTCCCCACTGAGGAAAGGGCCTGAGAAAAAGGCCGAACACCCTCCCCCAGAAAATGTTCCGATATTTTTTGTGTAAAAATAAAGTGTTTTTGGTGTATAATTCAGGCATTATTTGAGTAACTGAGTAGGATCTTGAGGGGGAGGGGACACGTACTTCAAGTGCCCCCACCCACGATGGCTATGCCACTGAACCCCGGACACTCAGAGCCGTCAAAGATCGGATCGACGACTGGAATGACAGAACAACGATGGCCAATTACGTTACGTGAATGTCTATTCCCTCTGAGACGCTTTGAGACATTGCCCAGCGTTAGACCACCCAATCAAGCTATAGCATGCTTCGCGATGTGACGCCGGCTGCGTTGAACAGTTTTGCTGGACCAGTATCCATATAACAAATTTGAAATAAATAAAACAAAACGTTTGCAAACGTGAATAAAATGTTACCCCCTATTTACCTTAACTAAAATTACCGAATGGTAGTAATAGGCTCTCACGGTGCTGCTTTGTGTATTTTGTTTTTTAATTAGTGCAAACAGTGTACTTGATTTTATATTATATTTGATTTTTGAAACAACTCATGACTTTGATTTTTGTAATAAATATTTTAATTACCGCAATTTTTACACCGACCTTTAAACTTTTTTTTAGAATAAAACGTTAAAAAAATTTAACAACGCTTGCAAACGCGTTGTCTATTACAAATAACGCTTACAAATGTTTATTACAACTATGATTTTATCCCTTTCTTTTCCCAGAATGTGCGTAATCACCGAGGGATGGCCAGGCTGAGTCGCCTCAAATCGGGCGACCTTCTCGCCGACATTAAACGCTGTAAAATTACGCCGACGTTTTTATAAATTTACGTAACAGGAGGTCGTGTCAGCAAACGGTTACCCACCTCCGTAGTAACCGGGCTTAGCGTCGAGCAACTTGGTTGACTTAAGACGAAGAAGGACGCTGACAGAGAAAACAGAGCAACGTGAGCAGAGAATAAACAGGTTCTTAGCGGGCGGCAACGCCTTGAGACAGCATTAACCGTTAATCCGGATGTTAATCCTGGGTGTTTTAACCGTTAATCCCCAGTGACAGTATCACTGCATTATCTCGCGGAGTCGTGGACCTTAGATACGGGGATTCACTTTTCTCGATGAGTGAGCGGGCAACCGTTTTTCTTCCTAGCTTTTCACTCCAGACCTTAGTTCAACCGGCATCCTGGTGGATGCATTGGGCACACGTTGACGCCATTCTGCTCTGTCTGCCGCCAGTTTTTCGACTTCTTCCCAGATAGTGTCTATATCTTACAGATCTCGTCTGATTATGTTCATCCAGTTTTTCTTTGGCCGTCGTCCCGGCTTTTTCTTGTACTGTCAGTTGATTGTTTGAGGTAAACTGAAAGGTGTTCTACATGTAGAATTTCTAGCGTGCGGCGGAAAAAATTCTTGACGCGTTACATCTATACAGCATAGTCTGTGACGATTGGCGTCCGTCAATCTGTCCGTCTGTCTGTAACTTATGTATTGTGGCTAAGCGTTAGGAACTGGAGGAAAACTTTTACACCACTAATTAGCCATGCGTTAAGGCTTTTTGAGTGCAAAATTTGGGCGATGCAATGCAAGGGAAACAGTCAAATTTAGGGTTAGGTGGATTAGAGGGGATATAAAAATGTGCCTTTTAAGGGAAAACTTGCCGAATCTCCGAAACGGTGAAAAATAGGGCCAAGCTTGCTATTGATCTCTAATACGCTCTTACAAATAAAACAAAAATTATCGACCTCGGATGATCTTGAAAATCTGTACTGCAACAGGAACTGTATACCCGGTATAGGCTGTAGCGGCGCGTCTTTCCTGACGATAGCTGGGCTTCTTGTTCTTAAATTCAGCAACATAGAAATTCGCCGAAAAAATTTTTTGCCGATTGGTTTGTAAGTAGCAATATTTCGTTAAGATTGTCGTTAGTCTATTATTTCTTATGTTTACAACAAATCGACTTCAGTGGAGTGTGTTGACCATTTGGAGCGCTTGCTATAGCGACGACGTACAGCAGCTATGTTTATATTCCTCTGGAGACTTCTGAATATGGACTTCTACGTACATCACGGGTGAGCAAACACGTGTATGTGTAGACTTGGGAAACGACTTATGTATTGAGCGACGACTTTAATATGACACCCGAGAGTTGATCTAATTTTGCGCGGCATATCGAATACGTAAGGGCCTATTTCCACGATTGCACTGCACTGCTTTCATATAGATTAATTCCGTATACATGTAATTTACATACGCGTTTGTAATTTTGCGTTTTGGCCCAATTACGCAACCAATCAGGTTAGTGAGAAAAACGGTGTCTTTTTACCGGGAGCCAGTGTGTCTTCTATAATGTGCGATATAATTTTGATATATTTTTCAGGGTACAAACAAAGTCACGATTAAGTCTGTAACAGCATACAGGTACGTCCATCACCCTCAGCACCAGGAAGCAACCTCCCCCTAACTCGGAGGCCCTTCCCCTTTCCTTCGTCACTTTTTCCGTTTTTTTATTTTTCCTTTCCTTTACTTTCTCTTTTCCCTCCCTGTCTTTTCTTGCCTCTTTTCCCTCCCGTTTTTTCCCTTCTCCCTTTCTTTAAAAGTAGGACCCCTTGAATCCAGCTAGAAATTCTAGAGGAGCGCTGTAAGCTCTTCCAGCAGGGTCTGGGGCGGAGCCTCAGCTAAAATTAAATTTGGTAAATTTTAATCTTTCAAACATGACATTGTGAGCAACAAAGTTAATTATTTTTCATATAATTAACTCACCAATTTTTAGTGGAGTGTAAACAATATAGGCAGACAAGGGTGACGTGGCACTACAACTTTCAAATTAGACTGGGCCGTAGCCAGGATTTTTGCTTGGAAGTTGACTTTTTATCCTTTTCTCTTTTTCTCTCTTTTTTCCTTTTTTTGCTTTTTCTCTTTTCTCTCGTCTCCCTTTTCTTCTTCCCTTCCCTTTTCTTGTCTTAGAAGTAAGACCCCTCAAATGCAGCTAGAGGGTCTGTGAGCTGTGAGCTCCACCAGCGAGATCTGAGGCGGAGCCCCAGCCGAAATTAAATTTAGTGCATTTTAGCCTTAAAATGTGACATTTAGTGGTAACAATTTCATTTTTTTCAACTGACTAAATTTACCGCATGCCGTTTAAATAAAAGCAAACAAGGGCGGCGAAACAAATTGAAAAGTAGAGAGACAAATAATCTGCGAGCGAAGCGAGCCAATTTTTTGAACTGATGTACGGAGAATTGTCGCATTCTGTGCCATGCGTTTCTAGGAAATTTGCCACAGAAAAAATATTTTCCCCAGTTTTCATTTTTTACTTTCCCTCAACTTTTTCCAGGAAGCATTTGCCTCTACCTGTCAATGGAGTGGACGCCCCTAACAGCATAAATGGCGATATATGGATAAATGAATATCAAAACTAATCAAAATACTTCACATTATGTCAATAGCGTTTCAACGGCATAATTGAAGCCACCAGCCGCCTTTGTAAAAATATTATTACCATTCTACTAGATACAGGTTTAACATCGTCTGACAAAACGAAGTGCGTTAGCATACATCATGTGTGTCTGTATAATAAGGCAAACTTAATTGGTAGTTTTAGTGATCTGTCATTAAAAAGATTATAGGTCTTGGCTCAGAAGTCAAAAGCTACAGCTCTTTTCGTGACACATCCAATGCTTATCCCACAAAATCGATATTTTAGCAGTACAGCCTAAGCAGGTCGTGTTAAAAGCTTTACTTGGTCCTAACATGGGAGCAGATTAGGTTTCAATACGCTGCAGACGGATTATCTTACCTTCGGTAAAACCCGCGAGAGTTATCGGTGTGTCAAAAGCACAATGCATGCTTTTTTCTCGCGATTTCACCCACAAAATGTTGCGCAGAAATTTGTCGTCGCAAATCATTTTGTCATCTTGATGGGCATGCTAAAAACAGCAAATATTTACGCGTAAATAAGCACAGGTAATTTTACGAGTAATCACGGTTTTTATAGTAGATAAGTTTAGTATTGCATGTGCATTTAACGATAACTCACGTTGCTGTTTATTTTCGTTAGTGTTTTTAACATTTAGGACATTTTAGAATTGTGGCCTTAACCAAACCAAAAAACGTTAATGCTCGATAAAAGACGATCTAGCACTGGCAAAGGCACGATCTTAGCAATACGAAAATCTATATAACTAACCTAATTTGTTATTGCAGAAAAAAAATTTAAGGCTCATTTGGACACGTCACAACTCAGCTAATGCTCTTTAATTAATTGACAGGATGTAATCTGTCAGCACCGGTAGGCATGTCTCTTGATCTTGTCTTCAATTAGCATCTACTGAGTGACAGATAAATTAAGAATTCGTAATCCTAAATTTAAAATTGGCATGAAAAATAGCAGACGAATTACTGGACTTTTTAAACATCGAAACGACTTAGTAAAAATTTGCACTAGCAGTAGTAGTAGAACATTTCTGTGGCAAACAAGAACGAAATTCTCTGTGTGCTCGTGTTTGGCAAAAGCATTTTCAGTAGGATTTGTCAGAAATTCTCCCAGTTCGACGTCTGGCTAACCAGATATCACAAAGTTTTGTTACCAATAACGTAAACAAAAAGGGAGGGGGCAAGACGATCTATCACTGCTTCGACATTTTACCGTCCGCGGTCTAACGCGGAAAAGCTAGACATGTTTTAAATTTTCACGAGTATATAGCCACCTTTAAAGCATCTGCGAAAATGCTCTAGACACGGTTATGCCAAATAAAAGGTAAAACCGATTATCTTTTCAAATGTGTTTTTTGATTTTGATGCAAACATTGTAGCCTAAACGTCAATTTAAAAACTCTTTGGCATACCTACATATTAGATGGCGTATATGCTTTGCACTTTGATACGAAGAACAGAGATGGTACGTATGCAATGGGCACCGCGGGTCCTCGGGTCAAATTGTCCATTATCGCAAGCGATGGACGCAAATGTCCACATCGTATTGCACAGCGGTGCATATGCCTTTTAGCGCATGTCAATCGGCTGCCACTTCCGGATTCTACAGGCCTTCAAGTCATCAGTTGCGAGACAACGTTACACAGTAAATGCTTAGACCTTCAGGCCAATCACATGTGCGCAAAAACCTTTTCAGAAGATCGCACACAAGTTTTTGCATGATGTTGCTTCCATTGTTTTCTGACGCTGCATACAAAATTATAATTTTAGGCTACAGTTTCAATTCGTTTTACCGTAGACTGATTTTCACGCAGATCTCTTTTCTGTCCGCAGATAGTGAACCATGAACCAAAGCGATGTCAAAAGCACAATGCATGCTTTTTAGGCTACTCGCGATTATAGTTCACAAAATGTTGCAAAATATTCTCGTAAAAATTTGCGAAGTATTTTAGAATTATTGCCGCGTCAAAGATAGAACCGCATTTTATTGACGAACTACAGCTATGTTGTACGCTTCTATGGCACTGTTGTCGTCTGTCTGTCGCCGTCTGTCTGTTTGTCACAGATGCATTGTGGTTAACCTTTGATCACTAATAGTAAATCGCATAAGCCCTTTTGGATGAAATAAAAATTATTGACTTTGGATGACCTTAATGATTAGTACTGCAACAGGAACTGTATAAGCTGTAGCGCGTATTCTTTAACGACAGCTGGGCCTCTTGTTTTACAGATAATAAGCTGGCATATAGCAGGGATGAAAATAAGGACATGCTTACCTGTTTGTGTTGAATTGAAGCTCGTAGCGAGGTGCGAAATGAGCAAGACGCGTCACTTGAGACTACGTGACGTGACGCGTTGTCGAGTGTCGTGTCACAATACCGATGTCGTTGTTGTTGCTGTAGTTGTTGTAACTGTTGTTGTTGCTACGGTTTCTGTAAGACGTTGTCTTGGCTCCAAAATATTTCATTCTCGCGTGGAGACCGTGTCCTTTGTGTCTAATACATTTCGTCGCTACACGTCTGTAGTTCAGCTGTAGTCGTATGTATGTAGTAGTAGTAGCCGTTGTTGTTATAATTGTTCTTCTTGTTGTTGTTGCTGCTGCTGACAGTCGAGAGTTGGTTTGTGAAGATGCGCAGCTGTACAACTGACCGTAGTGCTAATGCTCACGCTGCTGTCTTGTAGGCTATACTCTAATACCTAGGCCTACGGACACTAGACGCTGCAGCTGCTATAGTGCTATATGAGCATCGACTCACGCGTACGAGTTCTATAATGCTACGAGTAGGCCTACTGCAGCGGTCGAATTTACACCGTCCGCTCGCATATCTAACGCAGAGTGGCGCTTTTAGGCCAGCTCCAGCCCCCAGTTTCGTGGCCACCCATGATTTTTTCAAAGATAACACAAATATCTGAATTTATTGTCTTTCCCAATTTTAGAAAAATTGGCAAATTTGTGGCTTCCATTAAACGTCCAAAAACCAAAAGTGTTTTAGCTCCGAAGCCCCCCCCTGACCCCTTGACCAGGGGCTCTGCAGCTGGACCCCGCCGGGGGCTCCGCCCCCAGACCCCCGTTATAGGCTCGCGCTACCGCGCTCGCCATGGGGCCGTGCCCCCCAGATGTTGGGCGCTAGAACCGCCACTGCAAAGCATGCAGTGCTGGTACTTCTGCAGTGATAAATTTGCAAAAAAACAACACCAAAATCTAAATATGCCGAAAAATAACTAAAACGTGTTAATCAAGACACTACAATTTTTTTTATATTTTTCAGAGTTAAAACTTCTTACTTTGGGGGTTTAAGGTCGTTTACCAATATCGGTGTTGGTACCAACGGAAAACTCGTCAGCAGTGCTTGTAATGATAAGCATCAAATCTCTATCTATATCTGCAACCGTTTTTACGCTACAAGAGTTAGTAACGATAAAATAACGATTTCGTACAGGATACTTTTATTTGACGCCTTCATTTAAGAGGAATTCCATCACCGAGCGGCAAAAAATTTTGTCGTAAAAACTAGATAAACTACGCTATCATACAGTAAAAATGGACTCTTTGTTTCACTTGCATCGGGTTGTGGCAGAGAGATAGACGGGCGAACAGAATTACGATAGCAAGTCGCGCTTAGCACTGCGTGCTGTCGCGCGTAAAAACCACCCAAGCCGTGCGACTACCTGAGGAAAATGACAACGCAGAAACAACTCAGCCGGGAAATTTTTGCCTATAGCAACGTGTGACAGCCGCGACAGTGAGTGATAGCGAACTTAGCTGATAACCTGATATAACGCCGCGGAGACTCAGTCTGCAAGATTCATCTGACGGTCACTATCTCCTCACGACTTGTCTGTTTGTCTCAGTGTAAAGTCCAGACTCCATCTGTTTGACTTGTGACGGATCTTTGTTACTGTACGATACCATAGAAAGTTGCACTGAAAAACTAGAAAGCAGTCAGAGTCCGCACATTTCCGCCAAGGCAATGTTTGCTAGATGGCCGCACCATCTTCGGTTTCGCAGCGGTTTGCTTTATGCCCCATTGAAAGCAATGGCAACGAAAATTTCAAAGTGATCCAGAATCCAGGATTCCTTCCGGATTACCCCCAAAATTAAACCATTGGTAGTTTTTACTATTCCTGGCATTTCCAGAAAATTTCAGAAAGATCCGTCCATATTTTTTTGAGTTATCTTGCTGACACACAGACAGACAGACAAACAAAGTCTGGCAAAAACATAACCTCCTTGGCGGAGGTAAAAACTGCCATCAGGCAAGTTGTCGGCACTGAAACTGAAACGAGCTGAAGATGTTTTAAAGGGAAATGAAGTGAGAGGAAGTAAGATAGAAAAACCGTTATGTAAAACATACAAAAACATTTAGAAACTAATGGTAATGGGAGACTTAAGAGCCTAAGATCAAAAAAAAGCAAAAAATAACGATACCTAAAAATAGAAAATGTAAACAAGCAGTAAAGACAGAAGGCGTAAGCAAATCCGCGGATATCCGTAAAATCGGTCAGAAGAGGTGCCAAATGTTTATGGAAGGTAGGATTGAGAAAGAAAAAAGTTTTCAGTTTGGGACGAAGAATAAAAATAATGCGGTGATGGATGATAAGAGTAATGATGGCGACACTGGTATAAGGTGAGATGATCATGGAAAATGAATTGGGAAGATGTGGCAGGCTCAAGAAGGCAGTGAGGAAGTTAATGTCCAAACTCCAAAAGTTTGATTTATCGCGAATCTTCGTTGCACAAGACATCGTGCGACAAACGGTATAGTATACAGGGTAAACCCAAAAAATGACCCAACTTGTTTTTGTCAGAACTTCGTCAAATCTGAACCAAATTTGCTAATTGCTTCCACACGGATAGCCAAGACAGTAGAATTATGTCAGGTATACTCAGTGTCGACCTCACCTAATTTTATGTCAACGCACTACCGTGTAAATCGAAGATGCTCCAAATTGTTGCATAGGCCTAATGCTGAGTTGTTGTGCCCGTAAAAGTTCAAACAATTTAATTTAATTTAATTTATTTAACATAATTATAAGTTTGTGTAACAACTTGTTTCCAAATTACTAGAATTTATGCCTTAAGTGTCCAAAATGGTTTTACATGAGGCCACGGCTGATGCATTAACGATCAACTGATCAAACTTTACAGCACTCATTCATGGACTAGATGTGTTTTGAGCTGACCGTTCAGCTATTTTGTTGTCTGCATAATGTAACAATTTGGAGCATCTGCGTTTTACGTGGTAGTGTGTTGACATAAATTAGGTAAGGTGGAAAATGAGTGTACCTCGCATAATTCTATGGTCCTGTTTAACCGTGTGCCAAAAATTAGCAAATTTGGTGAAGATTTGACGAAATTCTGACAAAAACAAATTGGGTCATTTTTTGGCCCACCCTGTATACATTGTAAACGTCATGTCATGTGTCATGCTAAACTGTTCGCTTTTAGCTTTCGATTCGACGTGGGCGGTTTGTTGTAAAACTTATTGTAAATTTAATGACTTACACTTTTGATTTGTCGTAGATTTCTTGTGCGATATAAACCAAAAACATGCGTACGAGTTTCTAGAAATACTGTTTATTATTAGGCGACGTTTAAACACTCTGTGATAAATGATAATAAATAGTGATAGTCATATGACATCAACCGTGTCACAAAGTACAACTTGCTATGTCGTTTTTCATCTGTGGCATAAAAATATACAATACATTTAGGTTAATTAGTATGAAAAATAAAAAAAATGAAATACAAAGTAAAGCAAAAAACATTTCAAATTCAAAAACTATAGTGTAAAACTAAAATGGCTATTGTGAGAGTAAGCCGTGAAAAACGTGTGATGCCGACATAGCCAGTTGCGCGACATTTAGTACGACAAATTTCCAATTCGATGTAGTGAAAAATGGCGTCGTAGCCGGGAAAGACAACCAGTAAAGGGCAATTTTCCTTTCCCTTAATTTTGGGCTGTCGAAAAATGGAAGAAAATTTTTCCTTGGCGTAAAAAATTTCCTCCAAAAATGCAAAATTTGAAGCCAAATCTTCAAATTAAAAAATACAAAAATCAAATTTTAAGCATTCCGTTGAAAATTTGCAGTGTCTGTCAAAATTGAAATTTTCTGCCGTGCCTATCTTTTTCGAACTCATGGCGCAGCTGGTAGCGCATGGAGACTGGCTATCAATGTGGTTACAGCGACGCCGGCTATAGCTGAAGGTGATGATGTATTGTCCTGTCCCAGCTGTCAACTAACAAAGCTCTGTTTGTCACGCCTTTTATCTTCTTCTTTCCTCCGTCTTTTCCTCGAAGTATCATTATGCGAAGAGGCGAGACATTCTGCTGGTTTCGTTTGAGATCGGTGAGTAGGACGGTCTGGTAAACATCGCTAAAAGATTAATAACTTAACCCGGTAATCGACTATTCTGATTTTTATTCGTTTAATACGTTCGCTCTATTTCAATCAAGATTATTTTTAAAATGTGAGAATGCATTCTGCACAACAGAAAAGATCGGTATACTAAGCCGATTCTTGCGGCACTCGGAAATGCAGCACTGAAATTCATTAGCATATTTGGATTATTTTTATATCCTCATATTGATTAACATAATTGCTATTATGCATGGCCGTTTTACCGAAAAAAGACATCTACATGTATTTTATGTTTATTTTCGTCTTGTGCTTTCTCTGTTACTGCTCATGCATAGGCCTACTGCTTCAAACTACTCGTACCTAACTGACTGTTAATACTACACTGTGTTTCAAAAAAACATCCCCGACGTTTTCGATTGTAACTTGAATAAAAATTATCGGATTCTAATAATTTTTGGTGTAAATATTTTCAACGCAACTTGCCATCAAATGATTATTTAGTTTTCACCTTACCCAATCTGTGCTTCTGCACTACCTTGGGAAACCAGACCAAGCGAAATATGCGTTGAAATATACAAAAACGTAAAAAAACATCCTCAACTTTGTCGATCATAACTTTAAAAAAGACTAACAAATTTTAATACTTTTTGGCACAAATATTTACGACAAAATTGGCTATTAACTGACTGTTTAAGTTTTCACCTCACCCAATGTCTGCTTATGCACTACCTGGGGAAAGCTGACCAAGCAAACGACGTGTCGAAGTGAATGAAAAACGTCGATAAATTGTATCTATCCAGATCTCTGGCCCCCAACAGCCAGTTGATCACAAGATTTTACTGTCACGCAGCAATGTTTTTATCAAATGATGTTCAGAAATGTTTATGAATTTAAGAAACGACTGATAGAGTTTAGATTAGTATGGAGCAGAACATTATCGATAGGCCTACTGCTGTCAATGAATGAAAAAGCGTATCTGTGCCTGTAACGTATTTGCGCAATAGGCTGACATTTTGAGTAATTTTACTGCAGGCAGTTGACAAACGAAACAGTTTGATAAAATGCCAGTTAATGTGTTACAAATGTAAGCAAAATGTGTTTTGAGCATTATTTAGATTAAGTAATGATAACACATTGGGTAAAAATGTAATATTTCGTTGGTTCTGGTTTCCCCAGGTAATGCAAAAACAGACTTTGGGTGAGGTGGAATGTTAAGTGATCATTTGATGGCCAGTTTTCTCAGGAATATTTTTTTCAAAAAATTATTACAATTTGATAATCCTTCTTCAAGTTACAGTTGAAAATGTTCAGGATGTTTTTGCGACACAATGTAGAACTACTAAAAACAAAAAAAAACACAGATCCTACACGCATCAAGACTTCGCGTCGTTTTTACTGCCTGTTGTCGTCCGTACATTAGGCGCTCAACTGACTGACGTTCCCTGTCGACTCATTTCGTCTGCACTTCACTCTGCGCGTCTTTCTGTCTGTTCGTTTAGCAATCTTCGTTTGCCAATCTGCATTATTTTACCTCCTCCGCACTGTAGTTTGTGAAGACGGATGCTCATAGGGGGCGGGGGTAATATGAGGACTTCTGAAAATCAGTCGCGTCAAGCTGTTGTCATGCTTGATCTTTTACAATAATTTTCGCTCTGCTTAAAACTGTCATAATTATGCAGAACAAGAAAGCCCAGCTGCCGCTAAAGAAGACGCGCTACAGCCGATACAGTTCCTGTTGCAGTATTGACTTTCAAGGTCGTCTAAGGTCGATGATTTGTATCTCGCTTCAAAGGGCGTATGCCACTTTTTTATTGTATAGTAATAGTAATAGTAACCCTGACTGTATCTCTCTTGCCGTTTCTGAAATATGACCAGTTTTACGTTGAAAACGCACATTTTTCTACTTCCCTCCATTCGCTGAATTTAAAAGTGTTCCCGTTGTACTAGATTGCTGAAATTTTTGTGTTTAGGTTTAACACACACAGCTAAATTATTCGTTTAAAAGCTTTTTTCTTGCGACCTATTGTTTAGCCACAATACATCCGTTACAAACAAACAGACAGACGGACGACAACCATGCCAATAGCTCGACCGTTGCTTAAGTACAGTCAGCTAAAATGAGGTTGCCAAGGCCTACAGACGGAGCGATAATAACAAGTTCCAGCAATAAATAAGCAAGCAGATAAAACTCGGAGCTTTTTTCCTTGGATTTTATTAAGATTCGTCAGGAAGACACGTCCTTTCTCTATCTCAACCGCGCAACACTACCACAATACACTGCCGTATTCTATGCAGGGCTGGAAAATACTAGGTTTTTAAGAAAAATTGTTAGGTTTTTGTTTTTTTAGGTTTAGTAGGTTTTTAAAGTTTTTTTGAAAGTTTTAAGGTTTTTATGTTTTTTTGGTTTTTGTGCGATGAACACCGTGCACAAAATTACGACCCGGAAAAACATCTTATAGGCTTACACCCTGTCCGTCACATAATTCACATTTTTTATAAACTGTAGCAAAACAAAGTAATCAAAATTTACGATTAAAATATGAAATAACATATAATATGTTATAAATTTCACGACAAACAAAAACTTTTAAAATTCTAAACATTGGACTTTCAGGTTAAAAAAAATTTTTATTTAAAAAAACTAGAAAAACCTAGGTTTTGTCGGACCAATTTTCCATATCTGATTCTATGTCGGTCGAAATGACAGATGCCAAGTCTGCTGCTGCTGCTGATGATGATGATGATGAGACGTCGAAGTATTCTATTTCATCCCTTCAGCCACAAATGTAATAAACAATAAATGTAATATTATTTAACTAGAAGCGACCACAGCTCTCAAACGTCTGCCGAAAATTCTGCTGCTACCTGGCGAATGCGAAGGAGTCTCAGTTTGCAGATTGCTTGTACATTCTCTAATGTTAATGACGGTGGATTAGGGAACATTTCAAAATCTAGATGATGATTTAGCATTTATTAGAAATTTGTAAAAAAAAGCAAGGGCACAAAACATGAAGCATTTTTGTGTAAAAGAAATTATTCTGTAACGTGCGTTCTCACAAACAGCGATGCAGGGCGTAAGGCCTATAATAATTAGCCTATTATAAAATAAGCCTATCATTAGCCTGCGTTAAATGGGGTCTTGTGTACTCAGATTACTTTAGTTTGTCATGTGGAGTTCGGCAAGGTGGTGTTCTCTCTCCATGTTTGTTTGCCATTTTTATTGACAGTGTTGTCGACAAGG
>Ga0056128_1000881_pt1 | contig 30643 bp, 17 predicted proteins | sample WorMetLIZISLAND2_FD_71113 | JGI IMG/M metagenome (GOLD analysis project Ga0056128, IMG submission 71113) | Marine gutless worms symbiont microbial communities from Max Planck institute for Marine Microbiology, Germany - Olavius geniculatus... ...
TTTGGGCCTAAGAATGTGTTTGTTTGTTTCCTGGCTACGGCCCTAGCCAGGAACTCGGCAGAGTAGGCTTCCGAAAGTACACGCCTATTGACGTCACTGGTAGGCTGTAGAGCCGTCTGTTGAGTTGATTGACTCACTTCGTTCTAAGACTGCATAGAGTGTACATAACATACTGCAGCGAGACGTGGACAATCAGCACAAAAGACGAGGCTCGTTTGGAAGCAGCCGAAATGTGGCTTCTACGACGGATGGTGTGCATACCTTGGACAGATCATGAGACCAGCTGCAACAACGTTCTCAACTGAGCAAGTACTGAAAAAAAGAGACGGACAAGCACGTTCCTTAAACACGTTATCAAGAAGTCATAACTGGAAAATCTAGCTATACCAACAAGTTCGGTGGCAAAAAAGGGCCAGGAAGACCGAGAACCAGCTACTTTACTAGCCTGAAAAAGTGCTTGAATTTTATAGCCAACGAGAACACCATCTTTCAAACGACTGCAACAAAAGAGAAATGGCGCAACTTGATTGCCAACGCCCGGCATTGCACGTCAACTGACGGCAACGACGAATATTGGAATAACTTTTTATGTTTAAAACGTTTAAAAATAAATGTGACAACGCTGGTCTAATATACTCGTTAAAATTTTCGCAAAACTTTCTGTAAAGTTATTGGTGAAAATTTTGGTCGAAAAAAATTTCTCTTTTCTTATGTATACGTACCCTCGATTTTCTCAGAAAAGATTGGAGTTCGTCTTCGGCGTTAGCGTCTTCATCATCGACTGTTGATAGTGTGGTGGTTTTAGCGACGTTGTTGCTGCTGTCTGCCGCTGTAGTCGACAATTTCATCATCGTCACTGACTGCATCATCATCATCATCATCAGTGTCAGCAGAATGGTGGCAGAAGTTGCGACGCTTGGCGCCACCATGATTCATGCAATCTGGGTCGTCCGTCGACTCGCGTGGAATCAACAACGCCGGCGACCGGTCTTGGCGCAACAGGACATATATGTTCCTTTAAATCAAGCTCGGACGGCCAATCCATCGAGTCGGGGGATTTAGGACTTCACAGAAATTAGTCGGACACAATCCCACGGCGGCGCCGGTGTTTCGTTACAGGATCGTTTTCCAGAAAAGTCTCCCTCGGCCGACAATTTACCGGCAGACATCGGTCCAGCCCGGCAACCGCCCTGGCGGGACGGATTTTTACCGCTAAATTGTCGACCGGTGGAGACTTTTCTGGGAGGGGGCGATCTTATAATAAAAAGACTTTTTATGGGGCCGGCGATATTTTAATAAGGGGAAGACATATCAAATCCGTGATTATCTTTCCTCAGGCGGGTTTTTCATAAAAAAGACATTTTAATGTGACACCGACATAATCTACCGATCTACCTGTCTGCGTCGTCAGAGTGTATTATCCAAGCCTCTAAGCCGACGTACGCCGTCAGTCACACTGCTCATGATACTTCGGTGGGATTAATGTTCAACGACGAATCTGCTTTTAATCTCAATGTCTTAAGCCTGCAGCCTAGCAGTGTTGACACTTCACAAAGACGTTGGGAAAAAATAGAAAAAAAAACAAAAAAATCTCTGCGCTGAATTTCATGAGCGCGCACGATATCGGCCATATTGCTCTAGTTGCTAATGATTTACAGCGATAATTAAATGGTAAAGTAAGTTACTAATCATTTCTCATTTCGTTAAGAGCAGTAGGCTGAGATGACCAGAGCACAGAGTAAGTTAGCAACTTGCTCAAGATTGCTTGCAAATGCCCTGCGACCAGCACGCGGTGAGATTCAAATTGCAACCCGAAAGTTACGCCAATACGAGTACGGTGCTTTACCATTAGACAACTTGCACATACATTTCCGAGAATTGCCAATTTTCCCCTATCTTTCTTTCTCTGAACTCTCATTTGGCGCCGTCGATTTGTGTGACTAATTTCTAATGTCGAATTTCTGGAAAATCTTAAAATGGCTATGGTAGTGTTCTTAACGGAGCTGGCAGTGAAGATTTCGTAATCGGTTATTCCAGCTCACGTCGATTTGACACAACACAGACAGACAGCCAGACACAATGAAGTAGACAATTAGCTAAGATCTGGCATTTGCATAGAGCAAGCTATAATGACGCTCTATAAAATCGTTCTGCATTTGCCGAAGAAGTCGCAATAAATTGCGTGGGCGGATGAAAAAAATAAACGTTTGTATTTCAGTGCTCGTTTATCTTAAGCTAGTATATGGATTTTAGAAATACGAATGACAGGCCTATAGGTGAAAAGAATCTTAGCATTTTAAGAGCTTAACGACCGCGCGATCAAAAGAAATTGTAATTTGGAGATAACATTTTAGAAGCCGGAAAACAGCAAATGACAGACACATCAAATAAACACATTACTTACAGTACGTATTTCCAAACCGATTTGGCCGCTTTAAAACCACTGCGTTATAATGACAATTTTTGACGATCAGTTTTGCAGAATATTAACGTAAAACTACAATGTACTAATTTGTTGTTTCTTTAATTAATTAGTTTTATGTCATGTTTTTGCAGCGTTAAATTGCAAAATTTCTCTTTAATTTTACCGCATAGTTTAAAAACTCTTACATTTCAGGACGTCACTCAATATTCGTTCTGACTGATACCAGATTCATTCGCCTTATTTTACAGTCAATCAACCTTGGACAGATCACGTCTTGGTATCCAGTTTGATGTACAGTGTATGTATATGTCTGCCTGTCTGTCTGTCTGAAACGCATGTACTGTGGCTGATTTGTCTTACTGGAAACGGTCTGAACAAGTAAATAGGGTTGCCACTGAGCTACCCATGATGTGCTATCAATTCGAAGCCCCCGGCTAGAAATTCCCATTTCTTTGAACTTGCTGTAGTTTATTTGTAGTTAGTAGGATATAACGTCTGCCGAGATTATCGCGCATGACGTCAAAAAGCACATCAACTTCATTGAACCTATACTAGAGTTGATTGTAGCGTTTCAGAGCAGCATTCACGGTAGGGCCTAATCGCTTTCTCTTCGCTACCGCCAGTCGGATACCCTTTCTACATAGGCGGTGCGGCCAGTTTTTCCTAGCAGCAACTGGACTACTTGTATTTTGTTGCAGACGTGTAAGCGCCTTCAGCATACGGACGCCGTGGCGTACAGTGTATAGGGCCATGGCGTTTCTAAGCCATAGTCCTTGAACCTGTAGCAAGGTGGTCCCAAAGACAAAGACAACCTGCATATAAAATTTTCAGCATGGAATGTAGATTTTAGCAGTCCAAGTCCGGACCCTCTAGATTCAAGCAGGCCTGCGCACGTGGGTGTCAACAAGAGGTACCCCTGTAAAAAGTGGTTATTTATACTCTGTTGGCTTGTTGTCTTGGTTGCAGATAGGCACAACCATGCTGCTTATCATAACAAGCACTGATGAGGAGCTTCTTACGTATATCAACACATCGATAACCTTGAATGACCTTGAACCCTAAAAATATTGATTTAACGTGATTTTTTGGCGATTTTTGGCTGCAAAAGAGTGAATTGTGACGAAATAGATGGAGATAGACTAAGATTACCTGCGAACAGGAACTGCTATAGGCTTTCGCGCGTCTCGTGAGCTTTTCTCAAAGTGCTTGTAATACTATCGACAGATAAGTTTAGTCAATAAAACAAAACGCTGAACGCCGATATTAGCAGTAGTGTTTGTTTTTCTAGTAATGTGGTCACACAGTAAAGGTGCGGTGGGTGGAAGAACTTCACGTTTACGCGCCATACATTTCTGCTTGTAACAGTGAAAGAGTGGTTAAAATCGGTGCTGAATTACCGAAGTTATCCCAAAAATAAAAATTGGTATCGGTTTTTTGGACCACTTTGTATTTATGCCAAGTGACGCACGTAAGCCTAGGCCATTTGGAGATCTGACGGAAAGCTTGTATAAGAAGCAGTCTGAGCGATCGACATTTGACTTGGACTCAGATGCCCACTAGGCACAACAGTACACGGAAATGTCAATCGCGTTTCAATGTCGGCGTCTTCAGATCTTTGTTCAATCCTCTTGCATCAGTCGCTGCTCATCTTTTGTCATCCAGTCACTGTATTTTTCATCAAACGGCCACTGTAGGATCCGTGCTCTGTCAGTGATACTGATCGTTAAAGCAACTCATCATCACTTTCCTGCAGGTTTTACGTGTGTGTAAAACTTCTCTAACATTTTACCGACTTTCTCTCACGTCGAATCAGACGCGCTTTTGTCATTCCTCTATTACAAAAAAATTATCTGAAATCCAACGCTTGTGGAGGCGTAACGGTTAGGACGTACAACGTTGGACTTTGGATCAAGATATGCGACTGTTTGTGGACAGTAAACTATTTCGGTGACTATAAAATCAACCAACAAGGTCAACTCAGCCTTCCATCCCTTCATAGTACAGGTAAATCGAGTATAAGCTATATATCGTAAAAACAGTTAGCCTAAGGTTAAGACGGGCGCGTTCACTCGTGCATGATCTCGATCCCATATGGCAGGTGAAGCTGCGTAGCTCTGAGATGGGTTACCATTAATTAAGAGCCACAGACGACTGAACCGTTTTCAGCCGCTCACGACACAAACTTTTGGCCATGGGCCGATCGTCCCATATTTCTTGTACAGCTTTAGACTAGGCCCAATCCGACACAGGACCGTCGTTAAAGACAGGCGAAGTGGTGTGTCAAGACAAGAGATGTGGGTGACGGCTTCCACTGAGTGAAAACGTAAGCTTCTTAAGACTTGTGACTATCCGCGGGGGCAGATTCGACGTGCAAATGCCAAATGGCAAGATATTATAATGATCTTGAACACTTGAACACTTAATCTCCCTCAAGGTCACAAAAATCACATCGCTAATGATGTGTAGTGCGTGCTTGTCCACAGCGAGAACAATGAGGCGTATACGGGTTAAGACGTAGGCACTAGGCCTACGTAAGTTTGACTCCGGGTGGGGTCAAGTGGTTACTACTATAGGGTTAGTGACTGCGAACAGGCAAACCATCTCGGTGTATAACTAACCACCAAGGTCAACTCAGCCTTCCATCCATTCGGGGTAGGTAAATCGATTGAGTACCGGCCCATCTGGCTGTGGTTAAGGTGGGCGCATTCACCTGTGTCAAGAGGCACTGAAGCAGGTAACACTATGCGATCCCCTATGGCAGGTGTCGCTCCGTAGCTCTGGGGTAGGTTTCCGATAGAGCTACACAGCTTTGATTGTAATTCCTGTTGACTTTATACAGACGTAGTTAGGCATCAACAAACTTTCAACTGTAGTAAGCCCCCATAGTTTTTTTCACCCTTTCACTTCTCCTTAGACTAAGCCTCTAAGGCCGTGGCAACAATATCTTAAATTTTGTAAAGTAAGTAATGATGCCAAACATTCTTTTGCAGATCTTGCGAAATATTTCAGATCATAAACGAGCGTTTAAAAATAAACGCAATTACACGTGAAATAAAACATTTTTGATGACTGAGCTGAGTGCTCATATACATTCGTACAATAGCTTGTTGTAATGTACATTCTAAACAGTGATGAGTACTATAGCAGTATATCAACATCACTACTGATTTTATTGTTATATTTCATTATTAAGTATACAAGTCATTCACAACATCAATGTCCATTTTAAATAAATGTGTATAGACGTTGCTACACCTCAAGTCAAAGAAGACATACCACCAAACTTTTGTGCGCATTTTTGAAGACACTAACGTGATCGATTATCAGATTTCTTTCACTGGCACACTCGCAAAAAAATACACAATCATTAAAAATCAACGCAATGAAGGTGTGGTGGAATTTTCAATGACAGTTTTATTGCTGAGTTTTACGCTGAATGCGCCAGTGAAAAGAATACTTATTTTAAATCAGTCAATGTTTAGCTAAATGACGTGAAGAGCAGTTTGGTTAACATGTTTTTAACTCATAGTGTAGAAATGCAATAAAACAATACAGCACTTAATGATGTACAGTCAGTATAATGGATGCTTGTTCTCAGACAAGATACTTTGGCCAATACAACTGGCCAAGCACCAGCTACAATTCACCCCACCACTAAAGACATCACTAACAGCAATTCAGACACAATAACAGCCAAATTGTCGTGATGATGGTTAAAAAGACTTTCTAAAAAACTCAACACATGCAGAGCAATCATTTGTTAATGCCAGGTACTACAGACTGGAAACAACAGGAGGCGGTTTGATCGAACAACAATCCTCCGTCAGTCAAAACCAGGAAATGCTGCATAAAAATAACCAAAAACGTCACCAGCAGACATGATTTTCGAGCTTGAAATGCATAAAAATGGGTTTGCAGTTGTGGCTTTCTGCCAGGGTCAACTGGGAAACTGAATGGCAGCACAGGCCCAGGGCCCAGGCCCTCTAGTAGACAGTCACTTTGCAGTCGAGAAGGTGGAGTACTTAAAGTCCCCATGACCCACCCCTTAATGGCTTGGTACAGACTTGTACTATCACTGAAAATACACTTGGCTTCATGTCAACACAGAGCAAGGCAGAAGTGATAAAAAAACTAATTAATGTCTTCCAACTGGAAATGTAATACATAAGCCTAAACACATTTCCCAGATTCATCTGAACTGAAGAAAATAATTATTTTTGAGATATGCCCATTCATTTCCAAGGTAACTCAGAGAGTTCTGAATGAATCTTGAAGAAATTTATTTGAGGGAGTTGGGCATGTCCCAGGAAGAACATGGCTAGATTTTTGGCAGTGATCCAGATCTTTATGTAAATTCTGGATCATACAGGATTCTTCATTAGGAGACAGAGCACAGCCTGACTCCATTGCATTTGCCAGGTGGCAACACTATTCTTGGTGGAGATTTGAGAGTTCTGATTGCTTTTTGTTCAAATACTGTAATCTACTTTGATGCAACTTCAGCAACTCATGGACAAACACTGCACATAACTACAAACTGGCAAATCTACAGTCATCAAACATACAATAGTCTACAGAGTACAACAGTATTAACTTAAGCAGATGTAGTATGGTAGTTAAGAAGACATACAATGTTACATGAACTTGAGCTATGGCCTTTTACAGAGCTTAAGTAGCAAACTCCATATTCAAACATAAATAAATATTGCATAATAAACATTTCCTATGCATAATAAATTCTGGCAGCAAGACAGATTCTGTGGAATGACAAAAAGTGAGACATTAACAAAACACGACTAACATGTCAACAATATCATTGGTCAGATGATTGGCAAAAACTGACATACACTCTATATACACCAAAGACCACACAAAACACAACTGCAACAATGACACATCATTACACAAATTCAAAAATCCAGACTGACGAAACAGCACCTACTGCAGGTGCACAAGCAGACCAGAGATATAGCTACACATCTGATGCAAATTATACACATTCTGTCAGATTTTCATTTCTTTACCAAAACCAAAAAGATGGTACAGCTGAAAGTATCTAATATTAATACAGCACAGAATGTTGTAAGGAATAACTATGTCTCTCATATCTTTAGTTACACATATAAAATGTTGCCATTCGGTCTGTCAATCAGTAGATGAAAATTGAGTATAATTTACAAGCAAGCAGTGCCCAAAGTGAAAAAAATAAGCGTTAGTATGGGAATGTCGGTTGCGGCTGTATTGAGTATTTTACTTTGCAAAACTATCTCAGAAAAAAGTGGCAGTGACCAAGAAAGTGCCAGTACGCCATATCAGCCCATACCATCCCACTTTGAGCACTGCTTGTGAGTGATGATCAACTAGTTCAGTCACAAAATGCATCATCATTTCTTTTTCGTTTTCTTTGCCATTTCCTTTTCCCGCCGTTGTTGTTTTAACTTCTTTTTCTCTTCGCGTGCCAAAGCCTTGTCACGTAAACTCCGCACAAGCTTGTAGACAAAAAAACCTGCGCAATGCATCAAATAATGCTGTCAAACAAATAAATGCACATAGAAAAAAATTACAAAAAGCAAAAAATTGGACTGGTACATGATCAAAATGATTAGTCATCAACCACCATCAGAATAGTCAGCAAGAGTATAAAAATTCATTTCTGAAAATGAAATTGTCTTCCATTAAAATAAAGCAACAAATTAACTCAATACAATGTTTACAGACAAATAAGAAAAAAATATCGAACAATTTATAAGATTCATTCAATTCATGCTCACTGTGTTTTAGCAAATACCTAAAAAGTCTAAAAAGTCACACGAATAGTTTCTATTTCAAATAAATTACAACTGACATATACGGTGCAATAGTACAGAAAGTGACATACAGAAATGTACTAAACCGTGACACTAGTAAAGTAATTCTGTCACATCTTTTTAAACCAATAATGCATAAAATATTTGCTAGGTTTTGGTGGAAATGATTTGTGATATAGATTCACATTCAAAATATACTCTAACAAAAGCCCAGCTGTCGCCAGAAAAAAACTGACCATACCTAACTGCATCCAAAAACCAGGAAATGTGAATGTCATTTCTTACTTACTTACATAATTTACAATATAACACAAACTTCCGTTAACACCCCAAATATTGGTGCCATGCTTAAGTCGCAAATTGCAGCCAAACTGTTGCAAATAGCTACATGATTGCTATTGACAGCCAATAGAAACTTACCAACTCCTATCCAACAATACAATAACGAACCACCTACCATGTACTGTTTAGCCACAATACATACTTTACAAACCATCGATGTTATTTTCAGTCTGCGGTGGATGGAAAAGTAAGCAAATGTGAGGCTATTTTCCGTCCGCCACAGACAGAAAAAAAGAGCATGCAGACGCTATTTTCCATCCGTGCGGACGGAAATCTATGTGCTCCAAGCGCTATTTTCCATCCCAGGGATGGAAGACTAAGCAAATGTGAGGCTATTTTCCATCTGCCACAAACACAAAAAGGACTGTGCTTATGCTATTTTCCGTCCGCCACTAACTAAAAAAAACGTTATTTTTTTTAAAATTGTTTTTTTGAATATGACGTTATTTTCCATCCATCATGAACGTCTGAAGATTGTGACCGATGGAAAATGACACATAATTTCTTGGTATAATACACAGCCTTATTGTATTGTTGTAACTGTATAAATGTTCTTGTCTCATTCTTTGTCATTGACTATCGGTGCTTAATCGTGTTTATTATGTGTGATTTCTGTTATTTTTTTGCTTTACTCAGTCGCCCCTTTGCTGCTATGATGCTGACAGCGTTAAACATCTTACGGACGCTACAGCAACGCTAACTTCACAGACATGGTTTATTTACATCCAGCAATGCAATGCAGTACACTAAAAATACAACAGAACAAGAATTGCTTAATATAACCAAAACGCCATTCGGTACAGACTTTTTAGTACATAGTTTCATACATAATGTCACATTACTTAAATGCATGCATAAGGCTACAGTATTATACCAAAAAATTTAGCGGTCATTTTCCATCAGTCACAATCTTCATACGTCCATGGTGGAAGGAAAATAACGTCATATAGTCTACTTTTTAGTTAGTGGCGGACGGGAAATAGCCTCAGGCTTGCTTATTTTTCCGTACGCACGGATGGAAAATAGTGTCCACATGGTCTACTTTTCCGTCTGTGGCGAACGGTAAATAGCCTCACGTTTACTTACTACGGACGGAAAATAGCGATTGGAGCATAGATTTCCGTCCGCACGTGGCGGATGGAAAATAGCCTCACGTTTGCTTACTTTTCCGTCCGGCGCGGACGGAAAATAACACCGAGCGTTACAAACAGCCGACAGACGTACGACTTCTGGACATTGCTTTTACATAATGGACGAGAAAATTAGCCGTAACTAAATAAATGAACTCATCCAGAATCAAAATTAAGCAACTTACTGACTAAAATGACGATGATGATTCCAGGTACTATAAATATAGAATTGCTAATGCCTTCGTGGTAAGGGCCCTTCGGATCGCTTAATTCCACCATCTCCAACACAAATGAATAACAAAAGTTATTCTACAACCTGATAAAAATACAAAAACATATGTTTATTCACAGACGTGTCAATTGTTTGTTTATAAACAATTAACAAAACTATTTCCGGTACCATACGAACATTAGTGATGCGTCGATATCAGGACTTCAATTTCGATACGATATCGACATTCGACACGATATCGATAATTTTCAAATAAGAAGTATGTAATGTAAATCTTATACAATCACGTTTATTGTGGTAACTAAAACTAACGATAACAAACATTAACAAAATAATTAGGCCACTCGTAGTGCGGTAGGCCTAAAATTGCGTCGCAACCTAAAATCGAGAAAAAGTCACTAAAATCTGATATTTCGATTTTAAGGTCGTTCGTCATCAATTGTGTTGATGACTTTTAAAAGCTTGTCAGCAGTGTTTGTTACGGTAAGCAACATTATAGGATATGCATGTTTATCTGCAACCGTTCACGCTATAATTTGGTTGATGTTAGCAGAAATCGTGCATTTTGAAGAAGTACCCCTAGGTTATTTGACCCCGTACAAAAGACTTCTTTTAGTGGGCGAAATTTAAACTAACAAAATGTACGTTCAACGCTAAAAATTTCATACACAAGTTGTCTTTGTCTAGGCCCCTACATCCATGTCGTCGCAATTCACTCTTGAAATGTGCGCCGTATAGCATATAATAGCAAAAAAATCACTAAAAACCCTGTATTTTGGGGGTTCAAGGTCGTTCAAGGTTATCGATGTTAATACCTCCGAAAAACTCGTCAGTGTTGTTACCAGTGCTTGTCGTGAACTTGTGATAGTCAGCAATTATGAGCTTACCTGCATGCAATTGTTTTATGCCAAACAACGAGCCAATAGCGGTAAAATAACGTATTTTACGAAGGTACTTCTTTTTGATGCTCTCGTTTGAGGGAAATCCTTTAACCCAGCCGCACAAAATTTTGTTGCAGAAAAATAGAGTCTTCGTGGCAGCACACAGGAAAAACTTGCACGGTTTTGATATGGCTGCAGGGTGTGACACATCGACGGACGGACGAACGTCCAGACGACAGCTAAGATGCTGTCCCGCGTAAAAACCTATAACAGCTGGCGGCGCATACTATAACTTTCTGACTCACAATGTACTGCCAGTGACTACTTAATTTATCTGCACATGTGCTTCTTGACATACCGGTATATTGTTTTTGGCCGACCGTTAGGTTCAGTCTTTGGCACTGTGTCGTCTGTCGTCTGTCTGTCGTGGTCGTCTGTAACGCATGCCTTGTGGCTAAACTTACTGGCGTAGCCATAGGGCCGATGATAGGGGGGAGCATTTGGGGTAGGCTATGTGCCCCTCTAGGAGCCTACTCAGTTACTCAAAGTAGTGCCAAGCATAAAACAAAACATGTTATTTTTACGCCAAAAAACGAAACTTTTCTGGAAAGAGGTACCCCCTCCCAAAATTTTTTCCCCACGCGGAGAAAACATCTTTCAATCCCCATACTTTACCCTTTAAATACCCTACTACATCCTCGCTACGCCACTGGCTAAACCGGACGTCAGACGCTGGCCTTCAGATAGTCGTTACGGTCGGCCCACCTTAGCAACAGCCGGCCTTTTTGTATCTTTTTTTCACTTGCTTGTAAGTTGCTAAGATATCGTAGGCCTGTACGTTTCATCAGAAATATTTTGTGATGCACCAAGTTTATTTTCGAGCGAGGCTCCGCTTCCCAGACCCCAGTCGTTAGAAAGGGAAACACTACCTGTACATTCTCTACCCCATTCAACGACGACTCGACGCTGCGGACTCGACTCGGCACCCACGGAGTCTTAACCTTTTCACCTCCTCAATAATGACTGATTGAAGTCACTGACTCTGCCAGTAGATAAGCCTACCAGGTAACTACAGGTATTATCAATAAGCTGCGAAGTGCAAACGATCGAACGCTTTCTGTCCGTCTTTGCCGCTGTGATGCGAGTAATGTGTTCGCAGTCGACGCTAAAAATAGCTCGACGAGAAGCAGGTTGGTTCCGCAGTCTGCAGGCGCGCCGCAGTTGAGTCAAACTATCTGTTCGCATCGCTTCTCGGTGGTAGGCTACCGTACATTATATACGCCGTGAAATGTTATTGGTTTCATACTTTTTAAAGGCGTGTAAAATAGTACACTATAGAAAGCAACAGAAAATGAAATGAACGATTGCTTTAAACCCCGTTTACACGATCGAGCAAACATCGAGCTAGCTCGACGAGCTATGGTAATTAGCATGCTAATTAGGAGAGCGGGCGGGTTGTAATTGGAACGCCTATATAACACGTGATCAGCTGTGGGCTAAGCCTAGGCCTACATTTGAGCAGGGGGCGGGGTTCCATCAGGCCTGCTCGATGTTTGCTCGATGTTTGCTCGATTGTGTAAACAGGGTATTATAGGCCTGCAGTGTGTGCAGCACAATTGAACTGGCATTCGAGTTCATTTTAGTGCTGTGGCTTAGTACGCTGCTTGGACGCAACTGAACAGAACTGGGATTTCAAGGTTAAACGTGCATCATGTTTATGACGTTTTTACTATGTTTTTATGCGACAAAGCACCTTAGCTCAGTTCCGTTTATTTCTATCGCTTTGTAACACACTTTGAGGAAAAGTAAAAAAAATAATAGGCTTAATGGGCGCGCGCGGAAACGTGGCGATTCACCACCCAGTCCTAATCTTAAACCTAATTACTGTATGTAGGCCTAAGTATGTAAAAGCATAGTCTTCGAGTTCGATACCAAAGCATGGATTAATTTTGAATAAAACTTAAAATGGATAAAATAAGTGCGCCGTTGTGGGAACTTTATCTTCCTTTTATCTTTTTCTTCTTTTTTTCCGGTCCACCAAATCCAGTAGACACACTAGAATGTCTGAGAGAACGCTGAGGTACAACAAAGTTCATAAACCTACTACATGCACTGGTGAACATAATGACATGCTTATGTGTTCCGTGTATAATAGTCGTGTCATCTGCAATGAAGCGGTTGAGCGGCGTCGCGCTGTTAGTGACAATCAGCGTCTGTCTCTCGCTGACAATCGTCTGTCACATCATCGCACTGAGCACTCATCACTGGATCGAGTCCTCGTCTTCTTCAGACTTTACCGAGACATCGGCTGAACAAGGAACGTTACTGCGTCTCGGTCTGTGGACGGCCTGCTTCAGCAACTACCGACATCGCCACGAGCCGCCGGAGAACCGTTATGACGGTTGCCACTCGCTCTACTCCGACTACTACGCCAACATACGACTCTGGCTTATACCACGTAGGCCTACGTATTGCAGTATTTAGCTAATTCTACTCTTACCATCAAATCAAGTTGCTTATTAATAAATAAAAAAAATTGTACTATAGCTCGGACCGGAGCAGGACACAGCCTTTCCCCAGTTTTGCTTTAGCCCCTTCCCAGTTTCGTGGCCACCCATGATTTTTTTTGCAAAGATAACACAAGTATTCAATTTTTTTGCGTTTTCAAATTCTAGAAAAATGGCCAAATTTGTCGCTTCCGTTGAACGTCCAAAAGCCAAAAGTGCTTTAGCTTCAGGCAGGCTTCGCCCATTTTTGCCTCCTGACCGGGGTCTATGCCCCTGGACCTCGCTGGTGCTCTGCTCCCAGACCCTCGTTATAGGCTCGCCACTGGGTAAGAACTGTAAAGGTTTCTTTGAAGGCTGCCAAATTCTAGAGCTAGACCTCCAGGGAAACTCGTTGAAAACAAGTACGTGGTTTCGTGACAATTTCTTGAGACATCTGCCAATCTGCGCCCGAGCTCAGTAAAAAAAATAATAAATTATTATTATTCATTGGCGTTATTATCAAAAACGTCAGGTATAACGTTACGAAAAAGACACATTTTCGAGGACAGCGTGAAGATACATGTGTGCTAAACCGCACAATATCCATATCGAATAAAAAATGTTAAAACTTGTAGGTCTGCTAGAAAAGTGTGTTTTCAAATTTTTTTTCCAACACTAGACAAAGATGACGCACAGGAAGGCAGATCGTTCCATACGCGGCGACACGGAACTCTCGGTCGCCTGCTTCTGGGAATGATCAGCTTAATTCGTTCTGTATCGTCGCTGATCGAATATGTTGGCGGCGGTTGTCACGTCGGCTGCTCGAAGCAGATCTTACGCCGGTTAATTAGGCCTGTCAGGCGCTGCTGCTGTGTTATTACAGCATGCAGAAAACAAGTCCTACGGCTAATGGGTGGCCTATACTTGATGCGTTCAGGGACGCGCAACCAGTGGAGGTCTTTCATGGAGGTCTCTCTAAGCAGTTGAGAGACGTGGTCGTACTTGCGTGATCGGTAGGCCTATACACCACATCACGTGCGATAATTACTTCCTCCGAAATACGTAATTGAACGAAACGAACATTTGGGCGGGTCCCACTATTAGACTTATTGTTGTCTAAGTGCGTTTGTGACTAAAGATGGGAAAGAACCCTCACTGTTGTGGTTCGGTTTCGTTTTGGTTTGCGGGACACGACGGCTGTCGGAATAGCGCGTAATTTAATCATTTTTGAGCCGACGCATGCGCTACCTAGTATAAATTTCAGCGCTTCTGTATTGGGGCATTATGACGCTATACAGATTGTATTATTATGATTATTAATTCATTGTTGTAAACGGCCAAACTACGACTTCAGTATTTTACAAGGTAATGTAGTGACAGTATAAAAATGAAGTGGGCAAAAATGTGGTCATTTACGTCAAGTTTTTTTCATAATGTTGCGTGCCAGAAAACTATTAAAATAGGCCAATGTTTCACGGACATATTTAAAAAATAAAAGTGGCTTGCTTTTTTGCTTTTTTGAGACACGGTGTATATTAACGCATTTCAGGCTGGTTGTCGGTGTGTCGCGTGACGGCTGTCATATCGCTGGTGCTACTGCTCGTCTGTCTCTTGCTCTTCATAATTATGTCCGTCTGCGGCGTCTGTCGCTTCGTCAGCTGTCCGGCCGTACAAGACGAACTCTGCGAACGCGTCCTGCTCTACTCCACGCCCATCACCTGCATATTAGCTGGTAAGCTTTCCCCACCCAATATAGGCCTATCACAGTGTTTAGCTTACACACTCATTTATCAATATCAACTTTGTAGAGCTAATGTGTGTCAACAGCCCAGGTTAAGGGCGGGAACCGTTAGGCCTATTTTTGTGGAGTTTCGACGTCAGACGACCTTAAACTTTTGAGCTGAAAATTGGCATTTCGGACGTTCTCGGTAACGTCCAGGTTAACCTCAGTTTTTCTACCACACTTTTTACGCGTCTTAGCCATCCCAATTCTGCCCGTCCGTCTGTCCGTCCGTCCGTCCGTCTGTCTGCCACGCGGGTGAATCAGTCAAAAACGGTGCAAGTTAAGATCACCAAATGTTTACCATCGGCTGCCCGGAAGACTCTAGTTTCAGGAACCGTAAAGCTTTTCCATAAAATGACAGGGGGTGGAAAAAATTTGACATTTTTAGCCAATAAGTCGCTGTATCTCAATAACGGTGCGAATAGGGTTTAGGTTTCTAGTAATCACTAATAGAAAGTCGTACACTGGCTTTCAATTGCCACCGAATTCAATGATCTTGGATGACCTTGAACGCCAAAATAGGGGGTTTTATGGATTTTTTTGGCAATTTCGGGCTGCGAGACACATTTTAAGAGCGAATTGCACCGAAATCTATTGAGATAGACACGGAGAAGCTGCATATATGAATTTTTTGGCATTGATTTCGACGGTCTAGTCTCGATTATCTAGGTTTAAGGAAACTGGCGCACAAGGGTATCAGAGACCCATGCCCCCGTATAAGTTGTTATTTTACCGTTGTTGGCCAGTCTTTCCTGAAAACCGTTGCAGATAGGCACGGGCATGCTGCTTATCACAAGAAGCACTAGCGACGAGCTTTTTCAGTCGTATTTGAAAGATCCTGAATTTGTAAAATAAGAGGTTTTTAAAAATGGATTTTTGCAACTTTTGGCTGCAGCGCACACTCCAAGAATGAACTTCGACGAAATGGCTGGAGATAGATTGACAGTTTGCAAACAGGAACTTCTATAGGCTTACGAGCGTCTCGTGCGCATTAGCTCAAATTTCTTCTTAAAGTTGGTAACTTGTACTTGCCAGACAGACAGGCGTACGGACGAGCAAAACCAGTAATTCGGTCTATAGAACGGACTTGTAAAAGGTGGAGTGACCACGGAGGCGTTTCACGGCCGACCGATAGTCAGATGTGACAGATTTAATAGCCTAAAATGATATTAATCAGCAGCACATTATTGATAATTATAGTGGGCAATAGGCCTATCACATTTTTATATTTTATTTGTTGTTTTCAATGCGTTAGGCATAGTCATTGCATTTCGCTGTTATCATGTGTAGACAACAAACTGCTGATTTGCACTTAATTCACATAAACGTTGTAGAGGCGTAGTTTTGTCTGATGACACTGTTGGCTATTTTAGGCGGATAAATCTAAAACCTGTAAGTATTGAGCGTAGGACAGATATGTTAGCGCAACGCAGTCTGTCCTTCTGCATGTTTGTGAGACACCTGTGCACCGTGCGAGAGTGAACTTGCGTGTTTAGGGGTGTTTCTGATGACGACGATGGCTGTGTTCGCTGACAACGCGTTTCGACTGCAGTGCAAAGACTTCTGGGTGTTCGGAAACGACCCAAACAACAACCGACTGTCGTTCTCCTGGGCGTTCGAGTTCATCTCGTGCATCGCTTGTTTCAACGCGGCCGCGTTTATCGTTTGGCTTGTCGTCCTCAAAGCTCGCGAAGACATCTGACTGATCTGAGTGGCACATGCATTTAAACTGAAAGCTGACCTGCTATTGAGACACTTCGTGTAACCGGTGGCGTGGTCTCTGTACGTGTCTGTCGGCATGCAGCATATGTTTGTCAGTCACGCTCATATACACCCAACGCGCTGGTATAAATATGGACAGAAGTTTCATTTTTTAGACTCACAATGTAAATGCAGTAGGCCTAGGAGGCTAGGCCTCATAAAAAATAAAATGAAACGTACTATTTAGCGCATTGCTGCAGAGCGGAAGTACATATCCATAGCCTATCGATCTCGTAACGACCACGCTCCCGATCTCGAAACGCATCGAGAAGGAAAAGAAATAATTATCATTAAACTGGGTGGCACTGCTCGTTTTTGTGTCTCGTTTTTGTGTCTCAAATGTACTTCTCGAAGTGATTGATAAAATTTTCAATAAACGTTTTTAAAATATGAAAAAACGCCGAGAAAATAAAAAAACGTTAAAAAAGTAAAAAAAAACATGGCAAAAATAAGAAAAAATAAAAACGTAAAAAACGGTTTTTACATTTATGGTTTAAACTGCACTAGATTTGGCAATTTGATCAGTTTATTATCGAATCATCACAATTTGCGACTATTTTAGACAAGTTTTCTTCATTATCATAACTAGATATAAACACTAGTGGTAAAACAATACGGTCAAAAGAATACTTAGATAAAACAAGAAATCCGAGCTAATACTCATGAGACGCGCGAGAGCCTATAGCAGTTCCTGTTCGCAGGTAATCTTGGTCTATCTCCATTCATTTCGTCCCAATTCACTCTTTTGCAGCCAAAAATGGCCAAAAATCACTAAAACCCCTTATTTCTAAGGTTCAAGGTCAATCAAGGTCATCAATGTTGACAATCCTATAAAGCTCGTCGCCAGTGCTTGTTATGTTAAGCAGCATGTCTGTGCCTATCTGCAACCATTTTCACGTTAGACAAGCCAGTAGCGGTAGATTACCACCTTTTAAAGTAGGGTGCCCTTTTTCGCTCCCTCGTTCGTTCAACAGATAAATAACAACTAGGAGAGAAACTCTTCTTTGACTTCCAGGTGCGCAGGCCTCCTTGAATCTAGAGGGTCCGGATTTTTATATTTTGCTAAAATCTACGTTCAATGCTGAAAATTTCATACGCAGATTGTTTTGATCTATGTCTAGCCATTTTGGCTCAATTCACTCTTGAAATGTGTGTCGCAGCCCGATATCGCAAAAAATTCACTAAAACCCCCTATTGTGGGGGTTCAATTGGTCATTCAAGGCTATCGCTGTTGACATTTCTAAGAAGCTCGTTGCCAGTGCTTATGTTAGCATGTCTGTGCAACCACTTTCACGTTAGAAGATCCAATAACGGTAGAATAACGCTTTTTAAGGGGGTGCCCCTCTTTCTTTTTCTCGTTCGGGGGGACCCCCTTCATTCAGTGGCATGAAATTTTGTCACAAAATCTAAGCTATCATATGGTGAAAACCAGAAGTCTCTATCTCACCTGGGCTACGATCGGTACCGGGTTGTGTCAGACACCAAGACAGAATTACCATAGCTAATACGCGCTATAGCTAGCTCTCGCACGTAATGAATCTAGCCGAATTTTTATTCGTCGGTTTTCACAAGGAAACAAGGCCGAAACCGGTTTAACTTTTGCCGCTTTCGGTTTTGCTAAATTGAATGCGCCTTAAACATTGCTGCGGTTAAATATTCTATGGTTGTTTTGAGCGATAATTAGTGTAGTTATTGTTTATTATAGTTATTAAAATTTGACGTTCAGGGAAATGGAAATCACCAAGCGCAGTAAGTGTACTGTTGCAAGTCATGACACGAAGCTTGGTTTGCTGTTTTTTATGTTTATCAGTTAGCTTAGAAAATTATATTTATGTTTAAAGCATAAAATTTTGACTTCTAAGTCAGCTACTGAAGTGTATGTTTTCTTGTTTCAGACTTGAATAATTCTCTGTTACAGACACAATATGTGTGTACTCTTGGTGTCTACAGTCGCTACATTTTTTCGTTTTGTTTTGTTAAATATTTATGTGTTTACTTGTTAAACTGTGGTTGTTTTCTTCTTCGGGATACATGCCAACTTCAGTAGGTGAAAGGCTCCGGCACAGAATGATAGACACGTGATGGTTGACCGGTGCAGACGTATGATAAAAAAGTGAGCTTTGGAATGTTAAAAGGAGCTGTGACAACTCCAGGCTACTCGGGGATGGGTCGCGACGCCCAGTTCACTGCTGTGCTGCAGACGTCGGTAAAAATTTACATTAGCTTCACCACCCCAGATTGCTTCAGAAGTGACTGAAATAGGTAGAATTATTGTTGTTATGCATGTATCAGACTAATTGAATTATGGGAAACTGCAATTAATTGACTATTGAGATACAAGAACAAAGTTCAGTTTTAACGTGAATTCCATCATTCTAAAGAGAGATTTTTTGATGGGGCCTATAAAGAAAAAAGGGGCTAGGTCTTTTTGGCGGAAAAACAGAAAAACACGAAAAAACAATAATGGCACCACCTAGGGAATGAAACACGTACTAAACTCAATAATAAAGAAATCATTTTATAACTGAATAAGCTGCATCAACAACCTATAAAACTAGACAAAACAGCTTAGTAGCGCCCCCTACCGAATAAAAACACACTAGTGTCACCACCTAGCAAATGAAACACGTACTAAACTCAATAAGAAAAAAATAATTTTATAGCTGAATAAGCCGCGTCAACAACCTATAAAACTAGCTAAAACAACTTAGTGACACCACCTAGCGAATGAATGTTATACCAAAAGAATTTTAAAAAAATAAACAAGCTGAGTAAGCAGCAATGTAAGTCATAAATAAATAAAAAATGCCCCAAAACACGAAAAGCAAACTGCCACCACCCTGGGAAAAACAGTGAACTGCAGATACTGAATAAGCAGTATATAAAGAATGAAGGAATTAATATTATTGATGATCCCCACTCAAAACCTCAAATTTATTCTCGGGTAGCAATATGTCAGTCAATTGCAGTTTGCCATAATTAAACTAGTCTGAAACATGCATAACAACACTAATTCTACCTATTTCAGTCACTTCTGAAGCAACGTTAAAAGAAAAAACAACAAACTTTAACCGAAACAATTGTAGGTTTACCTTATGCAGCCAGATGACAAAGCGCACCGCATCATTCACATCAGCAGTTGGCCAGAATGACATCGTAATGCGTGCCACACTATTAGACAAATTATAGAAACATAGCAGTAGCCACCTAAATGCTCCACAGTTGCCGATATTCACATTTGACGCTATAACACACGCCACAACAGACAAAAAGGCGCTTCGTCTAGACAGTTACGACTGACCGCCAACGAAGCGCACGTGATCACCTGTGCACGCTAAACAGGCCGCAGAGGTCATATTCTGGGCCGACATGACACTGGTGAATGTCGACCGCCAAACGCACTTCCAACATAGAAACAATATTTTTATAATAAAGACACCTATAAATAGTCAATTTTCACACAAATTTTGGTACTTCCCGTTACTTAAGCACGACATTATATGAAAAAAATAAACAAACTGTTGAACATTTATTACACTAGCGTTAACATTTACATTAAATTTTATAATCGGTCATCAAAAGGTAACTAACACTATTTGCCAAGATGTTAGCTTGAAAACATGCATAACGAAAGTCATTCTACCGATACACACTGATATCATATATGTACACAGCTGTTCAAGGTGGCATAGTTATTCTAAACAATTACCCAGATGTCTATCTGCACTAAATTCCAGCTCTGAGATCGACCTTCAGTATGTGTCCACACAGCAAAAACATCCTCAGTGACAAACATTACTGATATGTGACCATAAACTGTCGTGAATACTGTATTATACAGATTGGAAAGGTGTATTTTGCGAAATGCGGAAGTTGGAATACGTTTAATGTCTGCATAATACACCTTATGAAAATCTTGCAATTCACAAAACATGATGGCGAAGACAACGTGTTTAAGCAAAGATAATGAATAGCAAAGATGACAGCAGAGAAGACAACGATGGCGAAGACGGACAAATGGCGTGCCCCCCGTGCGCTTACACTTCTCAGCTCGCTGACAATTGCCGCAGTGGCACACATGAAAGAAACTCCATTACTCACCATTGATGTTGGTTGCTGCAAGTACAATTTCTGCAATTTTCATTTTGCAAAGTTTTCCCCTAGCCGATATCGTGCTGTGTTATTGGGCTAATTGTACCTATTTGCAATGCTGCATTCCACATTCTGCTAAGTACACTAACGCATGTACAGATTTTATCTGATCACATTTTGTGTCACATGTGTTTACTAATTATCTTTTATTCTGTAGACTTTAATGATAAATTACAAGTTATCCATGAAGCCGTCACGCAAGCTGACTTTCTGGCTATTGATGCAGAATTCTCAGGTTGGCACGCGATTTCTTTTTCAGTAACATTGTTTGAATTTCCGGTTATTGTGACTGCTAAAATGTCATTTTTTATGAAGTATAGAGCACACACACATTGTCCACCAATCTGTGATATTTTTTGACAGATTCTCTCAAATTATAGAATATAGAGGCATACAGACTATAGAGTATTGAGTTATAAATATGTAGTTTTGAGGCATTGCCTGGTGACTTATGTTTTTGATGTTTGTTTTTGTGTGGCCATCCCTTCGCGGTATTCTGCAATATCTGTGGCATGCTTTGATAGATTTATAAAAAAATCGAGTGAGGTATATAAATTTTGAACAAAATTTGAATAATGTAATTCAAATTCCGAATAATGAAAAAATTGGAATAACACATTCTTAGTTTGCATTCACATTTGTTCTATGCAGTAAAAGATTTGCTTACTTATTTACCTATTTATATCTGTGTTATGTTGATAGGTTTGGATATTGGACTGGGCATTCATATGTTTGATACGCCTGAAGAACGGTACTTGAAGTTAGTCAAAGTGGGTGTTATTACAAGTATCGTCATTATGTTTGTCTTCGCAATAATGAACTATGGTACTAGATTCTGTCAAAGACTCTAATTCAGACAAACTTGGCTAACTGTGCTTAGGTCAAACTCAGCTTTTTACCCTTGTCTGAACAGTATCTTAGACTCTATGAGCTAGTCGGCTACAGGGTATATAAATAGAAAGAGGGTATGGCAGTCACGTGACCACAACATCACTGCACTGACCTTCGGTCATGTTAGACCCAAGCATGAGGGTTTTGCGACTTCGCAGTAAGTGTGCTGAACTGTATTGAGAATGATTGCAACTAACAGAGTTGCAGCAATTAATTGCAGCTACAATTTGCAGCAATTGTTTGCAGAGCCTGTAAGTTGAAACTTACAACTGCAACTACTTCCTGCAACTAATTGCTGCAACCAATTGTTGCAACTGTTATCTGCAACTAGTTGCTGCAACTTATTAACTGCAACAGAAATTATGTTATTTGCAGCAGAGATTGCGTTATTGACAATGCCAGCAAAGACCACATGCCTGCAGCTTTGGTCTAACACTGTGGACACATGCCCACTGGGCCTTCACTGTTGACCAATGATATGTCGTTCCCTCTTTCTATTTATATAACATGGTAGCTCATTGATGGGCTAAAGCTTAATTTTAGATTGATGTTTACTTAACATTTCAAGATATGAAGCATTAAACATTTTATGATGTTTTAAGATTTTCAAAGTTCTTAAGTGAGCAGCTTAGTTATGCATAAGTATTGCAAGTTTTTTGTGTAAGTATTTAAAAAATTTTTTTTTTGTAAATAGTGTGTTTTAGAGTTCAGTATATCCTACCAGTAGGTTTTTCTTTAGTTTAGCTTGCAACCTAATTTCTTTGGTCAGTGATGTTTATTGTAGTGGTCACAAACCAAAATTTGATGCCACTGACGAACTTTGTAGCGTTAAAATTGAGAAAGACATTAGCCAGTCGTTTGTCATGGAATACAAGAAAGTAGTGACGTCTAACTTTCTGGTTGCGGTTATTAGTGTCTCTCTGGGTGTGTTTCTCTTTCTCTCTGTGTATCTGTCTGTTGTCCACGTGTGTTTGTGTGTGTGGTTGTGTAGGCTGCCAAGGCATACATTATTGTCCAGTTTGGCTTGTGTGCATTTCGTTATGTGGCTACGTCTGATCAGTAAGCATTGCCGTTGTGAGTTTATGTAGTAAATACATATCGTACAGACATATTGGAACTTGGTATCTGATTCTTAAATGCTTTCAGGATGTTTTTCTAATAAGCTGTGTGTTGTCTAAAAATATTCTTAGTATTTTTACATTAGAAGAGATTATGCAGTATTCTGTCTTATTGTATCATGGACAATTTAGTTAATATTTCTGCAGCAAGAGGATGTCAAAATTGTATTTCATTGACTTTGTTCGTGAGCCATGCACCAGTGTCTCACCACTATCATGCTGTACTGTTATGGAAAAATCTGAAACAAGAAGGCACTTGGGTACCAAGATATGCTTTGCATGTTGATGTAAGTGGTTACCAGTGTCTTCATGCCTCATGGAAATTTGTTTAAGATCTGAGAAACTTGCTGGTAAATGGTTTTGGTCTTTGAAATACCTGGCTGATGGAATTAAGTGATTCTTGAGTAATGTCCAAGTTTAAATGGAGGATCTGACAACTACAGCAGTACATAGGTAGAAAATATGATTTTAGAATGCTTACTTTACATTGACGACATGTTCAGCCAGTGACGCCATCAGCCTGTCAAAATGGCGGTTCGTTTTCTACGGACTTTTCGTAGATCGTCGATTTGAAATGTAAGTTTCTTTGTGTTGACATAATGCGGGTCGGCGATATTACTATCAAAATTAGCAGAAAGTTATGCTGTTTTAGGAAAATGGATAAAATATATATTGTCCGTGGACCTTTAAGATACATTGCAGTGCTGTGAGCTTTCAGCTGCATTCTGTATCTGAGTTATTTGATGCTGTGCGAAGGTACGAGGTGAAGTCATTCAACTTCTATATCTGTTCTCGATCGGTTGGCCATTGCTCGGCTGCTGTGGATACTCGCTTTGTGTGTCAGGTTTGCACTGCGGCATGCTGTGTTACTTCAGTTAAGTGTGTGTCAGTTTGGTGTAAGATGAGATGAGATCAGATCAGATGTTTATTAGAATGCAGTCATTATTACTAGGTTACACATGGTTCCTACTGTTGGGGAAGTTAGATAAAGTCAGGGAATTTTAAGAAGTCAGGAAAGGTTGGGGAAAATGGAAGTGTCAGGGAAAATTCTGGGAATTTTAAGGTAGAAAATTTAGCACCAAATAGTGCATAAAAGTATACCATTTTGACACTAAAAATAAAAGATAATAATAATTTGGGGCCAGAGGGCTTTGTCATCTCTTTTACGCCTCTTTCTGTGGGGATTCATAGATTCCATTTCTTGATCACAGGTTCTTTGTGTCATTATATTTTACAATGAAACAAACTTTTGTTGTAGACCTATGCAATTACTATTGGTTTATTGGTGTCATGCATAAAAAAATTACCCAGGAAAAATCATTAGTTTTATCCGAAGAAGTCAGGGAAAAGTCAGTGAAAATGAATTTTGCAAAGTAGTAGGAACCGTGGTTACAGCATTGCTGACTGCTTGTACATGTGTTTGTGTATCTTGCATTGTCACAGAGCAGTAGTATGGAGTTTCTGGCTAATCACTCGCTCGATTTCAACAAAGTCTTTCGTGATGGTCAGCTCCTTCTATAATTTTTCATCTTCATCACTTCTTGTTCTAATTGACAAAATTTGACACAAATTTTCTTAAGGTTTATTAAAGTTTTATCCAAGTCGAGAACTTTTTTATGTGTAAGTTTTTTGCAATGACTTTTTCTTCAGATTTCTGAGAGTCTTGATTTTTCTTAGTTTGCCATATGTTGCACAATTTATTTAATACTTATGAACTTTGTAAATGAGAGCTTTTAGTCTTTTGTATTAGATTTTTCTGAGAGATGTTAATAATAAGCTGAAATTTGACATTTGATCCTAAAGGTGTGTAAAAATTGATAGGTTCAGATCGCCGATCTGAATGTATAATTATTGTTGTTTGAATTTCCCTTTGTTGTGAGTGGTAAAATGTCATTTTTTATGAATTGCTCATCATCATATTTGATCTTTTTTGCAACTCCGTGACCATTGTGTGCTTTAGGTACTGCTTGTAACTTGTTTACAGTTAGCCTCGAAGTTAAAATGCTGAATGTGACATGGTGATATATGCTGAGAGCTAAGTGCTAGACTTCCCAACATTAACCTTGAGGTTAACTTTGGCATGTGCATGGAAAAACCTGTCCTGAAGACTGTTTGAATGGCGAGTATTGGCGCAGTGCCATGCTTGGGCAACTACGCATAACTAAGTATGTAATGACTGCATATGTGTTGTCAGCAAACAGCATAAGGCATGGCAACCGCTGCTGCCTTCCTCAGAACAACTGCTCACCAGATGTCACCATAATGGACAGCGAGTAATCATAAAGGTTGTATTTTGATGAATTTCTGCATTTAATTTGTATACCGTTTCAGCCTACGAGTATATTTCAAAGACATATTTGCATGCTGTATTCCAGGAGTGTCATATCTGTTGCCGGAAGATGCCGAGAGGTTACTGGCAGCTGTGAGACAGAAACATGAAGAGCAGCAGCAGATGCAGTCATCGGCGCCACGATGTGCTCCGGTTATAGATGAGAAATATAAACAGTTCATCGACAGTGTCGTGTCAGTATCGCTGTGATATTTGTTTAGCTTTAGTAACAGTAACAACTAGAAGGCGTTCGTCAGAGTGCATATCTCTGCCAAGTGAAGTGATTTAAATACAAGGAAAGGGGAGGGAGAAGAAAGAGGCGTTTCGCTGCAGGGGAGGGAGGTTATTGTAATAGCCAGCATTGCTGCTTGCGCTGTTGGTGCAATGACGTCATTGCTATTATTAGTCATCATGTACCCAGAACGACGGAAACACAGACAGAACGACCAATCTCTTAATCTCCTCCAATGTTCACTATGTTCACTTGTCGTCAGTCTCAGAGTTTACTAGTTATAGACGGGAAACATTGACAGTTCTGCAAAAAAACGATATAAAACTAATTTGTTGGAGTTTTGTTAGTTCTTATTGGCCACATTGTGCAGTCTGGCCAGTGGGTACTGGAGAGGAGATGGCTGAACATTTACTTCTATACATCTGTCATGCTGGGGCGTGCTGCACTGCATAGTATCTAAACTTTCATGCTTTGATGATGTCTGTGACAACCATTTTTGTGAATAAGACATTTATCAGTTTGTGTTGGCATTTGAGCAGGCAGCGAGCTGAAGAATTTCTGCAGCAATCAGATGCAGACGAGAGCCACTTGGACATTGAACCATGCAATAGTTATCTGCGTAAACTCATCTATCAGGTGTTTCAGCACAGGTGGTCAAAGTACATTGAATCAGATTTATTTAACTGTATGATATGCAGCATGTTACAATGTTTACAGTTGAATTAGTGTCAGTGCTTTTAACTTCGATGTAAAAACGTGTTTTTATCTGTCATATATTAAAATATATGACAGACAAAAACACATTTTACATTGAACTTGAAAGTAAAATTACAATGCTGTGTTGATAAATCCGTTGCTGTGTAACTGCTGACTGTGATATTGAATATCTTTGTAATTTATGTGTGACAAAATAATTAAAAATAGCACACAGTTACGCTATTGCATTTGTTTGCTTATCACATAATGCAACATAGTGGCTTTTTATCGTGCATATTTTATACTGTTGTAATCCAGCCTTGTGGCTGGACTATGCTACCGCAATTAACTTGGGTTTATTGTTTGTTTACTTAGCTGTTTAATTTGATGGTTTATACTGTAGACTTTACTATTGCTAGTAGAGCTAAGCGTGTATGCTGAATCATGGGTTCAGGTATCCAGGGAAGCTGTATTTGACATCAGTGGTGAACGAACAAAAGCAGACGCACATCAGAATTCAGAAGCAGCAACAGGATCAACTTCAAGAGAAATGTGTACGATTAATTAATTTAATTATTTTTTTTGTTCCCATGTCCTGACTGTACAGCATATCTGCTCTGTGATCCGTTGTTTTATCACGCTGTGTCTGGAATAACTTCGTGATGATCATGTGGCATTGTAAGATTGTTTCTAGATCAAGTAGATCTAGGATTTTTACAGACTTAACCCAGGAGTTGGTGGTAGAAAAGAATATCTGCCAGTTTGCAGAAAACACAAAGAAGAAGCTTATAGATGTGGCATGTTGCAGTATGTCCAGTCAACGTAGTTGCCTTACCTTGGGCTGTTACTACTTGGATCGGTAATTGTCTGGGTCGATAACCAACTGCCTGCATCAACTCAGCCTTTCATCCCTCCATGGTAAAGAAATTAAGTACTGTCTTGCTTTGCAGGGGTTAAGGCAGATTGCGTTCGTCTGTGCGATCCCATATAACAGGTGATGATCCCCAGCTCTGAGATGGGTTCTCATGAAGAAATCATCTTTTAACCCTTTTGTATTAATTTTTAAAACTCCAATTTGCGAAAACTTATCGAGTCTGTGGTCGGTTGCGGAGGTGAATATAAAATGCTTAATTCTGACTGAAGTCATGAGTGTAATGTTTTGCAGAAACAAATAGATGATGCTCGTGGCTTCGCAAAAGTCATTGAACTTATCTCACAGTCGGTCAGTGTCGTTTACTTACTTTTTCTGTTCTGGAGTTAATCATGTCTGTTTGTAAGTAAGTAAGTTAGTACACGATGTTTCATAAAAAAAACAACCCCTTTTCTTTCTTCCATAATTCACTCAAGTGATGACCAGTTTTTATGAAATTTTTACCAGTTGTAGCTGAAGAAATACTGATTCAAAATATTTCAACAAAATATGGCAGTTGATTAAATATTCTTTGCTAGTCGTGATCTTATGCTGACATCATAATGTGTCACGGGTACAAGCTTGCAAGTCTCAACTAGTGCTGTCAGCTGCTACCCTGCTCTGATGGTGAAAAACCTGGTTCATTGATGACATATTCTTGAAGTTTTACAGTTGCAGTTACAAAAAAATGCACAAAGCAATCGCATTTGCGTGTCAGTGGGTATAGTTTGACTTTCACATGTTCAAGAAAGACAGTGCACTTTAGCACAACGAGTTGCGAGAAGGTTGAGTTTTTGGATCGCAAGACGTCTGATTTCATGTCCCCATGTTGCTTAGTATTGACTCGATGATCATTTTTCATCAGCGAACCAGATTTTTCATCATCAGAGCAGGATAGCAACTGACAGCACCAGTTGAGACTATCAAACTTGTACTCGTGACACATTATGACGTCAGCATTACGTCACAACTAGCAAAGAATATTAAATCAACTGCCATATTTTGTTGACAAATGTTAAATTAGTATTTTTTCAGCTACAAGTGGTACAAATTTTCTGCAAATTGATGGTCTTTTGAGTGAATTATGAAAAAAGAAAAAGGAGTTGTTTTTTCATGAAACATCATGTAAGTACGGATGTGTAGAAGACATTATGCTCTGTCAACATACAGGACACGGTGTTGTTACTCTGCAGATTTTACACTAGTTCTGTATGTGTTTGTCTGTCTGTCTGTCTGCCCCGCATGTTCATTCTGCTAATACTGTTGGACAGAATGAGAGACCCTTTAGTGGAAACACTTGTGTGGCCCCGCCAAGTAACATTGTATCAGATAGGGGTTTCATTTTTCTGCTTTTGAGTCATGACAGTATGTGCATTTTTGCTCATGTGTGTCTTCATGTTCGAGTTGCATCTTGTCTGTTGCAGGGGAAGCTGGTTGTTGGTCATAACATGATGCTCGACATTCTGCACACGATCGAGCATTTTGTCACACCACTTCCACTGGTAAATCTTGACATTATGTTTCATTGATTTATCGAAGTTGACTACTACACATAAAAGCATTAATAATATTAGCCCCAAGTGGGTCTGACATGCAAGTTCTATGGACTGGTTTTGCAAGTTGATTGCAAGACCCATTATTTTGACAAATTTAGATAATGGGTCTTTGTCTAAGAATCAGTGCTCATTTGCCACTCCTGTTATAAACAATGGATGAGGTATATTTTGAAAAATAAAAGAAAGTGTAACTCTGAAGGTCTCATAACCTTAGCACCCTCAGTCTAGCAGTCCATGAAGGTAATATTTGCCGAATATTGGCTTTGTGTGTGTGACGGTTGTGATAAAAATGTTGTCATTACATTTAGCAGTAATGAAAGTAATAGTAGCGGCGTTGGCAATAGTGGTAGAGATGATCTTTCGGCTCATGGTGGATTGGTAGTGGTGATAGACTGATAGTGTACATAGTAACTGTTGTTGTTTTGCAGGGTTATGTACAGTTCAAGGAACTAATGAGATGTGTGTTCCCACGGATACTCGACACAAAGTACATGGCTTCGTCAGAACCATTCCAGGTAATTGCAGCATTTTCCTTCTATTATTCCACCTCCTTATATGGTGTATTTGAGTTTCTGTAGTTGCATTAGGTAGCAGTGAATTATCCTTACACAGTGTGTGAAATATGTAAAGTAAACATAGTGTTCTTGGCATTGGTGTGTGGTAATATGAACTGATTTTTCAATGTTTTATGCTCAAGCTGTATCAGTCAAGCAAGCCTGCAGTCAACAGTCAATCAACTTGTCTTATTAATGCAGCTACATTAAGGTTTTTTTTATAGTATACTGAGAAATAATAAGTTGGGGCTTAATTTACAGAACTTTTAGGAATTTGTCCAAGATTTTCCGAGGTTTTAACAAAAATCTTTTCTTAATCAGCAGCTTACGATTTCCTAGTTTTATGCGCGAAAGCAGCTACTGCTTTCAGCGCGTCTTAGCCATCACAGTTCTGTCCATTCGTCCGTCCGTCTGTCACACGGGTGGATCATGCAAAAACAGTCCAAGCTAGGATCACCAAATCTTTACCATCGGCTGCCTGGAAGACTCTAGTTTCAGGAACCGTAAAGTTTTTTCATAAATTCGAAAGGGGTCACCCCGAACGAGGGCATTTAATGCGAGGGGGTGGGCAAAATTTGCGATTTTTGGCCAATAAGTCACTGTATCTCAGTAACGGTGCGAGATAGGGCCTAGGTTACTATTAATCACTAATAGGAGTCGTACACTGGCTCTTGATTGGCGCCCAATTCAATGACCTTGAATGACATTGATCGCCAAAATAGGGGTTTTTTTTGGATTTTTTGGCGATTTCGGGCTGCGAGACACATTGCAAGAGCGAATTGCACCGAAACCAATTGAGATAGACATAGACAAGCTGCGTATGAAATTTTCGGCATTGAATGCAGATTTCGATGGTCCAAGTTTTGATTTTCTAGGTTCAAGGAAACCTGCACACGAGGGCATAAAAGAGCGGTACCCCTGTAAAAGTCGCGACAAAATGCTGGAGATAGACTGACAGTTTGCGAACAGGAACTGCTGTTGGCTTTCGTGTGTCCCGTGAGCATTAGCTCAAATTTCTTGTTTTTTTTAGTGTTTTCTTAGGTGATTTCTGAAGCCCAACTTACAAATGTTGCCTTGCCTGGAGAGGCCATCCTTGAAATGACTTATACTGTGTTGGACGGGATGTTAAACCCTAGTCACTCACTCACTTATGAATTCTCAATGCTCATGAGCCAATTATGATTCATGGTCAATTGGTCATTGGTCCTGGCAGTGCAGTTTCATGCCATTACCGATGGCATGGTTCCTACGGTCAGGGGAAGTCAGGGAAAGTCAGGGAATTTTAAGAAGTCAGGGAAAATCCAGACGGTCAGGGGAAGTCAGGGAATTCAAAAGTACCATGGTGCAAAAGTTAACAA
>Ga0056128_1000882_pt1 | contig 30640 bp, 16 predicted proteins | sample WorMetLIZISLAND2_FD_71113 | JGI IMG/M metagenome (GOLD analysis project Ga0056128, IMG submission 71113) | Marine gutless worms symbiont microbial communities from Max Planck institute for Marine Microbiology, Germany - Olavius geniculatus... ...
AAGGGGGGTCAAAAATTGGCTTAAAATGTAATAAATTAGCGCTTATAACTTCGGAGTTAGGGGCTGTAGCCCGACGAAACTTTGGCACTTGACGTGTCTCTGTATTGGGGTGTTAACGCAAGCACAAATTTTGGGGGCACCGCCCCCTTAAAATTTGGGAGGGCAAAAAACGTTCAAATATCGGTGCGATTTACGACAACTTTCAAGTTTGAGCGCAAGTGTCTCTGGAACCGATGAAGATAACGACATAATCTAAACGGCGTTGACGAGAGCGATCCTTTCTGCGTTGAACAAAAAAAAATTGTGAAATTCCGTCCACTACGAACCAAGTTATAAGCGCTAATGTTGACCTACCCTAAATCGACGAAGCGCGTTCGGCGTATGCCAATGCATTTGAGTTCGGGCCACGTGACTTTGATGCCAGGGAAATTCCCCCCCTCTTTACCCCCATAATTTCCCCCAATCGGACTTAGGGCGCCGGGCGGACTCACGTTGGGCTTTGCCCCAAATTTCTAGTTATTTTTGGATTTTAGTGTTGTCCATCTGTGAGTATGTATGCAAATGATGAACAGCTTGTTAGCATGATATATCAGAATCCATTGGATGGAATTTTGCTAAGCTTTATAAGATGATATGATTTAGTCGAAACAGGGTTTAAAGATTGCTGCATGGTTAAATGTGAAGACTTTGGAATTCCATATCTTATGAAGAGCTAGAAATGTCATTACTGAACTTGAATACTTCTTATGTTCGGATGGAAAATTTTTGTCATAACGGTCATTCGATCTAAAAGTTGAATGAGTTTTGTGGCAGACTAAGGCATTATTGTCAGCACAATATGACTGAAGTATCGTCTAGTTCAACTAAGCATGTGAAATTGTGAATTGGTGTTTTTTCTTTGATTGGCTTTTTGTTACAACATTATAAACTCATTTCATGTAATATTTGTTTGCTGTGCAGGAAGGAGTGAGCATCAATATGTCGTTGCACATGCTCGGCAAAGTGATCTCGATGTTGTCTGAGCAGTCGTCTCTGCCAACTGCCAAACGCAAGAAGCTCTTTGTGCCATATCGTGACTCTGTGCTCACTTGGTGATTATAATCAACTGTTGCTTACCTTTCGATTGTTTAATGTTGCATTTGCCGATATCATCTTTTTTATGTATGGTGCTAGTGAGTTTGTTTTAAAATGTTGTTTGGCTGTGTGCTTGTTCTTATGTTTGTTTTGCAATGTTTTTTGTTTTTTTGATGTCTTTTATTTGCAATGATAAACTTTTTTTTACCAGACTTCTGTCAGTGGTGCTTTATGGAACAAGGGGTGAACTGTTTAGTTTTCAAGGTCAACATCGAGGTCATATTATGAGCCAAATATGCTAAAAATATCAGTTTGGGTTCTATTTCCACGATATCAGTATGTAGTATGTGTTAATGATTTTCTATTAAGTGGACAGAGAAATATGCATGTGTGAGAGATCTTTGCATTTGCCATGTATTGAGTTCTGCTGCATGTAGTTTGCTACTGGTGAAACTTTGGTGGGTCCAGGCTGATAACACACTAGACCCCTAAGCCAGCTAGCCGTAAATTTCACAGCTGGCTTAGCATTTCTGTGGCTAAGGTCTCGGCTTAGCTGCAATTTTGGCGGTGACGGCAGCTTATCATTTTCGCTACGTTCCTGCATTTACGTGCAGTTTTTACATTTTTGCTACGTTTTTGCGTTTTTAACATTTTTCATTTTGTGAACGTTTTATATATTTAAAAAATGTTTACCGAAAATTCTGTCAAAAACCTCAAGAAGCACTTTTAAAACCATCACAGAAGCGAATTTATAGGCCATATGCAGATTTCAGTTTTGTGGTAGTTTGCTTAGTTAGTCTAGTGATATGACCACACAGTTGAATTGAAAGTTCTCTCTTCTCTGTCTCCACAGTTCCAGCTGTACTGCACCTATAGCGTTAGGTAGGCTTATTAGGCAAGATGTTGAACAAATTAAGGCTAAGGGACTAACGTTTTTTATTTAACGTTTATGAACAGTTTTCCTACCACGTCTTTTAAGGACATTTAACATTTTTTGTTTTTATCTCTACTAGGCATGAGCAAGCGGGCAGACCACCCGATCAGCATAAATATATCAGACAATATAGCTTGGTTGTGAATAAAATTATCCACTATTGAAACTGCATTATTTTACGAAATGTGCAGTATTTTTAGCAGTTTTTTCAGGCATTATTTAAGATACATTTTGCATTGGCTGTATGTATTTTATCATCTCTGTGAACATTAAAAGACAATTTAACAAACGTATTTGCTGTAATTGATGTACCTCCGATTTGCTGATCCCATAATTACACTGAATACTGACGAAATCAGTGAAAAACGCGCTTCTTGTGACCTTTGTGTCAAAGTTTTACACTGCAAAGAAAATTCAGCTTCATGCAATTTCGTTGATGGTCTACTGTAAACACATTATTAACGTTTTGTGCAAATAACTTATCCCAGCTGTTGCTGCGCTAATCGGACCTTAACCTGTACTTACTTCGATTAACAGGACCAACTAGCTACCCTAAACTATCTCTTCCCAAAACATAAGAAAAAGTGCCATTAGCTTTGCTGCTACCGTGGAAGACAATCCAAACTGGGTCACATTAACTGGCGATCGCGTGCGAAGGTCCTATGTTCCTATGAAGGGTGTCGCTAATTTTTTAAAGTAAAGGTACCTATGTCACTAGGATATGGACACTTTGAGGTTCTATATTGCTAGGACACTTCTTTACTTTAAAGGAAAAAGGGTCCTACTCGAGCAGTCACACCAGTAAGGAAGATCTCCATGGCAGACAGATTACTTTTGGTTTTGATTTTCATTCGTTTTATTTGACTGTTGTTGGGTTCTCCATCCGTACTTGTTAGCATGAAATCTTAACAAATTTTATTTTTTTCTGGAACGTTTTTTACATCCATGCAATGCATAACCGGCATATTTTGCAACGCATCATGCAGTGTGTATATGTGTACATTGTAATTTGTAATAGGCCACTGTGCGACTGATTGTAGGGAAAGCAACGTTATTGCTACCGCGCTTTGTGGTTCTTGTAGTGTTCACACAAACCGATATTGACAAATTTTTCTTGGCCAGCCGCAATTGTTGCGGCGGCGATGGCTTAGCAAAATCACGGTGCGGCGGCGGTGGCTAAGTCGACGGCTTAGGGGTCTTTAACACACTTTCTGTGTCAACATTGCTGAAGCTGCTGCTGTTGTTGTAGGTTGTTGAAAGAGAGTCTTGGTGGAAACTCACAGACCGTGATGCTAGCAACTATAAGTCCATCGAGTGTTCACGTTGAAGAGACACTGAGTACCTTGAGATATGCTCGCCAGGCTCGGACCATTGTCAACAGTGCACGGGTCAATGAGGATGCAACTGCACGTCTGATACGAGGTCTTGCATCTCACATGGCTTGTTCTGCTTCGACACAGATCTCTGTTTAAAACTGTGTGTTTGGTCACAAGTATTAATGTAAATAAGCAAGTACTTAAGTATGTGTAGTACTTATAGCGATGCAGTTAAGCAAAAATTTCACACTGCCTCACAACCTCTGTCGAACAAACGAAGTTCTCAGTAGTCATTTAGAATGTTCAAAACTGATGTTTTCTGTTTTGTCGGGTTTTTCACGATCACTGTCTAAGCTGATGGTAAATGAGATGGTTGGTCACATGCGCACACGGTATGTACAGTAATGGGCAGTATTGTGTTTTATCTCTACTATCAGGCATGGGCAAGTGGGCAACTACCTGATCAGCATAAATATATCAGACTTAGACAATGTAGCTTGATTGTGAATAAACTTATCCACTGTTGAAACCTCATTATTTTACGAAATGTGCAGTATTTTCAGCATTTTTTTCAGGCATTATTTAAGACATTTTGCACTGGTTGTATGTATTTTATCATTTCTTCTGTAGTCATGCAATGCAGATATCTCTGAGAACATTAGAAGGCAATTTAACAAGCGTATTTGCTGTAATCGATGTACCTCCGATTTGCTGATCGCATAATTATGGCACTATATTAGTGATGTTCTGTGTGTTTTCTGAACACTGTAATTGTAACTGTACCTCGATGATTTATGGTGTTTTACGCATTTGTTTTAAATTGCAATCATTTTCTTTGACTGTTATTGGGTTCTCCATCTGTGGGTGCATTCGTACTTGTTAGCATGAAATTTCGAACACCAAGGATGGAGTTTCACTTTATGATAAGGTTTGTGAACAGACTATCTAATTAGGTTTTCAATGCTGCTGCAAGGTCAGGCATATGTTAAGATTGACTGATAGGTTGACGGATTAATTGATGATATGCTGGTGTGCATAGATCTGCGTGCTGAAGTGGACAAGTTGAAGCAGCTTAACTCTGTGGCATCAGTTGATGATGCTGACGTGATATCACGAACTCAGCGTGAAGTCGCATGGCTGCGCCAGCAACTCACGATGAAGGAAGCCGAGATGGATAAAATGAAAAGGTCATTGTCATTGTCATAGTTACTGTGAAGGTGAAAGTAAATTTGGGTGTACTTGATATGGCATTGCTGTATTCAACATGAGTCAGATTCATGATCAGAAACACTTAACAACCTAACTACCATGTACTGCGACACCGCAGTGCATTATGAGCCGTCCATTGCTATCGTCATATATTGAATTGCTTGACCACACAAGCAAACAGTTGGGCCCATAGTGCAGCATGCAGACATACCACCATTCCAGTCTGTCGCACTAAGCCTTTACTGCCCAACTTTCATGTGCTACATTTTTTCTTACTTTGTAAGGGCAAGAGACTGAGTTGGCAAGTTGCTCACGATTGCTTGCAAGTGATCTGTAGTGAGATCTGAGCGGCAACTGAAGAGTTTTCAGTAATAATGTGTAGCTGTACCAGTAACAGTTAAGACATACATGTGTAGTACGTGATCTCATTTGTTCATCTCTTTCAGTGTTTTATTGCTTTTGGTTGAGCTTTATCAGAAGATCATCAAGCTTGTAAAAAGATGATAATTTAAAACACTCCCATCATGAAGTAGTGTCTTGTTGTGAATATGTTGCTTTCTGTAGTGAGTGGCTGCAGAAACTACAGAAATCTGAAGAAAACAAACTGGAAGAATCAAGATTGCTTGAGGTACATGTTTTTTTACAGTCACTTAAGTTATTATTATTGTGTTTTGTTGCTAGATACTGTAAAAGATAATACATAGATGCCAATCAAATGTACAAATACTGAAAGTTCTAGAAATTTTTATGAACTTGAAGTATTCTTAAAACTGTCACTATTTTAACACTTATAAATTTTTTGGGATTATTGTGATTCATAGGTACATGATACAGTCAAATGCACTTAATATCACATCGCTTAATATTGCAATCCGCTTATTGTCACATATATTTTTATCCCCAGCTAATCCTTGTAGTAATCAAGTGGCATTGACTCCGGTTATTGTCACTCTGCCTCTCGCTTAATGTCAACATGTTTCTAAGCCCGATGGCCTTAAATGCCCCGTTTAATATCACAAAGTAGACCAGTTGGTGGCGGGCACTTTGTACTAGGCACATGGGGCCCGGCAGGTGGTAGTCATCTGTGAATTGATGCAGGTCAGTTGGTCTACATGCACGGTGGGTGGCCTGTCTATTGCATTTGCTCAGCCACTGCAACCGTAGCAGCAGCAAACAAGCCAGTCATTGTGTGTGGGTCAGACTGATGACAGATATTTATAGCCACCTCACCTGCAGCTAGACAGCAGCCCTGCTCATTTCCGCTGCTGGCAGTCACTGAGACGGCTAAATGTAAATGTGTCGATCTTGATCTTACTGTAAAGATCAAAAATTATACAAGAAGTGGTCGCCAGCACTAAGCAAAAAATTGTTGCATCAAAATTTGGAATTATTCAGTCATTGTTTTTTTTGCAAAGAGTAAGGGCAATAGGCATCAGACCGCAAGGCCAAATTTCTGTATTAATGGACAGAGTATAGAGTATGTAGATGCATACGTTCACCTTGGCCATGTTATCTCAGCTGATCTTAATGATAAGGATGATGTTGAGAGATGTCGATCTGCTTTGGTTGACCAGATAAACAGTCAGTTGCTTTTTTGGCAAGCTTGATGCAGTTGTTAAGATGAGACTTCTCATATCTTATTGCTATTGCTTGTATGGTTTAGTGTTATGGAATCTGTTTAATTCTAATGTCGAGCAGGTCTGCAGCACTTGGAGGGCTAGTCTACTTAGGGTGTGGGGCTTGCCTCGGACAACTCATAGTATGTTACTGCCATTCTTGTCTTGTCAGCCCCCACTGTCTGATGCAATTGCCAAACATTTCGTGATGTATGTTCAGCGATGTCTGGCTAGTGATTCTGAAATTATAAAATGTGTTACACGCTATGGCCTATGGTTTGGTCGTATGGCTTCCCCTATGGGATGCAGCATTTAGTATTGCTGTAGTAAATACGGGTTTACTGTTGATGATATGCCTAAAGTGTCTGTTAAAGACTATATTCGAAGAGTCGATCCTGCTGTCATAGTTAGAGTATGTATGTTGCTGGAGCTGATTTTTATTCGAAATGGGTTATTTTATTTGAATCTGCCGCACTTTGATATTCAGTTTTTAATCTCTCAGTTGTGTATTATGTGATATATTTTTTTCTTTTTTTGTGTACCTTGTGTACGATGACATGATAAATATTATATTTTGATTCTTAACAGTGATTTCAGCTGTTATCTTAGTATTACTTCTGTTTGGACTACTACGACAATTTTGCAGCTCTCCCTAGTGCTCAGCCAAGTGTCTCGGATTCGTCCATTGGCTGACATTGTGCACTTTAAATATTCTGTTTGCTTACTTACAGCCATATTACCATCAGCTTAGAAGTTTTAGCTATCCCATTGATTGCTAGTCAAAAATGCCATATGTTGATAATAAATGGTGAATGTTTGGCATTGATTTCTTATAGTGAGACTTGTTTAGAGATGACCGTGGGAATGGGATTCCCAATGGAAATGGAAATTAATGATATAATTGGGAATGGGAATGGGAAACAACCCGTATGGAAATGGGAATAGCCCTTATTCCCATGGGAATTAATTCCCATCGGCGGATGCCGTGTCTGGCTTATGTTCTGGCTAGAAAAAGAAAGCTACTGTTTTTCGTCAAAGTCGAATATTATTCAGCATATATTTTTTTGTAGTTTGTGATGATCAGTAATGATGACTGTTGTGACAAGTTTTAAATTTAATGACAAGCAGAGCACACTAGCACAGTATGATATTCTGTGTTAGGCTTGAGTTTATGATGGGCCAAAAAGTGTTTATGCTGCAACAATGAAACGATTGCTTGGGAATCGGAATGGGAAGGAATGGGAAAAGCCTAGTGGGAATCTCATGGGAATGGGGATTGGTTACAAAATTGGGAATGGGAATGGGAAGAAATGGGAAACAACCTGCATGGGAAGGGGAGGTAATATTCCCATTCATCTTTAGACTTGTTGACTGCTCTGATGTTGACAGAAAGAAGGCGTGTCATTGCTGAAGTCGGATGGTCATCTGCATCCGAGACTGGTAAAGTTGGTAGAGAATCCACAGCTTTCGGAGACACTGGACTACGTCATTCGTGAAGGTCACCAGGTCGTTGGTCGCTGGACAATGGACGATACCACTCCAGACATTATGCTGCGTGGAGCCCTCATTGCTCCATCTCACTGGTCGGTAGCTGCTCGTTACGTTAAGACTTGTTCGCTAATTGTAATCACTGGATTAAGTGCTGTCTTTTTACTGCAGTAAGCTGCTGCTGGATTGCTCAAAATACTGTGAATTGTTATTGAATTTTGTGGAGGCATCGCATTGGACATGGCTGAAGGAGGAACTGTTAAGGTTGGTCAGGTTTTGTTTCACTCATTTTGTAGCATAATGATTGAGGGGTTGGGATTGTTTCAGGGGTTAACCTCATTGCTCTCAGATCTGGATCCTGGGTTCCGGATCTGGATTTAAGAATTTATAGAATAAATTTAATGGATTTGTTGTACTGGCCAGGTGGCAGCACTGTTCTTGGTGGAAGTGTGAGATTTCTGATCTGTTTTAGTTTTAAAAATAATGTAACGTTTGTGTAAGTCATCTTGCAAGCTAAATCTGTGTTAACTGAAAGGATGACCAACTGGTCGCAGAAGCTCGTAACCAAACTTTGCAATACAGGAAATGCATTGTAAAGCCCAAATTCCATTACGCCGACTTTGCGACTTTCACCGAAACTTTCTCACAGGGAAAGTCGCGGACACAAATCATGAAAGTCTGCGACACAAATCATGTCGCTGACTTTCATGATTTGTGTCGTGGACTATTTTGACTTGTGTCCGCAAAAAAGTCTGTAGACTTTGTCATTGACTTTCCCTGTGCATTGTAACGGACTAAATTCCATTAGAGCAACACAAATGGGTTTGTCGCGGACTTGTCATGGACTTTGTTGCCAACATCTCAAGAACATGTCAAGATGGTTTGTGTCCGCGACTTTCATGATCTGTGGGGAAGTTTCAGTGAAAGTCAGCATAATGGAATTTGGGCTTAACTTGTTATCACATATATGCATCAGTTTACAAGAGCAGCAGCAGTATTTAGACACGCTGTGGAAATGTTTTTCTGTATGTTAGTTTGTTATTTGTTGACCATGTGTGTGTATGCTTATTGTATAGTGAGCTGGAGTGCACTGGCAGCTGTGTGCTACTGACAGTTACTGATGGACAGTCTCAGACATTCGTCAATGGAACTGAAGTTACTGACTTCTGCCAGCTTCATCACGTCAGTTTTCTTTGTCATTAGTACACTTTTGTCACTCGGTTACAAGCATTGCTTTACTTCTTACATGCTGTTCGGTTGACCAGTAATGGTTGCATAACTTGTTGGTGTAATTGGCTTGGTTGATATAGCGTCAGACAACAGTTCATGAGTTTGTCAGTGACTCTGGGCAAGTTCTTCACCATGCAATGTCTAAAAACCAGGAATGAAATGGTTATAGCATTAACTAATTTTTAACTAATAATTATAGTCTGTCATTCATAATAATACCAAGCACATGCTTGCTGCCAGCTTAGACAAGACTTGGAAACGTAGATGAGCACGACACCTATAGCGGCAGAGATTTCGATTGCAAAGTTTCACCTACCAACACAACTTGAAGCAGGTTGGTGTTTGTTGCCGGATTATGTTGTTTATTTGTTGAAGTGATGTGTACTGAACTGACCAGGGTAGATGCTGCGTGCAGTGTAACGAAGTGTTTTTACGCTGCATTGTGATTGTGTTTAGGGTGACAGAGTTGTACTGGGAGATCACTATTTCAGGTGAGCCTGCCATTTGTCACTCATTTCACTTCCATATTATTTGTTATGTGAACATCTTAATAGCTCACAATATAGGTCTTATCTGTAAGCCTATCTGTCACTTACGTTCACTTAACTCAAAAATAAAAGCTTCAGAAAAACCCAGAATTTACTTGAATGTTCATTGTCCAATGTCCATTGATATCAGGTCAAGTGTAACTTGTGTACAAATTTTATTCTTAGTTAAAATGTCTGGGTTTGGGTTGGCATTACATTGCACAGCTGTAGATGGATGACCACACAGTCTGTCGACGTTGGAATAATGCATTTTTCTAGTCAAATTACTGTGTGTTGTATTATGTAGGTCATTTCTTTGGCAGCTACTTTGAAATGATCAAAACCACGTAAAGCAAAAGTTACGTAATGAAATGAATAGTTCTAACTATGTTGAAGAACTGAATTGTATTTATAGCTTAAGCCACATGTTATATTTTCACCTAGAGGATGTGATATAGTACAAATAGAGTGTATAACGATTAAAAAATTTGTAATCATTAACTTTTTGAAATTTAATGATTAATTGCATGATAAACTAGAAGGCGCTCGTGAGAGTGCATATCTCCGCCAAGTGAAGTGATTTAAACACTACTACATTAAAATGTAGAAGTTTTCACAGGAGGGCGTCACCGTTCCTGCCGGTTGTGTATGACGTCGAGAAAATGATGAGTCATCATGTACACACACGCAAACACACACACACAGAACGATGGACAGAATGACCAATCTCTTAATTTCCTCCAATGTTCACTACGTTCACCTTGGCGGAGATAATCATCAAGTTCTATGGTACTAGATAAGACCCCTAAGTGTTATTTACTGGCAAGACATAGCGTAAAATAAGTGTGTTTTGGTTGATTAATTATTTGATTGATAGTTCTATAAACTACTATGCCTGTGATATTTAAACACTGTTGGTGATGTATAACAGTTGTATATATACATGTATGCCATCTGGATGTGACAAGGTTCTGTAATCCACTGGAAACATCGGCACAAACCGAAGCTCAGCCGCTGAGAGATTTTGAGTTTGCTTGCCAAGAACTTGTGGCTGTGCAGAATGCCCGGTGCGTTTAGCTTGAATTGTTCGTTAATTAACTGACTGTTGCTGTCCTGTGCTATTTGTTATTGTTATACTTCAACGCAAAATACCTGCGTGTGATTGGTCCAAATCACGTCACGTGATGCTCACAAATATGCCATAGTCACCTTCTCAGCGACAACGCAGTGACATAGTGCCCTCCATGGAGGCACTATTGACAACAGTGCCCTCGCAGAGGGCACTATTTGATTGGCGGACGCCAGTCATGCCTCATTAACATTCGAGACGTCTGTGACCATATCGACGCCAAATTTATGTATTGTGGCTAAACAGTACGTCATACGTTATCAGCAGACAACCGTGTTTCCTTTATTTAAAGAGAGCGTAAAATACCACAAATTTTGCATAGACGCATTGAGGTATAACAAAACAGACTGGCAGACTGTTAATAATTTTTTTCCCTCAGTTCGTATGTGTTGCCCCCGATCTTCAATCTTGGGCAGCATAGTACGAACTTTAGGTCAGAAATTTTCAGTAATGACTTTGACACCAGTCACTATTTGTATAATATTTTAGGCAATATAAAAACAGATAGATAAAGAAGTTGCTGCAGAGAATCGTTAGGTCATCATATTTTAAGCATGATTAACTCCTCATCACATTGAGTTGACATGCTAATTAGCAAGTCATAATAATAATAAGCTGTGATGACAAGTAGTTTAATGTCTGTGAATTGAATATCGGCTTTTGGATTGTGTAGCAATAATTGGCAGTGATGAATTTAGTATATGGCTGTGGCTCAAGATGGTTGTGTTGGTCCAAAGGCCAGGGGCCCCAGCTGTACACTGCATTTTTTACATGAAACAGATAAACTCTTATACTGGCTGCCCAGCAGTAGCAGCATTGTTGTTTGCTGTTAGGCGGAATCATTTCTTGCAATTGATTACAGCTATACATTTCTCTATAACGTATCATCCATCACTCTTATGCATACTGTTTAAACTGTTTGACATATTTCAATGCCATTTGACAAGTACACTTGTGGGTGGGCTTCAAGAAACATTGTGTCAGTTGAGGGCACTGACCCTCTCGGGGAAAGGAAGACCTGGGGGTGAAACTATTAAAAATATACCATTTGTTTATATCTATGTCATGAAGTGATTTAAGGGTTTTAAGGCTCATTAATTGCCGTGTGTGTTGTTGCAAGGCTGGCTGTAACTGTGGAGCCAGAGAAGGTATGTTCACAAACTGAGATATAAAGTCTTTACCTGTTATTTGTTTTTTTTTCAATTTTTTTTTTGTGTTTTTGTTACTGTCTGTGATTAGTTATGACATGCACACATTTTTGGTTTGTGTTAATTTGTTAAGCTTATCCATTTCCAGTGCTGTAATGTTGTTGGTCAGGTTACTGAAATGGCTGCTTACAGCTCTCTTGAGAGCTTACTATGTCCAAACATTTGTGGACCTGGCTTGTATTGCAGTACAAGAAATTAGACCCAGTAGATAAAGATTAAAAGTTATTACTTTTGTTATTATATGGCCATCCTAACAAGCTGCATTATGCTTCTTGTCCATCTGTCCCATGCAGGCTTTTAACTTGCAAACAAAATGGCAGAAGAGCCATAATTGGTGAGAGTAACCAGTGACAGTTCTCAATTTTAAAAATTATGGTCAGGGTTGTGGTTGCGTGCGTTTGCATAATGTATATTTTCTAGTTTGTAATCTGCTGACAGTAATTTTTGCATTTGATGACTGACAATGGTGTTCGTTGTTTAGATACAGGATGATGAGTGGTCACCCAACTGTGGACTGACATTTCTAGCACGTTTGAAGGAAGAGTGTATGAGGAAGTCACAACACAGTGCTGTGAATAACAATGTTGCTGCTGCTGCAGCTGGCCATAGTCGTCATAGCGACCTCTATCAACTGATGCAAATGTTAGTGGAGGCAAACAGTATCAGCCAACAACTCAACAGACACACTGTAGGCCACTCACTGATGTTGCTTTCTCTTAAAATTATAGAATTCTTGCTTAATCTATTCAGTACTTGTTTTGAATCGTCGTCTCTTTGTTCGGTTAGACTTAATGCCTACCGCAGCAAGCTGACTTTTGGCTTTTGCCTGTGTATAAAGCGCATAGGTGTATTTGTATGTTTCTTGGCACTGGTAGTTGACACGTTTTTGAAAGCCTTATTCCTTTAACTATTTCTTATTTCTTGTAATTGTACTATTGCCAGCATTTGCATGGTACACTAACTGGGAGTGGGAGTTTTTAAATGACTTTCAAAACTTGGCTCTGTTTTAACATCTTATATGAGTTTTTTTTCATTTGCAGATTGTTTCTTGGGTTTAATTCATCGCATTTAAAGGTCCATGGACACCAAAATTAACTAATATATTTTATCCATTGTCCTAAAATTGCATAACGTTTTGAATTTTGACAGTAATATCATTGCCCAGCGTTTTGTCAACACGGAGAAATTTACCTTTAGAATCGACAATCTACGAAAATTATGTAGAAAACGTGCCACCATATTGGCATGTAGACGCCCTTGATGACGTCATCACACTAGCCAATAAACATCATGAATAATAATGGCCTAGTCTAGACTGATGAAGTTACTGGCTAGGCCATTAACCCTTTCGCCCCTGCATTCCCCTGCATCCAATGCCTGTACCCTGGACTCCCCAGCAAATTTTTGGAGATTGTTCAAGGTCACACAATGATATAAAAATCAGTATTTCCTGAAAGTTTCAAGTAAGTAGTACAAAAAACAAACAAAAAGCACACAAAAAACAAGTCATGTGCATGACTACATATTTCAAAATGTTCTGTAGTGTCTCTATGAAATCACTCATCTCCAGACGACACTCATTGTCTGTCGCTCATCTCCAGTATTCCTTTTTTGTGTGGTAGTCTCTAAAGCAACTATATTCTTCTCTCACACACAGAAACTCTTTGCACGCAGAGCACCACATCCGAGTTTTTGTCACATGGTGAGGGTTGTTACGAACATTTGGATTAGACAAACAGAATCTGTTGTGCTTTTCACGGCAAACACGGCATCGGTTATTGCCTGTCGCATCGGGTGCTCGCTCAGGAAAATGAACACCAACATCAGTCAGACGTGTTGTTTCCCTGGAATCGGTACGCCGTTGTGTGATGGCAACTGATGTAAACTCACCAATGAGACCAGTCACGCATTCCTGAAGAAACTTCGTGAACGTATAGGGCCGCCGACCAGAAAGCTTGTGTGGAACAAGATGACCATGTGCAAGATAGGCATTGTAACAAGTCCACATTATTATTTTCATCAACATGCGTCGTGGCCACCTATAATGTTTCCGCGGCTTGAACAGCTTTGACACCTGATCGTTGAGATCAACTCCTCCCATATATTTGTTGTATTCAACAACAAGTCTGGGACAAGTCACACTCACAATAGACCCATCTTTGTTCTTGCGATTCACCGATGTTGTAACAGTGGGGTCATGGAAAGTTGTCAGAAAGTAAATAGGTCGCTTGTCATACCACACAACTGCAGTCATATCATCAGAACAGAGGAATTTGTGTTGACCACGCTCAAGTTGCTTCTTGGTTGATATCAACTGTTTGGGAAAAAATTTGCGGTTGGTCTGTATCGTACCACAAGCCTGAATGCCACTCTGAGACAAGTGACTGTACAACAGCGGTGACGTATAAAAAACGATCAGTAAACACAACATGATTTTTGTGTTCAATTCCACGAAGCAAACGAACAACGACATTCCCTGTTGCTCCAAGTTCATCACGGAAGCATTCGTCAACCTTGCCTGTGTACACCTCTGCAGTATACAGGTATCCATTGATACTGTCAGTCAGTAAGAAAACTTTGATACCCCATTTTGTAGGCTTGTCTTTACAGTACTGTTTTATAAAAAGGTGACCTTTGAATGGCACCATTCCTTCATCCAGTGACAGCATGCGACCAGGGTAGTAATAAGACTGAAATTTTTCCAGAATGTGACTGATAGCTGGACAAACCTTGTATATCTTGTCTGATTTATTTATACCTGGATCCTCTTCATTTACCACATGAAAAAACTTCCAGATAGATAAAAAGCGATCTTTGGAGAAAACTGTCCGGTACCCTGGTGTATGTGTTAGTTTGCAAGAAGTACTGAAATAATCGGCATATCGTGGTTTTATAACCAAATGCTCCATTGACAGACGGACTACGAGAAAAGCTCGCATCTCGGAAACAGTAATGTCAGTCCACGAGCTTGCATAATAGTCATTAGGCTTCATTTCCTTAGTCTGTGCTGCCCTCTTGTTAGTGCGATCCACCATAAGCTGAATAATGTCACTGTCTAGAAACAGTTCCAAAAAATCAACTGATTCACTGTTATTGGTAAGATTAGCAGGTAAATTCCTGAAGCCGTAGGTCTCTGTAAAGTCAGCAGTTGGAACATTGACAGCAGAAGTCCATGTAAATTCTTCTGCAGGATCTGCATTAGAAGAACGTTTACAGCATGTGCCATTGGTATTCATAATTTTAGCAATAGGCCCCATGACAGAGGTTTCAGCAACATCACTGTCAATGACAGAACCGTCAGTAGCAAGACTTTCACTTTCACTTTCTGTGTCACTAGAAGGAAACTCAAAGTCACTGTCATCATTCAGTTCAATGTCAGAATCTTGTGCATTCATTAGCATTGCAGCTACTTAATCAGAAGTTTTTCTACGTTTATTCAAAGCCATACTATAAAAAACCACAAAATAACACTACAACTCCGATTCTTGCGACATCAACAACAACACAACAACATACAAATATAATGCGGTAATGACCAAAAAATATTTATTTATTGGGTATTTTTTGAGGCTAACCGGGGATTAGGCAAAAATCACTTATGCAGCATATGCGGCCTCCCGGGGATATCACAAAGACTGCAAAACCGCAAAAGAGACTTCCCGGGAATATGTCATTTTAGATAAAGCCACTTTTGAGGCTTCTCATGTTCAAAGGGTTAATATTCATGATGTCTCTAGGCTAGACTCATGACGTCATCGGGGGAACTGGTAAACTAGAATTTTTCACCTAACGTAAATGTATTGCCGCATGTTGTTTGAAATTGCACATTAATTTTGGATATTTATGAAGCTAATATCAACATATTATATATGCGAGGTTAGATGTCTTAATTTAAATCTACATAAATTGCGCGAGTGAGTTCGACCGTGGCCATGGAACTTTAAAGACATTCTGACGGTACTTGGTTGAATATATCGTGGTTGTCCTGATGGCAGAAATTCTCTCAGGAGGTGATCAACACGGACACTACGGGTCGCAGCGTGAAACTGGAGACTGTTGTCAGAGTACATAGAACTGAACTGGGCGTGAGCACGGTTTGGACATTAGACAGATTCCGTGACAAGCTGGCCGTAATGAGACAGCTGTACGAGAAATCTCAGGACACTTCTGAAGATGCCGACTCTGATGCTGCGGATGCTGTATTTAATGATCCTAACGATGCTTGGGTGGCAGATTCACCGTCATCATCATCATTGTCTCAGTCTCCCCAGCTGCTCTCTCCACATCTGTATGTCTTGTTTTTTATAGCTTCTGATCCCATACGGAGCTGAAATTTGTCAAACATTTTGAGTTTATTTCGTGAAAGTTGTCTCGTTGTGTCTCTGTCTCTGTTTTCCTGTTTGTCGTTGTCACTGCAGTCTATTTTCTTCCATTAGTACGATGTTTCTTAGTTGCTGAAAGTGAAGTAGAATTCTTCCCAAGCCACGTGGCTCGCACAGCTGTGCTGCTATGTTTGTGCTGTCAACGTGAAGGTAATAGGGCCTTTGTCTCTGGTTGTTTATTTGCAGTATTTTGACAGTTTTTAATTATTTTATTTTTGCACTGTTTCTGTGACACTAAATTATTGTTCTTTTAAAGCATCGCTGGCTGCCCACTGTGTTCATCTTCCAGCAGGACGGTGCGCCAGGCATACACAGTGCATTGCGCATCGAACACACTATGGGCCAACTGTCCAGATTTCATCATAAAAGACCAGTGACCTTCAAATTTGCCGAATATAAACCCAACGGACTATCACGTGTGGGGTGCAATGTTGGAGGCTTACCGCAAGCTTAAAACAAAGCAGAAAACAATCGCTGAACTCAAGGAATTGCTTCAGGTTATCTGGGGCAACCTACCACAAATACCGATCGACAAGACGATGAAAAACTTCTCAAATTAAGCAACTGAAGGCTTGTGTTGGAACTTTAGGCTGGCAGTGGACACTTCACACATTTGCAGTGACAATGGAATTCTAACATCTGATCATTAGTTATCTGTGTTGTTTCAACGATGTTATTGAATTGGTATTGTGGCTTGAACATTTTTTTGATGCTGAAAAATCGGTAGGTGGTCATGTTAAAAAGTCTATAACTTTGTCGTTTTTTAGCAGAATTACATTTTACTTGGCAGTTGGATGTAGAAGGTTGTAGTAAATAAATGTGTAAAATTTCAAATTAAAATTCTAATCGGTTGCTGAGAAAACAGCGAAAAAATTTAGGGGGCTACTTTTTTGCCACACCCTATAGTGTTCTATCGTTACACCATCATGCCAGATACAATGCGTAATGCAGGTGAATAGTGTTTAGAGCAGTTTTTGCCGGTATTCATTCATATTGGTGCGTAATTAAGTGTACATTTAGACTTAACAGAAATGTGTCGCTATCATTTGAAGTTTTATCGGTGCTGGCAATGTTGATGCTGATGATGTCTGTGGCTGCTGTGTATGCAGATTGAAAGGTCTTCATCGACAGAGTGTTACTGGCTTCATGAATGACACGTCGTTTTTTTCGCAGTCTTTACTTGACGGTATGTCCACTTCATTCTGTCTGTCAATTTGTAACTTTTGTCAGTACCAGTTATGCTGTTCACGGTTTGCTTATTTTCACTAAACATGGTTTAAACTGCATTTTCAACCGGTCTGGCAAACACCGGTTTCTGTCAAAGTAAATTTTGATGTTAGCTCGTAACAGTTCACTTTTATTAGCTAAACCAATATATTGTAGGTGCCAAGAAAAAGATTACTCAATTAATAAAATGCACCAAAACACCAGTCTGTCATCTTTACTGATTTAACAATCAGTTTTTATGCTTATACAGTTTAAACCATTTTCAGCAGAAACATATCAACTCTGCAATTAAGTGACTGTAGCAGTCGGTGTAAATATGAATTCACCAGTGTTCAGCCCATCAATCTCACTACTACAATTAACTCAATCTATTCTCTACAGCTTTACGTCGTCAAAGTATGATATTAGTAACTGCCTAAGATTATGATATACCAAGTATTCAATTTCTTTTTGTTTTTTTTATATAATTCAGTGTGCAGTGTAATTCAGTGTAAATTTTGCTTCTGTTTGTTTGAATACTTGGCAGCCTGGTTTTTGCGGGTTTCAAAACCAAGTTTTTGTTGGTTTAAACCACTGGCATGGCAGAAAACCATCACATGTTATTGCTAAATCTGGCGTATTGTGACAAATGATATAGTACAGTGATCTGTCAGTCTGAAGCACTTGTGCACTGCTAAAGCCATGGGATGGAATTAGATGTTATTTGTTTCATGAGGCTTATCAATAGGGCCTGTGGTTTTCTGCGGGCCATGGAATTTCGAGCCGAGCCGTGGAATTCTGGTATTTCTGTGGAATTTCGTGGAATTTTGCAGAAGTTGAAAATTCACCGACGATTAGTACAATTTTTGACTTGCTGACGTATTTTTATTGCGAAAAATCAAACTGAACTGCCAAAAGCTGTCAGCCCTAAAAGAACTTACAAATTTCTGTATCTTTGTAAAATTTCTATATTATCGTAAATAGATGCAACACAACTTGATAGATTGCACTTTTAAACAAAATAAAGATACATAATCTTCTTTGTACGTTGCTAGCATAACTCAGCACAATGTCACTATGCCAACCGGCCCTTCAGAAACTAAAGTTTTTGAACAGCATAGAGCTCAGTTTACTTACAGATGGAAGGTGGTAGTGAGCTGGCGGAATTTGTAATTAAATGCGGTACCTGATGAGGGTAATTCATTGCGTGATTAACACAATAGAAAAAATAATTTGTTGAAAAGCTCTTAACAGGTTAATGCTTTGGTAACGATGTTATTTATCTGCCAGATTTGGCTGACCTGGACCGCAGTGTTGCGGGTGTCGGTGGGGGTGACAACCTGCCAACAGTCCAAGAAGATGACACTAATGATGTCATCGACGTCTGTTCTGAGCTCATTCGCTTGGCCGCTAACAAAGCTAAAGGTTTCCATACATTTTTTTGCTTTGTTATTGTTTACTGTAATGTCTATATTACCATATGTTTGTGTAATTATTGTCTAAGAATGAGGTGTAAGTATTGTGTAGAGCTGAGGTGTAACAGTTTCAGTAAAAACGGCTTCTTTAATGCTATATTACTGGAGCTTTATGAAGTGTCAGGATGTTAAAACACTTGAGACATTTCCTATCTTGAAGTCTGTTTTACATTGCTGTCAGTGTTACTCACTGTTTTCATGCAGCATCTCAAAACTGTTGTCTTTAAAATTATGTTTTATCCCTCATATTTGTTTGACACTACTCACCTCGTCCTAGAAATAATGGTGTTGAGGTTGTTAGTCTTGTTGACACTGTTGTTATTGTTTGTGTTTTTGTAGGCAGTCAGAAGGACAGTTATGTTGAGATTATCTTAGCCTGTTGTCAGCACATCAAAGCCGAGATTGTGGACTTGCAACAACAGTCACAGCGTTAGTACTGTTAGTGTACTGTTGAGGTTATAATTGTGACATGATGACAAGTGTTGTCGGATTGTGCAGGCATCAACAGAGGCCATCAGAATTATTGTGATAATAAAGACGGCCGTGTTTTATGGACTGCTTTTTGGTTAAAATAAGGTGTTATGCTGATTAGACTGTAGTGAATGATGTAAATGGCATATTACTACATATGCATTATTGTATGGCAGACATATTTTTTCTCAGACTCTGTAATGGCAAGTCCACCCTGAGTTCTAACAGGCATAGGTGTTCAACTATCTTTCAAGAATTTTCAGCCAAGCTTGTTCGGTTCTTACACCACTTTGAGCACATGGCTCAGTCTGCAGTATAGTACTCAGTTATTCTATTGGCTATAGTGTTGTTTCTGATATTAACATAGGCTTGGTGGCTCAGCAGTTAGGGTGTTGGATACGAGACTGAAAGGTCCATGGTCCAATTCCCAGCTGGTGCACTGCCGGGTAACAACTTTGGGCAAGTTGTTCACACTTACGTGCCTGTGTAGGTGCAAGAGGTCTTGTGGTTAGTGTCGACTCGTAACTTTCAGGTTGCGGTTTGATTTTCACTGCTGGTCATTTGCAGTCTCAGCCCTATGGGCGTTTTCTTGCTTTCAGTTTTTAGAATGGCTTTGTTTGTCGGTGATGCGGTGTTAAACTTTGCAGAGAAGTTTGTGGAAATCCTAATTTAAAAATACAGGACATGTCTAGCAGAAATGTAGATATGGCTTTATAATTGTATGATGCGTCAATGTAATTATGTTGTTGTCGCAGCTAACTTCAGCAAGACATCGTCCTGCAAGTGCACTTGTGTACGTATCATGGCCTGGTACAGTGAGTTGTCAGCAGCTGTTCGTCATTGGTCAGACTCCGAGTCGTTATCGTCCAATCACGTCGTTGCTGACATGTTTGATTCCGCTAGTGGAATTGTGGCTGCTATTGGAAGCAAACTGTTACTGTTCAATCAGGTATGACCACGTATACTGCGTGTGCTAGGAAAAGTCGAGGAGCAGTGATCAGGAAAAATTTTGGAATGTAGTTTAGTGTTGTCCATTTAGCATAATTGTCGGTAATTATTGTTCATGATTGGTAGTTTGGCATAGTTGGTGATGCAGTGGTCTGTGCCATTCCAAGTATGGACAGGTGAACCAACAAATCATCCAGATCAACTTGGTTTAACTATTGATAAGATGGTAAAATGTGTATCAGCAATGAAGTTGAGTGTAAATATCGCTACCCACATGTAAAGGCAGATCTATGGCTCAAGGTGATTTAGCACCGTGGTCTCACATTATAGTTTGTGTCTAGAGCTTGTGAGGGACCAAACCAGTGTTGTTATGAAGTTGGGCTGTCTGACGAGCATATGACAATGGCCATGCAGTCATCACCCCTTGTCCTCCAGTAGGCAGCATTCTGACATTGATGACTGTCTGCATGGAGCTTAAGAGGGAAGATTATTTGAACTGCCGTTATTGTTAGTTACATATGCAGTGCACACTTTGGATTGGCAGTTCTTACAATTTTAGGTTTAGGTTGTTTGTAGGTTTTGTGTCGCATAAAGGTTAAACTTTTTGTTTTGTTATTTTTGTTTTTATTCTTGTTTTGTTGTTTGTACATGCATTCTGCCTGGAAAGGCCTTCCTTGAAATGACCTATACTATGTCAGTCAGGACGTAAAACCCTACTCACTCACTCATCAGATGAATTGGGTGAACTGTCAGAATGGCTGTGCAATGATGATAGCATCATGACTGTACTGGTATTGTTATTAGCATTGTGACAAAGTTTTTTTTGTTTGTCCATTTCTCTGTTACCACAATAACTCATCAACTGCTACATTGAGCTTAAATTTTGTACTAACCTTGTCAACCTCTAGAACCTTATTTAATTTTAAGGTCAAAGGTCAAGGTCACAGGACTAGATTTTTTTTGACACTTTACCATTGTGAGATAAGACCATGATGCTAATTGCTGCTACTGAGCTGTCTCTATTGGCTGATGCTCACGTAATTCCTATAAATATCGCAGCATGTCACATCGGCTACTGCAGACAGCTTTAGCCTTGTGCAGGGCTTGACAGTTTAGTCGTTATTGTTAATTTCCTGGAGGCATCTAAGGCTGGTGCACACCTGATGCTGTGATGCACTGTTTGGTCTGTGTAGGGATCTGCTCAGGATCTGGTTGCATTGATTGATGAGTCGTGTACTGCTATAAACAGCAATCTGTCGTCACTGTGTGAACTCACTGGCAAGCTGTCCATCTGCCTTGGTGTCATCATAAAACAAGATACTACACGCCTCAGCAGCCATGTAATAGTCACATGTATCGTCTAGAAAAAACATTGGTTTAAGGTGACATAGTTTGCGGCCATCCGCCTGGAGTTGTGCATCTTTAAGCATAACCATAATATGCTGATGATCAGAGTGGAACTTATGTGACTTGTGTATGTTTAGAGCTGAAAATTGGCATGCCACTTTCACTGCTCTGCAGAACATTCTCACAAACTGTGGATGGTTTGTATTTTTGTTTTAGAGTTGGAAGCTTGTATAGGGCAGACAGATACATGGGAAAGACCTATAATGTAGCCTATATTGTTATACTGTACTTTTGCATGTTATGACCACAACTAACATGACTTGGGTTTCTTCAAGTTTGAATACTGAGATGGATGCGCGTTGAAAAATAGTTTTGTTAGATTGTTGCCATGTCTAATGAAGCAGTTTATCTGCTGGTCTGGGTGTGTGTGTCCGTCAGTCATCTGATGCGGGTCTGACCAGTGATTTTATGTCTGGCTCTGACAAGTGTCTTGGTGAGCTGTTATACTCAACGCTACAGACTGTGGAAGACTGTGAGATTCGAGTTGTTGACTGCACTGAAGATATGCTCACTGCTCGTCAGATACGCTCTCCAGTCCATCGACTCCTCTCTCCTATGAAGGTTCTCTGGCTGTCTTTTCATCTGTCTGTACCACTGTTTGTCTCTTTGTCTGTCTCTCAGCTTGTCCATCAATTTCTGTGTCTGTCTGGTCGCTTACAGTATTTTTTCTTCCATTTGTGCGACGTGTCTTGGCTGCTGAAAATGAAGTAGAATTCTTCTCAAGCCACGTGGCAGGGCCATACACCAGCATACACTGGATTTTCTCTCTTACTCTGTTGCTTGGCATTATTGGTTTCACTTTCTGTCTTATTTTTTTATCTGTTCATTTCCTGGTTTTCATCCTTCTTCATGAAAAAAATTAACATGAAGTCTTTTTCCTTGGTAAACCGGTGTGTGATAACAGCAGTGGTGTTTGTGGTTGCTGGTATGTCCAGGCCAGCGACTGCAACGATGAGATTCTGAAACGTGTTCAAATGTCAGTCTCATCAGCAAGACTTCTCATTCACAAGCTACAGACATGGCATGTCAGTACCGTGCATTGTTTCAATAATACCTTCCAGCTACAGTTCTGTTTCGAATATCGGTCGTGTTTTGCAATGTTTCAACATACTATTGGTTTTCTGCCTTGGCCGTTGCAGTTTTTACACCAAGCTCACTGAATTGCTGTAAATATTAGCATTCCAGTATAGGTCCAGTTCGTTATTAGTGTTCATCTCTAGATGCACTGGGGTTGGGATTTATAATTACAAAAATTTTAATTTCTAGAAAGTAAATTTTGTTATGCATTGTGATGCATTCTGATATAGCCTATGTTGGTGATTGGCAATGATATGTCAGTTTAACAAACTGGAGTGAAAATTGGGACTTCACAAAGTTTGCTTTTCTCTGTGGACTTTGGGTGTAGAAGTTGAATACCAAAGTTCTCATCAGCAAGTGACTCAAAAGAATCAACAAGCTTATTTGATAGTTTGTATGGTGTTTTGGTGCTTGATACAGTTAAGAAATTAATTTATACCACTTAATCAAGTTATGTCTGATATTTTTTTGTATTTAGTGCTGAGCGTATGTGATTATTATGTAGGCTGGACAGGACAGCACTGCTAGCCAGGATGTTTTAGCAGAAGGTGAAAGTGAAAGTACCATGACATTGGGAATTTCCTCATCATACAGTAGCTCTGTGGCTCTGTATGAGGCTGTTACTGTGCTGGCTCAATGTGTTACTCAGATGACTTCTGCTGCTCAGAATATCTCTAAGGGTATGTTGTCTTGATCTTACTAACACTGTGTACTGATGAAATGTTGTAAACAGTTACCATATGTCTTGAAGCAGAGATTAATCGACTTCTGACTGTTTCTGATTAATTACGCATTACATCAGTATATTGATAGCTCCAGACAGTTTTTATTTTATTTTGACATTTTGTTGCTTTACTATGTCATTTTCTGATTCAGTAAAGTTTGTGACAGCATAATGATGAATAAGTAAAATTGATACCTGTAGGTGTCTATAGTTCTTCCTATCTTGGAGCTACAGAGCCTCACCTGCCATATGATATCACAAGTTATGCAATGGGCACTGGACAGATAGTGTGGCTTGGTAGTCTAGTGGTAGTGTGTTGGCTAGGGGATCACGAGGTTGCTGGTTCGACTTCTACCTGGTGCAGTATCAGGTAGCAACCTTGGGCAAGTTTTTTTACACACACATGCCTCCGTTCACCAAGCAGTATAATTTGGTATTGGTGGTCAAAGGGCAGTGACGCTCTGGCTATGAAGATAACCGTAGGTCTAGAGTCGCACTTGCCATGCGTCACGGACTCAGTGTTCTATTCACCTATGACCTCAACTGCCGTAGAAAGGGCGATGAACACCTCGCCTAGCCCCTTGGGGGATGGCATCTTTATTTTTAGTGGACAGGTAAAAAAGATTAAATTGTTGATAGTCATGAGCGCTATCTCACAGCTCTGTGATCGATTCGAGCGGTTCTCATCTCTGTTTCCAAGGCCCTGAGCAGCAGTGAGTGCCCATCGTATGGGATCACACAGTACTACCTTCCACCTGACACAGTTGGACGTGTTCCTGCCTTATATATTGGAGGAGGGCCAGACCTCTGCCCATACTGCCAGAACTTTCCTGGTGGTGAAAAATTATACTGCTTAGGCACTTGTGTGAACAACTTGCCCAAGGTCTTTCCCTGGCAGTGCACCCAGCTGGAATCGAACCAGGAACTTCAGGGTCAGTAGTCACTCACTCACTCACTCACCAAGCCAATGCGGATGGCCGCATACAAGTCGAGGTGACATCTCAGCTTAGTGTGACTGGCATGGTGTATAGGTTGTAATGCTGCAGCTGAGATGAGGCTCATCTCATCGGCATGTGACAGCATACAGACAGCGGCTGTGAACGTCCGTGCAGCGCAGCGTGACTGCCGTGCATCAGTCTATGAGTCCGCCAGCAGTACGTCTACCACCAGATTGTCAGATCAGCTCGGTGAAGCCGTGGAACTGGCTATCAATGAACTACTGTCTGCTGCTCGTCACCTGTGCACCGCTGTCAATACTGATCTACCATAAACCACTGATGTGTTCTACATCAGATCTGCGCAAGCTTGCAGTGTGCACCGGTTTGTACACTGTGTCTCAAAAATACATCCTCGACATTTTTGATTGTAACTTCAAAAGAAGTTGTCAGATTCTAATAATTTTTGGTGTGAATATTTCCGACACAACTTGCCATCAAATGACCGTTTAGCTTCTCATCTCACCGAATGTTTGTTTCTGCACTACCAAGGGAATGCAGACCAAGTGAATTATGCCTTGAAATATGCAACAATGTGAAAAATACATCTTTGACATTGTCGATCATAACTTGAAGAAACAAAAACAGATTTCAATCATTTTTTGTCTAAGTATTTCGGTCTCCACTGGCTATTGAATGGTTGTTTAAGTTCCCACCTCACTGAACTTCTGTTTTTGCACTACCTGGGGAAAATCAACCAAGAAAATCATGTGTTGAAATGAATGAAAAACTTCGATAAATTTTATCAATCCAGATCTCTGGCCCCCAACAGCCAGCTGATTACAATGTTTGACTGTCATAATGCAATGTTTCTATCAGATGATGTGCAGAAATGTTTATGAATTCAAGAAGTGACTGGTGAAGTCTGTAATAGTCTGAAGCAGAGCATTGTCGATACTGCTGTCAATAAATGGGGAAAACATCTCCATGCCTGTGTTCACACAATGCACCCATATTTCAAGCAATTTTGCTGTAGGCAGTTGAAAACGAAACACTTGGCTGAAATGTCAGTCAAAGTATCAAGAAAGTTGTGCATCATTTAGATTAAGCAATAGTACTGTATTGGGTAAAAAAGCAATATTTTGTTGGTTCTGTTTTCTCAAGGTAGTGCACAAACAGACTTTGGGTGAGGTGGGAAATTAAATGTCTGTTTAATGGCAAGTTGTTTCAGGAATATTCATACCAAAAGTTATTGAAATCTGAGAATCTTTCTTCAAGTTACAATCGAAAATGTTTGGGATGTTTTTTTTTGAGACACAGTGTAGTGTTCTTTTCTGCTTGTTATTAACGATGCTCTGCTGAGGATCGACTTGTGCTGTTTTCACTTTGTCGTTTTTTAAACTGAGCATTGGCTTACATGCATCAAACTGATATTGTACAAAAAACGATCAGTCATCCATTTCATTTTAAAATGCCTTTTTGGGCATTTGATATCTTACAGAAAAATGATCATATGATCATCTCTTTAGTTAAAATATGCGTTTGAGAATACTAGAGAGTTTGAAGATGGTGATGACCTCTGAGTATGTGCTTGGCTAATTTCACTTAGGGCACGTTGCACCAACGTCGTTCAACTTTGAATCCGGGTCAAATCTGAGTTTGAACCTAATTCAGTTGTAAATTGCATTGCACCAAAGCGGTTCAAGCGTTGATCTCTGTTCAATTCTGAACTGCCATCTGGCCACCGATCAGAAAATTGTCCAATTCGAATCTTATCCTGTCCATAAAACTTCTTCGTATCGAATTATAAGACTTTTAATGCAATTATACTGATGATCTGGATATGTTAGATTTCTACTGTATTTGTTTTATGTTCTCTTTGTGCTTGATAAATTAACAAATAGATGAATAAAACGCATTTTTCGGTGGCGATATCTTGCTGCTACAGTAAACATACGATTGAACCCTAACCACAGCAAAAAAAACTCATTTGTATTGATTCATAAGACGTTAAATTCAATTATACTTGTGATCTAGATATATTACATTTGTGCTATATTTGTTTTCTGTGGTGTTTTGCTGGATAAATTAATTAATGGATAAATAAAAGCCATTCAAGAGTGCCAATGGTCGTTGCTATGTCGTACCTACAGTAAACATATTATCTTGACAATGGACGTAGAATAATTACCGAATATCTATTGGAACCAAGTCTGTGATTGGAACGCATATCTTTGGAACTTTATCAATGCAACTGTTGATGCGAAAATCGTGTAGTAACTTCAGGGAAACTTAAAATTCGAACAAATTACGTCCAATCTGTACTGGACCGTTTCGTAAGCATTGCGTGTGACTGTGACGTCATTGTAGTTAGCCCGTAGGCCGAGTGTGGTTGACCAATCAGCTTCGTCCATGGTATAACCATGGCCGTTCAACTGAACGGGATCAGCTGATCCGTGTTCAACTTGGTGCAACGTAATTCAGCGTGAACTTGGTTCAACTTTTGATCTAGGTTCAGCTGAACCGAGATCACGAACGACGTTGGTGCAACGCGCCCTTAGCCTGTTGATTTTTTGGTGCAGCGCAGACCGTTGTTGCTCAAGCGATTACTGAAGTGTTTGACTGCATTGCTGTTGCACACAATCATTAGGCCTGTTGTTATGCATTTTTTTTATATTTTTGTTCATATTTTTGTTGGTTCCCATATATGTTAGCATCAAGTGTGGAAAACTGAGAAAATATGAAACATGAAATTTGCTGCATGATTTACAGCTGCTACTTTAAAGAAACTGAATTTGATTTCAGGAATTTTGTTTTATGTTGACGAGTACCATTGCTGCTATGCAGTGGTTTTTGTTGAATACTTTTGGCAGTGTTATTAAGCACATCAAGACAGCTGTGAAAGTCAACAGCAAGGTGAAATATAATGAAATTTCGAAAACAATTTGTTTTTTCATTTAATTGATAATTTTGATTAATTTCATAGTGCAATAAGTTTAATATGACAGTTTAATATGACATTAATATGACAGCAGTGGTAATTGTACTTGTTCACTTGAGAATAGCATGTTGCATAGATGTGTGACAATCAGAGTGCGCCATAAGGATGAATTCGCTGTCACCTTTTTTCTAATCTGGTCTACCGCTAAGTTTTTCAGATATTGAACTTTAATGCTTGTAGAGATTGTTAGTGTATATATTTTTTTATCATGTTCAGGTTGTGGGTTTTCCAGTTTTTCTTGTTTCAGTTTGTGTATAATTGTACATTTCTGTATCATACTGTAAGCTTACTTTAATTATTGCAGTTTAGTCACAACTCTGAAGCATGTATTTCTGATCATGTTGAATGATATTGATGAATGGATTTTGTATTCTAAAATGATAATATTCAGACAAGTATGGTTCACAGCTCTCCGCGGAAAATTTTGCCAAATTCCATGGGCCAGTTTGCAAAATTCACTGTGGCCATACATTTTTGAGTAAACTGAGGTCTGTCCTGTTAAGAAACTTCAGTTATTGAAGGTCGGCATTGTGCTTGGTTATGCATACGAAGGAAGTTGTTAATCTTTTTTTTTCACAAGTGCAATCTGTCAAGTCGCATTGGTTTAATGCTGTTAATGGAGCCAGCTATCTGACTCATGTGGATTGTATGCTAGCTTAAATGCAGTTAATCCTTGCTGGTTCAAAGCACTGCACAGGTCTTTATGTTGCATGCTTGAAGAACAAAATGATTTTGTACGAGGAATGGAAACAATATTGCAAAATTGTTGTGTACTTGAGAAGTTTTATGGATGTATACTGTGGTACAGAATGACTTGTTTGGAGGATAAGAAGAAATATTATTAGAACTGCCATTATTTTTTGTTGCATATGCACGCTTATAATGTAGAGTTCTAATAATCTTTCGTTAGAATATAAGGCCAGAGCAGTGATTTTCAACCGGGATTCTGCGGAACCCAAGGGTTCCACAAGCATCTCCAAGGGTTCTGCAGCTGGCCAGTAAAAAATAACGTCATGCGAAATCACATTAGACAGTGTTGTAGAAATACTCAGCATCAAATTCTTTGCTCGAAATTGCGTTTTTGTGCATCTATTTTTGCATAGACCTACTGTGTTAAGTCATTTTTGTTGTTAGTAATCTTGGTATATTTGCATTGTAGACCTACCGGTATATTGAAATGTACATTTTGGGGCATAAAAACACACCAAAATTTTTTTATCATAACTTGAAGAAAAGTGATCAAATTTTAATAAGTTTTGGTACGAATATTCCTGATACAACTGGCCATCAAATGACTGTTTAATTTCCCACCTCACCCATTGTCTGTTTCTGCACTACCTGGGGAAAGAAAACGAACAAAATACTGCATTTTGACCACTTTGGTATTACTGATTAATCAAAACAACACACATTTTGTCCATAATTTCATCAGTGTAGACCTCGTATGCATGACATTACTCGGCTCCGAGGATTATTGCATTATCGGAAATGAAGATGAAGAAAAGAAGAACGTATTGATTAGGGTTATGGTTACGAAATTGACCATTTACTTAGTTAATTTAATTCCTTATAAACTCTGCTAAGAAAAAATTTTAAAACCACGCCCGAGGGCATCCACGTGATGATTTTTGGGGTTGGTGGCGGGGGCTAAGCGGCAGTCAGTTGACGACCACCTCGCCCGACGCCCGTCGTGTTTGGTTAAATACAATACTGCTCCCTACTAATGTGGTCAAATTTCATATCGTAATTTGTCATTTTTGTCTACTTTGTTTTCTTCATGAGGGTTTTGCCCTGCTAGGGAAATGAGTCCGTATATAGACACCCTGTAGCTTCAACCTCATCTACGTCGCTGGACTCATAGATCTATTAGTTATTACTATTAACTTAAGCTGGACGTCTTGCACCGTTTCTGACATACATTATTGGTTGAAAATGGCAAATTTTCTCTACCACCCTCTCATTATACTCTCAGCCATGATGATTCCTTTTGAATTTCTGGAAGAGCTTTCGGATCAGGAAACTAAGAGACTTTCGTGAATGTTTCATGATCCTACCTTGCACCGTTTTGATAGAGTTGCAGAGTTTGACGTACGGTCAGTTACGGACCGACAGACGCCTCGACGACAACTAAGACGCGCTACAGTAATACGCGCTGTCGCGCATAATAATATGTATTGTATGCTATTTCAAAACTATGGCATTTTTGCGCTCGTTTGGCGCGATATTAATCTGCACTTAATATTTTCAGTGAAAATTAGTTAGCAACCGTGCGTGAATGTTTGTTGTTTTTTGGCTGGAATTTCTAATGTAAATGTGATAGTTCGCCAGTAGGAAGCAGCGTTATACAATACGAGTAATGTAAGTTTAATTTTGAAACTAGTCATGCTGGGTAGTGGCAACTTTACAGTGTTTATATCGGCCTAACGATTCGCCGCGGCTGAACGCAACTCTGTATGGGTTCACATAGCCGACGGTGACAGCAGACAATAGCAATGATACTGAGTAAGACGCTGTGTGCCATGGCTAGGGTTCACAATACTTCAAGTACAAAGTTGTGCAAATGTCACAATGTTACTATGTCAAATTTGAAAAGACAGTCAATTTGACTTCTCCTTTTCATGTCCATATGGTGACTGGAACTTTCGTCCCTTGGAACTTTCGTTCTCCGGAATGAAAGTTTCACTTATGGAACTTTCGTCCCCTGGAATTTTCGTTTCCGATAGAGCTGTCAAGGCGTTAATTTCTTTAATGCATTAACGTAGTGCGTTAATTTTTTTAATGCATTAATTAACGCGTAAATTAACGCACCCAGTCCTGTCGAGATGGAGTGTAGGAGGTAAATTACCCATGGCCCGAGACGTTTATGAGACCTGCCTGCAGAATATAGAAAGTTAGAAAAATGAAAAAAAGTTTAAAAACACATGCAATTTTTATTTTTTAAACGTATTTAGACTATTTACTATTTAACTATTACAGTATTTTTATTTTGTATATCATCTCTTGTCCCTCATAGAGTCCATCATTTTGTGATGGACTCTATTGGGTTACGGTTACGCGAATTGCTTGCTTACTGTCTTTTGTCAGAACGAGCGTGCGACGTCATTTGACGACATCGCACACACGTCCTCCTCACGTTTTCAATGGACGTCGCCGCACGACCTCCGTTTATGCTACTTTGCTTAAACTCATTTGTTTTACATGTATAATTGCTGTGACGTAATCCTTGTATACAAGGATTACGTCACAGCAATTATACATGTAAAACAAATGAGTTTAAGCAAAG
>Ga0056128_1000883_pt1 | contig 30636 bp, 17 predicted proteins | sample WorMetLIZISLAND2_FD_71113 | JGI IMG/M metagenome (GOLD analysis project Ga0056128, IMG submission 71113) | Marine gutless worms symbiont microbial communities from Max Planck institute for Marine Microbiology, Germany - Olavius geniculatus... ...
ATAAAACCAAACTAAGATTGCCTACACATACTAAATTAAACTAAACAAACATCTGTTTAAAAATGAAGCCTTAAAAAGATTGGAAGTACAGTGAGGTAAAACAAAATTATGACCGCGTTTGCATATTTCATGTTCATTCTCAGCAGGTAGTATACCATATAGACAATGGTGGGCTTTTTGCACATTGCAGAAAAGATATTTACCAGCATTATCGAGTAGACTAGTGACCTCCATAATTTTAGTAGTAAAGCCATATCGATATGCTCTCTTGAAAAAGGCATTAATTCTTCCCGTAAGTTTTTTATTAACACAGGGCTTGAACTCCATTCAGCCTGTGAAAGAGCAAATTAGGGGGTTGCATTATTTTTGTGCTTTGTGTCTATAGCAGACCCTGAGAGACGTCTTTTGAGCTATTAACCACCACTATGGACTATGGTACTCAAGCCTTCCCACTGAAAATGCATTACAACCTTAATTTACACCGGTAAGAATTATGGAAATCTTGATCTTGCATTTTGTGCCTTTAGCTACTGTTCAAAAATTCATGAAAATTGCATTGAATGTTGAACATAGCACACGGAAACACAGGAACAGACAGACACAAGTGATTTTACAATCTTTCCCATGTCATGCTATAGAAATGAGACAAATAAAAAGACAAAATATTCACCACAAAACATACAGCTATGGATAACAGCAAGCTATGACTGCTTGATATTATTTACTTACTGTGCGCTTCCTAGAGAGAAATCGAAAGTGAAAGCACCAGAGAAACTATGGGACTTTTCTTTGTTGTCGCCTGAGTCATGGCAACGGTGTATCGTCGTTGTTGTTGTTATTAGTGATAATTATTATTGTTCAGGCAGGTCGTTGGTAGTTGAAAAAATGTCGCATGAACTCAGTTTAGATGACATAATTACAGAATTTCTGCTAAACACTTGTCAACTGTGTCCGCCGTCCAGAAATAATTGTGCTGTAGCGGCTAAAGTGTATTGCGGCCTACATGCGAGTGGACAGCCAGACGAAGACGACCCTGACGTCGTTGTCATTCCGTTGACAACAGGAAGTATTGCTGAGTTCTACATTGAACCGATCTTACCGTATATCGGTGATGTGGACGTGATGGTTCACTACAACAATATGCTGGCAATACCACAAAGACATCCACCGCCAACACAGTTACCAGATGAGTTTCACAACTATGTCAAGGTATTTGAGATTATTGGCAGTCACTTACCTGGCTATGTGTACTTGGAATTACGTTACTTACTGACACAATGCAGTGATGATGATAACTACAACGCCGTAGAGTACGACAGAGGGCAGTATGCCTCAAATCAACGACTAACTGAAAGAGAAATTCATGGACCAGCAGCAGTTCTTCCCCCAAGTGCGTCGATATCAGTTGACACAGTGCTCTGCGTACGTTGTCTGTCATGGCCATCACAAGCGGCTGACTGGCCAACACGACACAGAAACTACGGCTGGCCAGACTCAGCAACTCTTGATTGTGTTGTCAGCAATGGATGTGATGTGGTTCATGTGGCACATCGTCAGTGTAGACAACATGAATGGATGGGCATGCATCAGCACAGATTGTCATTCTCACGAGCAGAAATTGTACTATTAAATAGCTGGTCGCCAGTGCAGCAGATTATCTATCATATGTTACGATATTTCGTAAAAAATGAGCGATTAACAGACTGCGCTGACAGCTCTGGAGCAAAATTACTGAGCAACTATCACATTAAAACTCTGATGTTATGGGCTTCTGAAACCAAATCAAGTAGTTGGTGGACTGATAGTGTAAACCTTGTTAGAACATGTGTCCAACTGTTGCATATTCTAGCTGATTGGCTGAGTTATGGACACTGTCCACATTATTTCATCAACTGTGGTAATTTAGTTGACAGCTCATTCAACCTGACAAATATAAGAGATCAATTGATGTCAGTAGACGAGACGTTGTTATCAACATGGTTTGCACACAATTACATACAAAAATGTTTACAGCTCAATGACTGTCCACAAAACATTTCACGTTTATTTCGTGACGTCACGACAAGTGTAAAACTACAGAATGCAGTTTCAGTGCTTGTTGCCGAGAGACAGAACAGATCACTCTTATACTTGTTGCTATTAGTTGATGTTGTGGAGTTTACCATCCCATTAGCAGTATACGTCAACCCACTGACTGCTCAATCATGTGTTTCTTGGATGAATCAGTGGACAAAGATCGAATCACATCTCTCTGTTTACTTCAGGGCAGTAGCATTTCTACACGTTGCATCTAGACTAAAACATGGTCTCAACAACAAGTTGATGGATATCTTAGCGACAATATGTGGACTGCAGTTTGCTGACATTAGACGTAACTCCTATCATTCCACCAGTGTGTTGTCAGTGAACATAGCCGGCAAGTTGATGAAAGTCGTGGCGAATAAATCACTCAGCACTTTGTCACTGATACAGATTGAACTGTCCAAGGCGTATCTGTACAGAGCATTGAAATGCAAAGACTCTGACAGCAACTCCATCTACTGCCTGGCAAATGTCTACTTGGCAGTTTTGTACTATACTACAGGACAAAACCAGATGGCGATAGATCATTGTACACTGGTGACAAAGTCACAAGATCACTCACAGTGCAGTTCACATGTTGTACAAGGTCAAATGTTACCCAAGTTCGACGTTGACATTGACAACATGTTAGGCTTAGCAGAGTTGTACCAAAGCATACGAACTGCTGCATTAAAACAACAGCGACAACCGCAGCTTCTCTCCATCATTACCACAGAATCATTTGCATATTATTTGCACATCAAATATTTGGCAGTCACAAATAGTTGTCAGTTTAGACAAATGCTATCAAGCAACAAATTCAAACGGTATGAAGTTTGCATTAATGATAGTCCACAGCTGTTTATAACTGATGTGCTCCTGTTTCTATCAGTAAGTCGACTGTTAGCACTTCGATGCAAATCTATTTGGCTAAACTTTGAATGCTCATTTATGAATGCAAAGAAATGCAATACATCAGATCTGGTTGAGTTACTGCAGAAGTCTGCGGTTGAACATCTGACAACATGTCGTCAGCTCATGGCACAAGATTTTAGTTCTTTGGCCACGATTGTCACAACAGATTTTGAGGCACTGTACGCCTTCAAATGTGACGACTATCAGCAGTGTTTACGGTTGTCTACACAGAACGTACACATGCTGTTGTATGCTGATGACATGCCCAATGTTTCAACATTTCTGGAGTTCATTCAGTTGATGGATGATGACATTGTCTCACTGACTGCACTGACACTGATTGTCGGTTCTAATTGCCTTGAGAATTCCTATGGTAGCCGCATCAGTCAGCTGACTCTGTCACTGTATCTGATGACTCAGTGTCAGTTGAGGCTACATCACTCGGTAATGTCACTGGCTCAGACACTCGTCTATATCAAAGTCGCTCAGAGAAGATTTCCAGCAGCTACACGTAGAACTCTGGACCAGTTAACACTAAAGTTGACTGAACATAAACTCAAAGTGTACGTGAATGCATTACTATGAGACTTTTTCTGTGTCATCAGTCAATATTTATGGGCGTGATTAACGTTATCAAGGCCACCCGGCATGCAACAGCTTCAATGGCAGGCCTCTGTGTTTTCCGCTTGTTGTCATTTTCTTCTTCTTTCCTTTTTCCATTTTTCACCGCCAGTTGGCTGCAGTACTAATAAACACATGTTTACTGTTTAATTTTTTTTAGCTTACTTGCCTTATCTTCGTAAAAATTTGCAAAACCATTGACTACAGAAATGTACAAAATATCAGTTTATACATTTGTTAACGGCAACATTTAAGGACCTGCACATTGACAACAGCAAAAATTACAAAATAATTTCTGAAAAAAGGCATATGTACAGCTATAAAATTTTTTGCGTATATTTCACCTATTTGCCGAGAAGCCCCCCTTGTGCAGATTTACAAGAAATTTTGCATGAGGTGTCATCTAGCCGACGTAATCAACCGTGCCAAATTTTATCTCAATCAGATCAGGGGTTTTGATTCTGTGGGGGTCGAATTTTTGGCTTTCCCATAGGAAAGAGAAGTCGCCATTAACACATGGCTTGAACTACCGTTCAGCCAGTGATTAGTCACAGTGAAGTGATGTGGCCAGTCACAGCTGACAATAAATCTGAGCTAATGCTCATGAGACGAGCAAGAGCCTATAGCAGTTCCTGTTTGCAGGTAATCTTGGTCTATCTCCATCAATTTCGTTGCTGCATATCGCCAAAAAATCACTAAAAACCCCTATTTTTACAGTTCAAGGTCAATCAAGGTCATCAATGTTGACAATCCAAAGAAGCTCGTCACCAGTGCTTGTTATGTTAAGCAGCATGTTTGTGCCTATCTGCAACCACTTTCACACCAGACAAGCCAACAGCAGATAAATAACCACTTTTTAGAGGGGTATCCCTCTTTGACACCTGTGTGCGCAGGCCTCCTTGAATCTAGAAGGTCCGGACTTGGATTGCTAAAATCTACATTCAATGCTAAAAATTTCATATGCAGGTTGTCTTGGTCTAGCTCCAGCCATTTCGGGGCAATTCACTCTTGAAATGCATGTCGCAGCCCAAAATCGCTAAAAATTCACTAAAACCCTATTTTTTTTGGGGGGGTGGTTCAAGGTCATTCACGGTCATCAATGTTGACATTCATAAGAAGCTCGTTGCTAGTGTTTGTTATGATAAGCAGCATGTCTGTGCCTATCTGCAACCGTTTTTACGCTAGACGAGCCAATAACAGTAGAATAACACCTTTGTAAGGGGGTGCCCTCTTTCTCCCCTCCCTGTTCGTGGGGACCCCCTTCACCCAGTGGCATGAAATTTTGTCACAATATACTAGAGACACTAAGCTATCATATGGTGAAAACCCAAAGTCTCTATCTCACCTGGTCTTGTATCGGTACAAGGCTGTGACAGACGGATGGATGAACAGAATTACCATAGCTAATACGTGCTATTAATAGGTAGCTAGCTCTCATGCATAATAAAATGCTTCTTTCTTTACATCAAACTGTTAAGAGTGTCATCGGTATTAGTTTATTAACATCACATACTGCACCGCCTGTGACTACATCAGCTGAAAGCTACTTACAGCATGACTTTAACGTAAAAACGTAACGTAAAACGTAAAGTCCTTCCCAAGCCTAACGGCACATAGAGCGGCACTGATCTCTGTGTCCTAAGGCCCTCAGCCAGACACCAGTTTTTACACTGCGAGACCACGGATACAGGGCCAGTGTATCATGCGGTGTGCCTGTTTACCTCCCAGCGGTGAAGCCAGTACCAAATTATACTGCTTGGTGACAAAGGCACATGTGTGTGAACAACTTGCCTAAGGTCGTTACCAGGCAGTGTCCCGGTGCAAAGTCGAACCTGCGCCTCTGAGTTACCTCAGGATTACAAGTCCGACACGTCACCGTTAAGACTACCGAGCTACAGTGCCACACACGACTTTTGCTACAATGAAACAAATCCAGTGGAGTAGGCTACAGTGTGTAGAGTGATAAATTTGTTGGATAAAAAATAAACCTCGAAACACTTACCCAGCGGAAATCTCTTCCGTCGAACTTGCGCATGCTTGTAAATAGGACAGTACGTGCAGGCATGTTGAGCCCCATGGCAAACGTCTCCGTCGCAAACAATGCCTGCATTCACGAGTCACAATGTTAGAATCTAATATCTCAGTCGCACGGTTCCTACTACTCTGCAGAATTCATTTTCGCTGACTTTCCAAGACAAAATGAATCGTTTTCCCTGACTAATTTGTTCACGCGAAATGCCAATGTCGGTTTTCAATCGCTTGCAATCGCACTAGAAACAAAGGCGGTGGAACAAATTTTAAAGTGGAGGTACAAATAATCTGCGAGCGAAGCAAACAGAAAAAAATTTGAAATGTTGTACACGGTCTGCATACAACAGTTCAAAATTTTTTTCTGCATCTTTGTTAACTTTTGCACCCTGGTACTTTTAAATTCCCCGACTTTCCCCGACCCTCTAAGTTTTCCCTGACTTTGGTATGTAAAATTCCCTGATTTTTCCCTGATCCTCTGATTTTTCCCTGACTTCCCCTGACCGTAGGAACCATGCGGTCCAACTCACTATGCAGTACAACAAAGCACAAGTTGAGATCCAAAGCAAACGTCTCGATGGCAAACAGTGTCTGTATATGCGAGTCACATCATCATAATGTCATATCTCGGTGCCCATCTTGTTATGCAGTACATGCTGTGAAATATTCGAATCAGTAGGGCGCACAGTTTTCTGCGGAAAATTTTGCCAAACTCCATGGGCCAGTTTGCACAATTCCATGGCTCACTGCTGCAAAATCGCCCAAATTCTGCAGCTCACCATGGCCATCTGTTTCTGAGTAAACTGAGCTCTGTCGTGTCAAAAAAAAACTTTAGTTATTGAAGGCTGGCATTGTGGTCAGTTACGCTAGCAACATACGAAGAAAATTAACTTTTTTCTTTTTAAAAGTGCAACCTGTTAAATCGCATTATGTTCATTTATGATTGTGCCATAATGCGATGGCTATTAGTAGAGCCAACAAATGTAGACAGTTCAGTTTGATTATCCATGACATCTTTAGTCTATTTAATTTTGTTGTTAAATTGACGATTGGTCATTTCGCAACTTCTGCAAAGTCTGCGAAAATTCCGCAGAACTATCAAAATTCCGTGGAAAAAGGCAAATTCCATGGCTAGGCTCGAAATTGCGCGGCTCGCGAAAAACTGTGGGCCCACAAATCAGGAATTTTTATGAGTTGAATGCCATCAGTGTTTCTAAACTAGCAGCTGCATCACAGCAGCAAAGGTAAAAAGGCTACAGTGTTGGCAAAATCCAAATTAATAGAAATAGCTACTGTCGAAGATGCTCTCCCTCTCCCCCCTCCGTACTCAACTGCAACAGGGTTTCCTTGTAAAATTCCAGAACATCCTATGGACAACAGAAGAAATTTTTATACTCTGCAATCTGCAGCCAACAAATGTGGTCAAAGATGCTACATTGCTATTCGAACAGAAACCAATAAGGAGAACTGACAAGTAATCATTATACCACTTGTTGTTATCACTGTAGACTGCTAACATATTGGAATCATTGCCTCCTTGTATCACTAAAGACACAAGAAATTTGAGCAAATGCTCACGAGATGCGCAAAAGCCTGTAGCAGTTCCTGTTCGCAAACTGTCAGTCTACCTCCAGCCATTTCATCACAGTTCATTCTTGGAGTGTGTGCTGCAGCCGAAGATCGCAAAAATCAATAAAAACCCTTTATTTTGAAAGTTTGGGGTCTTTTATAGTCATCGATGTTGATACGACTAAAAAGCTTGTCACTAGTGCTTGTTGTGACAGGCAGCATGCCAATGGTGATCTGCAACCGGTTTCATGAAAGACTGGCCAACAACGGCAAAATAATGACTTTTAAGAGGGTACTGCTCTTTGATGACCTCGTGTGCAGGTTTCCTTAAGCCTAGAAAATCAGGACTTGGACCGTCAGAATCTACGTTCAATGCTGAAAATTTCATATGCAGCTTGTCCTTGTCTGTCTCAATTGATTTCTGCACAATTCATTCTTGAAATGTGTCTCGCAGACCGAAATCACCCAAAAAATCCATAAAAACCCCTATTTTGGTGTTCACGGTTATCCAAGATCATTGATTTCAGTGCCAATTGAGAGCCAGTGTATGACTTCCTATTAGTGATTAATAGTAACCTAGGCCCTATCTCGCACCGTTTCTGAGATATGGCGACTTATTGGCTGAAAATCGCCAATTTTCCCTAATCCCCTCTCATTTAGTGCCCCTGCTCAGGGTGACCCCTGTCGAATTTATGGAAAAGCTTTAGGGATCCTGAAACTAGAGTCTTCGAGGCAGGAAATGGTAAAGATTTGGTGATCTTATCTTGCACCATTTTTGACTGATCCAGACAGATCCTGACTGTGACAGACGGACAGACAGAATCGTGACGGCTAAGACACACTAAAGCAGTAGCTGCTTTTGCGCGTAAAAACGATAGTTGTAAGACATAAAGCCAATATTTTAACATCTGCCAAAAAAAGCTTGCCATGTTGGTGGGAAAAAGTCTCTAAAATATGATCTACAAACATGTTTCAAATTACACCACATATTATTCCAACATGCACTACCATAATTTACACGTAATCAGCGGAAAATATGTTCAAAATGTTTGAGCAGACCTTAATAAGTCCCTCAGAGAACAGTATCTCGATGGTCTCCTTGAGCAGTGGAAGCAGTCCGGAATGATGTATTCCGATTCCTTTCCGCAAGAATGGCAAAACGTGCTCCACCTGATCCGTGAAATAACAACATTGTAAATTCAACAAAAAACACAATAATTTGGTAAAAGGCAAAATTACTATCCTCATTTGCATTCCAACTGGCAGCACAAGACTAACAATTTTGTAACAATTTGGCTGCTTTGACTGGGGGAGAGTTCGATCCAAAATCTCCCATGGGCCAGGAAACGCAGTCGCCCATATGACACAAGGTGTCGTTAGACCCACAAGCGAAACTCAGCTAACGTGCCAAACAGCATCTAAGGCTGCATTCACATCAACATGAGTTGAGTACGGGTCCAAGTTTCCATTTATGGCCCGCAGAAGCTTCACTCGTACGAGTGGAACGTTCACGGTCACTTGTACAAGCACATAACTCTACACATGTCGGCCATATTGAATGAAATCGAATCGAGAAAATGCTTCGCCGTTAAAACAACAATATTCCATCACTTCGCTAATAATTTTACTAACCCTGCACCTCTAACAATGAATAATTTTACAATGACGTCAGGTCTGACGTCAAATATGCACCTTGGCTTTTATAAATTACATTAGTGCTACTTACGGGCAGTTTATTTCGTGTTGGATAAAACATGACCTGCACAGAAGCTACTTGTACGAGAGAAATTTACAGATAACCAGTACTCATACGTATGTGAACGACCGCCAATGAAAGTGCCGGACTCGTACTCGTGTTTATGTGAACGCAGTCTAAATCTGTCAAACAGTTTAAGCACGGTGCACAATTGCGACAGACAGACAGACCACGTTACAAAAAATAAGTGTAACACAAGGGGGAATCATGGGCCAATAAAAAACGTGACACTTTATTTTTGTCCATATCTTCACCAATTATTGACAGATTTTCAAAATTCTTTCACTGACACACTCCGTGAACAATGCAATAATATGGTCATTATATATCCCACCCCATCATAAATGCGTCTCTACACTACCTCATGAAATATAAGTGAAATACGCTTATATAACGATAATAACAGACATATATTTTGGTAAAATTTAAAAAAAACACTTCAGACCAACATTAAGGTGAACGATCCGTATGACACTAGACTGTGTAAGTCATGACTCATTCACCACAATGTAGGTATGAAATGTGTTTTTTCATTTACCTTAGAAATGTTGTTAATATTGTTAGTTTTTTCGTGCATTTATATTTCACAAAATAGTGTAGAGACACATTTATGGTGTGGCGGGATGCATAATAATCACACTAATGCAAATTGTCTGCAGAGTGAAAAAGAATTCTGAAAATCAGTCAATAATTGGCGAAGATATGGACAAAAATAAAGTGCCACGTTTTTATTTGCCCACGGCGTAGATCGCTGTTCTTAGCTTTAGTTTAGTTTCAATAAATAAAGTACTTAAAAGCCAAAACAAAAAACACGCATGATTGCAGCACATTACAGCAAAGACAGCAGAAAATGTCTGCAATAGCAACTAGTACATTTAAACTTAATACCTGCCTTAAAAATACTGCCACGAAAATTCCCAAGCACTCAATGCCGAACACCGGCCTGAGCTAGAGTAATACAGGCAGTGTTGTTGTCCTTGGCCTCAAAGTGTCGTTGAGGACAAATTTTGAGTCCTTGGCCTTGATTGTCAAATCTTTGGCCTTGGACTTGGCCTTGAGGGTAAGTCCTAGGTTTTGGCTAACAAGTCTCGAGTCTTGCAAGGCCTCCACCTGTCGGACTTATAGTTCACTGTTGTACAGATATAAATCACTTCCCTTGCAATAAAATAACCTGGCAAACAAACTGGTGCCAGTAAACTGTTTGTTTATGCGCCCCTTGGATTCACCTGCATCATGTATTTACTTCCTGTCCACTGCACCTGTGTGGCCTATAGCACGTGGACGTATACCAGGAATAACAACAGGGCGGCCGCCTAACGGGCGTGGTACACTGGAGGCATGGCAACCGTGCCATTTCTGGCTCGGCCACCCTCTTGTAAAATGTAATCGCTGGTACTTCCACACGCTACCAGCTGCGTTCATTCTGTCGATAAACGGATCTTACTTTGTGACCCGACGTCTCGCCAAACATTCAGGAGAATGTCTAATGCAGGTCTCCTGCATTATTGGACAGACCAATGTGTTTATTTCTTACTTTACTAGGCTACTGTGAGTGTGTTCAAACTTCTAAAACCAGAACAGCCATTTGTGATTGTAATAGAAAAATTATAAGTCGGTGATAGTACCAGTAGGTCTACCATGCACAGTGACACTGGCAAAACTTTACAGCTACAGCGGCATCACCATGATTTGGTGCAAACAGACATAAAAACTAAGACAAAATAATTTTAGAGTGACACACAATTGAATGATGATATTGAAGTAGAAACTCTAGTTAAAGTTTTAGCTCAACTTTGCTTCGTTGAGGTCAAGTAATGAAAACAGTTCTAAAGCAGTCCTCGAATGTGTACTTGAGGTCAAGTCCTTGGCCTTGAAAATCAAGTCCATGGCCTTGCGGGCCAAGTCCTTGGCCTTGGTCTTGAAACTCAAGTCCTTGACCTTGAGAATTAAGTCCTTGTTAACAACACTGAATTCGGGTAAATGAAATTCATTAAACAAATAGCTCACACACAGTTCTTCGAACAGCAGAAACAAAAAAGAAACGATATTTCTAGCTATCGACCAACAGAAATGTCAGCAGACCTGGGGCAATTTCTTATCCTCATCGGAGAGCGAATCGATTGCATTATTAAACACCGTGTCCACCATCTTCTTCTCCTCGGCTGAACACAGTTTCAAATTCATACTCTCACTTTTTCTGCTGCTGTACCAAGCAAAGCAAATGACCTTTTGATCTCTCAACAATCAACAAAAAACTATTCAAGTGTGTCAAATAGCATCTTATTCCGACCAGCAGCTTTAGCTATAGGCCTACACACAAGCTGCACAAAAGCGGAAACTCGGAATTGGATACAGACATGCTGTCCTTCACTTTGAATAAGGGTCGCTTATGCTTATAGCAGTCGTGAGCTATTACACAGGTCTTCACATGGACTGAGCATCGGAGGCAAAAGTTCACTGTCTGCTCATTGGCACTAGACATCACAGTGAAGACAGGGAATCAAGGGAAGGCAGCTGACCCCCTGCAATAATTTCTAGGCTCCACCGCTGTTGCTGTTGCCCCTCCCCACCATGATGCCACTGGATAGGGTTTGCAGACATGCAACCACACCGCGGGAAATGATAGTGGCTTCATACGTAATAGGTACAGAGCTGCTCTGCATGCAATCCTTGTTTTAAATGTTATGTTTTTAATCAATAAATTCAAATTTTTTTTACAACTCATTCACATAATACGTATACAAAGAAACTGTTCACAGACAACACACCCAGGCAGTTTCGAAACAGGACAGCACAAAATTAATATTATGTTATATTTTAGATTTACTAATTACATTTATAGACTAAAAAATAATTTCTCGATAAAACACACTCTTGTTTACTGTTAGCTATAAAAATAATCAGAAATAAACATGCATTTACAAATATCAAAGTGACGTTTTTCTTTACTTACTGATACAAATTTAACCGAAAGTATGTTCGTTTTCCAGTGAAAAGTAGACAAAATATACCAAACTTTGCCAAAATTCAGGTACTTTGCAGCAATTTTAAGATGCAGCTTTTACAGGGAGCTTTTTCAATTGTCAGCTCATCACTTATAAGGACAAAAAATTATTAACACACTCAGAACTACAGTAGATGCAGAAAATTAAAAGACAAACTACTTCACAATATTGTTTACAAACAACAAACCAGTATTTTCCAACAGGCCTACACAAAATGTTGACTCTGACAAAAAAGCGATTTTTCACATGTGAAATTTTATGATTATTATATTTACAGAGTGTGAGAAAAAATATTACTTTGTAGAAAACACTATAAATTACCGTTTCTGATACAGATAACTGTAAATAATGCGTGTTTAACAATGTCCAATGACTGTTTTTTACTTACTGACGAAAACTAAACCAGATGCAGTTGTGTTTTGCAGTAAAAAAAGTAGACAAAAGTTAGCAACAAACTTTGCCAAAATTCAGGTACTTTGCAGCAATTTCAAGATGCACCATTCCGGATCCAAACAAAATACATATATGTAGGGCTGCCGTTATCGGGTAATTCGTTATCCGGGTACCCGACCGGGTAGCTTAGCAGGTACCCGGGTACCCGTCGGGTAGTAAATAAGTAAGTATGACACTGTTGTACAGGGGGAGGGGAGGTATAGGCCTATTCTCACTTTTTCATTTAATCTTCAGCTATTGATGCAAATATCAAGCATAAAACGAAATGCTGCTAAAATGACTGTTCATTATTGCATAACTGCTCAGTTAAACAAAAGAAATAAATTCTGCATAAGCTAAAAGAGGAAAGTGACACTAGGCCTATGTTTCACGAGAGACGTTTGAAGTTTATCCGTAAACTAATTTGTGAGTTGTGACGGCAATTTGGAGTTTTATTCCGAGGTATGTGTTGCGTTTAACGCGTTTTCTGGTGTTTTGTTTTTCTTTTTCTCTGTGTTTCTTTGTCTGTTTGCTGCATTTTTATGCAAAATAAAATGTATGTAGGTCTAATTAGGTCCATGAGTCCTCGAAGATTTAGAGAAACAACAGAATTATTCAAAAATGTAAAACTAACACTAGTAAAATAAATTCAATATTTAATATTAATTGACAAATGAATTAAATTAAATATTCTAGGCGGGTACCCCGGTAGTAAAAAATTACCGGTAGTTTATTACCCGGGTACCCACGTCAACCCCACATATGTGTGTGTTTATAGGAAGTCGTCTATTCATAGAAGAAAAATTTGCCATTTGGCGGGTGTTTTATGCATAGTGTCAACATTGCTGTAAATAACCACTCCCAACTGCTTTAATAATGTCAACACTTGTTTGCTAGCAAACTTTTGTGGTAATCTTAGAAATGCAGACTAATAAGTTTTTTTACAATATTTGCTTTATATTTTGGTCAATTTCGCTGCAGCTGATTGTTATGTATCACTCGCCAGATGGCAGCACAGCACAGACTAAAGTTATCACGTCTATTCACCCACACACCAGCACGTCAGATTTGACCGTCGACCATTGGTGCTATGATGTATAAATGTTTTACTGATACTGATGTTGACTGCTGACAAAAAAACAAACGCAGCAGCAGTACTAATGATGCGTGTGATAAATAAACAAAGCAGATAATAATCACCAGTGTTGAAGTCGAGTTTTGACATCTGAGTAGCGTAAGCCTCGCAGTCTTTCTTGCTGAAGCTGAAGACAATGACCGGGGCATAGTTGCGCTCCATGATCATCTTCACAATTTTGAAACAGCTCGAGCCGCCACCTGCAAACAAAAATAGCAAGTTTAACTCAAGCTTTCCTCAGCCAATTGTTCACATACAAAAGCATGTGTCTAAATTTTCGGTCGGAATCAACCATTTTAGTCGAGATTAACATTAATCAGGATTCACACTGTTGGCAAGAAAAAAAATTCACGAACTTATCAAAAACTGCTGACATTAGATTTCAATGTCTAGTTGTCTACATGTCAACATTAGTTGACATGTATCATTACATATGATGCTACAAGTCCCAAACCATAAAACGGCAGCAAAACCAGCGCGTTATGGGCCTCGATGTGACTCAGGCGACTGATAGCCTTCGATAAATTGGAGCAGCAAATATCCAGCGCTGTGTCCAGGCTTTTGCTTGGCAACAACGGGGCACCAAGCAACGCGGCTTTGTCCGGTGCTATTGACATAAATGAGCCCAGGACCGCCGACTTTATACCGCTGCCCTGGGGATGCACAAGTTCACACGTCGCCACGTTGTGGGTGGAGGCCCAGACTGGTGCCAGTGCTTGTCATCACAGCAATGTCACGGTCCACAACATCCTCCGGGCCACTGAGAGTAAAATCGTCCATGAAGCCAGCAACGAGTGGAGACTGTAGAAAGTTTAAAAGCGGCTGGACTGTCAGTCAGAAACGTAGGTGGCCCAATGGGTTACCCTGCTGCAGGCCTTACTCCGACCATATCACCTGCTCGTCAAACCACTGTACAGAGCGATGGGTGCATGCTGAATGGCAGTAGTTGTAAATCTCTGGGATTTGTTGAGAAACGGCTTCAAGCATGGAATCACGATGCAGACAGTTGAATGCGTTTGAAAAGTTCAGCTTTGCAATGACAGATCCTGGCTGTAAAGAACCAAGAAAACGACAAGTAGCATGAACTGCTGCTTCACAGCCGCCCTTAACACCCGCTCCCATCTGACGTGGCGCAAAGCAGGGAGCAAGCTTGCACACTGCGAAAGAGTTGGCGCATTTGGAGACCAGTCTGCGCAAAGTGAACCCAACTGCAATGGGACGGATGCCACCCGACTTATTGTTCAACGCCACTAGATGCCTGCTGAACAGGATAGAAGCCATACCTAAATGACATTTTCCCTGCAAGGGAAGATTGGTGAATGCTGTGAGAGATGTTAAGAGACCGGCACCAAACTCTCGACAGCTGACCAAATCCAGCAGATGTTGAGGGTGAAAACCGTCTGACCCACCAGAAGACCCAGCTGGAAAGGAGCGAATGGAAAACTTCAGCTTCATCCACGGATAATGAAGAGGCTAGCATGGCAGGACTATCTGACTGATCTGCAGGGGCCTTGGGATGCTCAAGTTGGAGTTTGTTCAAAGTATCAGTGGAACCCGGCGCTGGCTCTTCATCAGAACACAGCAGTCTGACTGCTGCACGCACGTTGCCATCTTCCATCTTGGCAGCGATGGCATCAGACATGGACGACTTGGAGTGCCTGGCACTGATGGGAACACAGCCATCGAGCGACGTCGGCCACTGCGCAGTGCTCGACTCAGGCAGAGACGTCAGTCGTTTTTTCACTGTCAATGCCACGTTATGATGCTTACCACCTCTCTTGGGATTCACCAAAACAAGCCTGGTCCAGTTCAGAACTACCAGCCAGCAATGAACATCACCCAGATTAGAAACAACATTGCCCAGCGGGCGTGACAAATGTGAAGCACAAGCAGGTCTGGCAGATTGGGAATGTGTTTGATGATCAGAGGGTGATTTGGCAGCCATGTAGCAGTGGGGTGTGAATTTGGTGACTGTGAAGAAACCTGTGAGACTTCAGTAGCGACAAATGCAGTACCAGTAGGTTGTGAGTTAGTTGCAGAACTAGAGGTATGAAAAGTAGAACCTGAAGCTGGACAACCAGGGGTCCCAACGCTCAGTGGGGCCTTGTGAGGTCCAGAACAAGGATTATTCCTACGTCCATGCTTGTGAACTGTTCCATCTTTATTATGTAGCTGGCGCGTAGCAAAAACAGACAATGCATGTGTCATTATTATTACTATAAACTGCAATCAACAGAGGTAGCATTAATGACAACTTACCGAGAGGGCCACCGCTGCGACGTTTGCGCTGTTCATCACCCTTGATGGATGTGGTGTCGTTCAGTATTGTCATCGCAGTGTTGAAATTCTCCTCACGAAACACACCCTGCAACAGCCACCATTCACAGCAAACACTATTACTGTGAACGCCATTGCAATAGTGGCCACACGCCATAATGGTTATGAAGTTGGACTTATGCTGCATTCGATAGTGGTTGTCAATACCGTACGTACGAGTTTCCGAGTCGGAAATTACGTTCCGTTCATCTTCCGACTCATATTTACGACTTGGAAACTCAGCGCTTTCAACAGCATGATGATAATTCCGACTTTGCGACCTTGACCTCTGCAATGGCGGCTGCAGCAGACGAATTGATCCAGTTGATTGTTATTTCGCGGCAAAAGATGGTTAAAAACATTGCAAGAGTATGGTAAATGTGTTATCTTCAACATGACTGTCGATTATCTGTATATTACTGACATTTAACACATTGATATGTGCATTCCGATAATTTTGGGCCTACTTTCAGGCAATATATAAGTCAACATTACTGATCGCATCCTACTCGCACTTACCAGCTGCAAATTGGTATATACCATAATTACAAGCACTGCCGAACAGAGCATTGCATTCGAGAAATCATGGCACACTCGTAAGTTTGACTTCCGGTTGGGTTCAAGCGATACCACTTGGATCCATGGTGACTGTCTGCAAATGGGTAAACCATCTCAGCATAAAATCAGCCACCAAGGCAACTCAGCCTTCCATCCCTCCGGGGTAGAAAAACTGAGTACTAGCCTGCTTGAGCCGATTTAGTCTATTCAGCATATGCAATAGCCAACATTAGCTAATATTATATTACTCACGTTCTCGTCCACAACCAGATGAATGCCGTCTCCGCCAGCTGGGAATATATAATGCTGTAACGGAGTAGGTCGATATTCAGTGTACACCACGTGGCATGGCTGCAACGCATATCAGCATTGACAGCTAATAAATAATTGCACTAGAAGGGATTAAAGCTCTCAAACATCCATGCTGCTACCTGGTGAGTAGAGCAAAATCTCAAGTTTATTCCAGATCTCTTAGGTCCGGTTTTTCCATCGCCAATCAAATCAAATTTGGTCTCCAATTTACTGATCTCCGATCAAACTGATGTTCAGAATTAATCACTGTATTTCATTTTTCCATACATTTTTGATCTCCAATTACATGATCCACGATTTGTTGATTCGCCATCAACTGAGCCTACTTTATGCCAATCTGACTGGCTGAGAGTGACCCTGATTTGCAGTGCTGTGCTAAATTACCCAGCATGCACTGTGAGTGGATGCCATAGCCAGTGAACATCATCATAGCAACGATATCAACGATATCATCTGCTGTCAAAAATACATTCTATCGCAAATCAATATGAGAGCATCTATCCATTTAACTTCTTCAGAAAACAATACATGCAGTAAAAATTGACCAGTAGTGGTTCATTGACATGCCTGGAACTTCATTTTAATGCATGAACTGTAGTTCTGACTGGCGAAGTGAAGCGATGTTTCTAGCGTGAATAAGCAACAAACTGCAGATAGCCATGTTTGTTGTTTATTTGTCAATTATATAAAAAAACTGCAAACAATTCATTTAATGTTGTATAAGCGATGATGTAAAACAGCAAAAATCCAAAGTATAAGCATGAAGTAATGTATTAGCTTAGACATTTAATCTGTCCTCAGTAGCCAGATAAAAATGTCTAAGCTAATGCACAATGTTTGTGCTTACTACCGAAAATACTACAACAACAAAAACAACAGCAACAACTAATCCAACTACAACTATTACTACTACTAGACAACCCATCTGCTCACCGAAAAAGTAAAACAAAGCTGTGTAGTGTAAGGTATGATAAGTCCAACTATGATGCTTGACTAAGTACAAAAAATAAAAACAAATAAATAAGTAAACTGCTTGTTGTAGTACCTGCTTATGAAGATAGCAGATCCACTCCGCAAACTGACTTGCATTGGGTATGGTTGCTGACAGAAAGACATGGTGAACATTGTCAGGTAATAGGATTATAGTTTCCTCCCAGACCACCCCACGCTCTGCAAGCCAATTAGAAAATTACTTACACATGGATACATGCGACACAAACAAGCAAATGACGGCCAATCAGTAATTTCATATTTTCACCAGCTGTTCCACCGAGTCAAGAAAAATAAGAAAAACACCGCAAGACAGAGAGATGCCTAAAGAAGACTTGCGTGAATTGTGTAAAGATAGACCATCTCCATGAAGTAAATGATGGCCAATGTATGATTTTGTATTTCTCACTAACTCTATTTTTAGTCAAGCAATGCCTGGTAATCAAGAGCGATGTACTTAGCGAGATGGATTGCCGTGGAAAGATATCAACTTGAATACGACGTTTTCATCATTCTTAAAAACTTATCCTATATATTGACTTACGTGAATAAGAATCAAGCAGTGCGGATGTATAAGCAAGTAACTTTTCAAGTTGTGCACCAATTTTATGCTGCAAACTACACTAAAATAGTAAACAATGCTCCAAAATATACAACGCTTCTTCACCGCATGATGCCGAAGATAAAGTGCTTTATCATCACCAGCAAAGTTCCCACTCCGCAGGTGGGTCCAATCCATTACTTGGCAACTCAACTCCTCTCAGGCTGCCTATATAAAAAGAAGTAAGGGGCAAGGGGAAGGAGCAAGTACCTAAGGCCCGTAAGGACTCAAATGTCATGGTCGGGGTCATGTAGCACAGAAAGTGCCAAAGGGGTATGACAGACAAACAGACAAACAAACTTTCCGTGTGTTATAGTAAAATCACAAAACTGGAAAAGAAAGCCTATTTCAGTAAATAAATGCAAGAGTGAGTGAGTGAGTGAGTGAGTAGGGTTTAACGTCCCACCCGACACAGTATAGGTCATTTTGGGGACGGCCTTTCCAGGCAGAATGCACACAAACACATAATAATGGAACGGCAAGTTCAAACTTTACAATAAACGGAAAGTTTAACTGTTGCAGAAACGCAAAACGCAAAAATGAGCTTAACCGAAAATTGTAAGAACTCCATTATAGGCATGTATATGTAATTAAATTAATGGTAGCTCTAATAATCTTCCCTGTTATCCTCCAGACAGTCATCAATGTGATAATGCTGTCTATTGGAAGACAGGGGTCGAAGAGAAAATGTTACCTTTATCTCTCATGTAATGAATCTCGTCAAATATGACCCAGCCCACTTCTCTCATAATCTCCGATCCACGATACAGCATACTACGCAGGATCTGAAAAACACAATGTCAGTAATGTGACTGAATTATTGTTAAGTAAGAAAATAATGAAGCAAATTTACAAAGTACTCAATGTCAGGAAAAGTGTCGAAGAGCATTTTCTGAGCACAAAAAACATTCTGTATTGATACTACTTTGCAACCAGAATCTTGTATTAATTAACTGGAAACGCTTCTGATAAATTCTGCCTTCATTTACTTAACGAATAGCAATAATTGCTATTAACTATTAACTATTAATGTCACCATCTCTTCAAATTCAAAACAGGTTGGTTAATTAAAACCAAATTGCGTTATCTGAACAGATGAAAAATGCAAGAAAAAACTGGTAAATTTTAATCATATCAAAGTCTCAGCATGTTCTCAACCATCGTGTACTGCACCTGATACTGTAACGTAATCTAGAAGAGTGTCACGCACTCATGCCACATTAAATCCTATCATTATGAATTGATATATATATAGTAATACATGATATATGATAAATGCTATACCTCGGTTGTCATGACAAGCGCACTGGCTGTAGGATTAATCGTGACATCCCCAGTCATCAGCCCGACGTCCTGAAATTCCTCGTACAATTCCCGGTATTTCTGGTTGCTCAGTGCTTTGATTGGAGTCGTATAGATCACTCGCTGTTTGTCCCGCAATGACATCGCCACTGCGTACCTGGAACAGAATGGGCCGACTACCAAATTACTATCTCCATTACCCCTGAATATCTATCTGTTATGCTATGTTGTTATAATCACAACAGTCGCAATTTCTATGCAATCATAATCAAATATAGCAGTTGCGAAGGGGAACAAAACATGCTAGGTACATGTTTTCCTTCATAGAAACTCCAAGTTCACCCTAAAATGTAGTTAAATTATAATAACTAGCAAAGTACACGCCCTACAGGCTGGTTACTTTGCTAGTGAAATGAATGCATGCAAGAGTTTGAGAGGGGTTGTATGCAGTATGTGGTATGCGATCATAATAACGTGCAGAGGGCGCCACTGATCCAATTGCCAGCGTGAGCCGGCACACATCACATAAACTATGAAATTCATGGCCGGCCTTTAACTGGGACCTTTAAGTGCCGTCATTCACTGGATGTCGCCACACAGCTGAGCACTATAGGCCTACTGACGAACTTGACAGAATCAGTGGGAAAAGAAAACCCGGCAACTCAACCCCCGCCCCCTCAAGCTGCCTGTGGGGGCAGGTGGGAGGCAAGGTGGGAGGCACGTACCTAAGGCCCAAGGACTCAAATGCCATGTTCGGGGTCCGCGACCGTGCAACAGGGAAGACGCTAGAGGGGGCTGACAGACAGACAGATAGACAAACAGACAAACAGACTTTTCGCGCACTACCATAGTAAGACTTAAAATAATGTTTTTTTTGGTCAGTTTGTCTCTCTGGCATCAGGGTTGCTAGATCACTTGTTTTTCATCCCTCAAAATTTCACTAAAATGCACACAAAACTTTCTTAGTAATCCTGCTATCAAAGAGACAAAGTAACCACAAAAAAACATAACCTTAAGTTTATTATGATTTACTATCTTAATAATATTACTATTATTCATACATAGAAACAAACAGCTATTATATTAAGCACTTCATGGTTCTGGCTGGGCAGTTCCTATAGCACTGAGACAACAAATCAGCAGGATCGCCATCGTCAATCAAAAACCAATTAGCATGAAAGCAATAAAAGACAAAAAAGTGTGTAATAAGTGACGAAACTATGAAATTATTACAATGACAGGTTGTCTTACTCAGCAACAACAGTCTTGCCAGCAGACGTGTGGGCCGACACAAGTACAGACTGATTGTTCTCAAGACACAGCAGCGCCTCTTTCTGAAACGGGTCCAGGATGAATGGATATTCCTTGGGCGGCTTAACAGAGGAAACCACGAGTGGCACATACTCCATGCCGGGAGGAATGGCAACTTCATGCGTACATGCTTCAATGGTCTCCAGACGATGCACTTGGATCCGAGGCATCATCTCCGCAAGGCTACACAATTCCAAGGAGCAGCGTCATGGTTAAAATATCAGGCAGGGTAAAACAGACAGTTGCGATTTTCCGACAGACATACGAAGATTTCCAAGAAAACTTCAACAGACTGCAAATTTCCAACAGCAGACATTATAGGTGCTCAAAATTTGAACTTTGCTCTTTAATTTCCCCAAAATGGGGAGTATTCAGCCCCAAATTTTGCATTTGTGAACAAAAAAATTTAAACAAAACATTCTGACATTTTCTAACAGCCCATAATTTAAGAGGCAATTGTAATTGCCCCCCCCCTGCTCCCTGACCACGATACCACTGACTCCAAAAGCTAATCAAAAACTGAAAATCATTACTAAACAGAAAGCATTATGAATAGTGGATAACACCCCAGTAAAAGCAAAGCAGTGAAAAGATCATTGAGCTATTCAGTATGCTGTTTGATACAGAAACTTAAGCTATGCTGTCTAATTCTGATATTTTAACTCTTAAAACACAGAATTATGTTAAAAGCCATCTAGGCACACAATGCCAAAAATATGTATAATGCAAAAAAAACAAATTTTGAGCAACTGACGATAACAACAGCACTATAAAAATCATACAAATATTAGTAGCAAAACTAACCAACAACTTGTATATAAATACACAACTACTCCTAATAGATGCGGAAACTACCTGAGTTCATCGGTTACTTTCAACCGCTTGGAAGACTGTTCCTCGGCATCAAGCTGTTCTACATTGTCATTTGGTTTCTTCTGAACACTCGCTGCAAACTTCTTCATGAAATCACTGGTGCTGTTTCACAAAGTGGCAGAAATCAATACAGCTGGACAAATAATAATGAAACTATCGATAACTTAAGTAAACCAGCATGCACAGATGGTTTTTATGCGTGACAGCAGCTACTGCTGTTGTGCATCTTGGCCATCACAATTCTGTCTGTCTGTCCGCCCGTCTGTCCATCACACAGGTGGATCAGTCAAAAATGGTGCAAGGTAGGATCACCAAATCTTCACCGTCTGCTGCCTGGAAGACTCTACTTTCAGGAACCGTAAAACTTTCCCATAAATTCAAAAGAGGTCACCACGAACGAGGGCATTAAATGAGAGGGGGGTACAAAAAATTTGTGATTTTCAGCCATATTCAAATTCATGCATTGGATGTGGCATGCAATACTGAAATTCATACACTGGATATGGTGCTAGGCATCATATGCCGTCAAGTCTAAATGAAACATTGTTGTGAACTTAGATTTGGTTAGCACCGGGCCTTCGCACATGCATCGCTGTTGCACATTCCCCTTTGCATCATCTGGGCTTTTCTTGTTGTTTCTAGACCAATGAGCCACTAAACTCCAATACTGATTTCCATCCTGGTTAAGCTAGTACCTAAAAGTAAACTTGCAAGTACTGATGTGGCAGAATGTGACGAATAACAAGGCAAAGTGTCCCAATGACATTTAATTGGTCACGTAATCTTTGCTCATCCCAATTGTACCGCAATATGTTGGACTTGTAAATTACACTAGAAATTATATGTAGCACTATGAATAGTTTAGCACTTTCACACAAGTGGCACTATTTGGCAAAGAGTGAAGACTACTGAAGACTACAAAAAGCATGGCGTTATTGACCGTGCACATGCACGATCTGATGTCACACAGAAAATGTTATTGACTGTGCCAGAGCGCACGGCTATCCACTCAAATTGCGGTTAGGCCTAATTATGGTGCCTGCGCACAGTCCAAACTTCTGAACTCATTTATATGACATCTTGGGTAGTAGTATTATGTCATCTAAAAATGCACATCTTGGGTGATTCCTTAGGTGGCACGCTTTTGTAATAAGTCTAAATGTTGATATGATTCGAAACTAAAATATCAGCTGACCAGATTACTCAGTACTCACAATTGTTCTAACCAAAACAGCATCAACCATTTCTAAAGTTAGTTTTTTGCTCATAATTAACTAATAAAAAAACGTGAACATACAAGTGCCCATGCAACTCTTTGCCTACATGCCGTTGAAATGCGTGTGCGATCTGCGCATGGTAAATAACACTTTGTGACCGCATACAGACCATGCATGCACACGGAAAATATAATCATTGCTACCTAAAAGAGAGATTGTTTTCCATATTTTTCAGTTAAGAGTAAAATTAGGGTTATGTTTTCTGTAATTAGTGACACTTCTTTCACACTATGTCGGTAGCACTAAATACCGAAAGCAGCCAAAACCAACAAAAAATGTTTTCGGCAGTTTTCGGTATTTAGTGCCACTTGATTGCGCAGTCTCGCGTTTCAGCTGGAAACGAGGCGTTTTTACCGTTTATTGTCAGATTTATCGGAATTTCCGACGTTTTCATGATGTTTGGTTTTCGTGCCAGTAGCTCGTGGAGATTCCGATTCAGCCTGACGTCTTGACTTTGCAGCAGACGAACTGCTTTCATCAAAAACGTTGAATGGATCTTCGTCAAACATGACTGCGAACGTGACATGCGTCTTAATGGAAGTTTCTCGATTTCGAGTTCACAAAGTAACCAATTTTTGCATTCGCAGTAATCGCGGTACACTAGTCTGTCTGATCCACCGTGAATCAAGCGAATCGGAAATTTAATTTAACAACTTCAGCCATAAATTGAACACAATACAAATCAAAACAAACACACGCCTTTAGAAACGAAGAATATTTATTTATTTACACTGTACTGTTATACACATACAGTAAGTATGTAAAAAAGTAAGTAATGTCCTCGAAACTTTTGAAAGAACCAGAAGCCCACCTCGGACCGTTTAGCCATAATACATCCTTTACCGACAGACGACAAACAGACAGACGACAGCTAGACAGGCCGTGCCATAGGGCAGACCGTAAGCGCGACCAGTCCAAAAATCGTAGACCACCCACGAGTTCGCACGGACTATCTGGCGTCTCGTCTGGTTATACTTTTAACTGATCCCGGGTTGAAACCTGCAAACGCCCCCGCAGCATGTAGTAGCCACTCACTGCATTAAAGTCGCTTACACAGCGACGTAACCGAACTGAACTGAACAGTAAATAAACTGGCACGGTTCAGCTTTTGACGAACTGACTAATGCGCAGGCAAGACAAACTAATTGGTAATCGGTTGACGCGTACGTGTTCGTCGTCACGTGCGCCACCGACGCCGTTAGACGGTGCCTACTGTGATGCATTACTGTTCGGCCATTTGCCAGTTAGTCAAAAAACAAAACCACGTCAGTTCAGTTCAGTTTAGTTACTTCACTCTGCACGTGCTTTTACAGTCACATGATTATAGACACGGCCGACGAAGCAATGTTTGCAGCATAGATGTTAAAAAACATTAATTTGCAAATAAAAAAACATAAAAACATGTTTTTTTTCACTTTTATAAAAAAACATGTAAAACATGCATAAAAACATTGAACCACATTTTGCACAATAACATGTTAAAAACAAAAACCTGCCATTTATGAAGACTGAAGACCGAAATGTACTGAATGTTATTATGTAACCGTAATTATGGTACAGATCGAAAACAAAACTGAAAGCAACTTGGCCACGAGATATCCATCATATTTGTAATTTTTGTATGTTTGTTTTTAATAAGAACAAAAACGCGACGTTGAAAATAGAACAAAAACATTTAAAAGACATTAAAAAATAAAAAAACATAAAAAAAAAATTTCAAAAACATTATAATTTTTTTAAAAAAACATAAAAACATGTTTTTAAACTTTTATAAAAGAAAACGTCAAAAATGTTTTTAACATCTATGGTTTGCAGATTGCAGAGCCCAATGCGTTTATCAGCTAACCACAGTTTATATAGACAGCCAGCACTGTCAGCTACGGTCCACTTAGTCGTTCGTCGTGTTTTCGTAGTGATGAACGCGTAGGCCTATCGCTGATCGGATCCGCGTTTATTGATTTCCGTTCTAGCGGTGGAAATGGAATTGCGCGAGTCAGAAACGACGTCAATGATGACGTCACTGATCACGTGATGTGACTGACGTCACAATCGGCACAACATCTTCCGGCCGAGCGCGCACTGACTGCCAGTGCGATGCCATGAACGATGAGTTATTGCAGGCGCAAGCAGTCGCAGAATGGGAGTCGATCGCGTCCGAAAGCCTGCTTGGGAGCAGAAAATGTTATTATGACGACCTGATTTTTGCAACATATATCGTATTTCCAACAAAAGTCGAAATAAGCCACTCAGCACATGACTGAAATAACTCTCAGAAAATACTAGCAAGCGACGACGACAAAATAACTTCTGAAAGCAATGCGATCGCGAAGTAGGCCTACAAAGTTGAGGTCGATTTTCACCGGAAAATGATCCAATTTTGTCTCACGTGCTTTCTGCGAAATAATAATTATGACGAAACGTAAGCCTACTGAGCGTACTAGAAAACTTTTCAAGTAGGCGCTCAAAAAGTTGACAGTGTTTACTTACTTACTTACTTACTTACTTACAGCTTACTTACTAATATCGACCTGATGTAGTTCTATGCGTTTGCTCGGGGTCAGTTGCAGGAAGCTCTGGGATCGATGTTGCCAAGCACGACGATGGCATGCACCGGATCGTAAAGTCAGGACAGACAGTAAAACACGAAGGAAATCCCGTGGGGGGATTTCCACTATATACGTCACTGGGTGGGGTCGGGTCCCTACTTTGAATTCCGGACGGCGACATTCCTTGATACGGTGGTCAGCGGTTTTCGGCGACGGCGCGTGAGGCTTATCTCGGACGGTCGAATGCGCGACGGCGTCCAACATCTGTCGAACAAAGTGCAGATCAATGGCGTAGTCAGACATTTGAATTGGAGAAAGGGGTGCTTTTTCTTTACCTTTCGCTTCCCTCACCTATATTTCCTTCTCTTTCCTTTCTTCTTTTCCTTTCCTTTTTTGTCTTCCTTGTCCGACTCCTCTTCCTTTCCTCTCTCTTTCTTTTTCGTTTTTTCCATTTCTTTTCTTCGCCCTTTTCCCCTTCCTTTCTCCTTTCCCTGCTCTCTTTCCCTCTCTTTAAAAGTAGGATCCCTAAAGTCCAACTAAAGGGTCTGAGGAACGCCATGAAATCGAAGTTGGTGCGTTATAGCTTTAAAAAATGAGATCTGCTGGCAACCAACAATTTTAACCCTTTCCGATAGACCTAACCAAAATGAGTGACCAAATTCAGTGCAGTTTCTACGTGTGCTCATATCTTGTCTGGGAGACTGCGGGTCTGAGCCCCTGGGTTCCATTGTCTGCGGCGTCCAGCATCTGTCGAAGTCGAACGAAGCGTTGGTGCGATCAGTATGGCTATAGTGGCTATCGCAATGCGCGACCATCAATCGCGCGCCGCCTAATTGCCAACTAGATACGACGCCGCGACGGCTGCAGCAGCAGCAGCTGCAGCAGCAGAAGCAGAAGCATCAGATTTGCCGGCGAACTGCAGCAGTGGTGGCGCCGCCACGCGAGACCAAACGAAAGATAATCGCGCCAATAAAACACATCGCGCCGGCGAATGAGCGTATAGGCCCGCCCTACTAGGCTACATGAGTGGACCTAGGATACTTGTTCCGCATTCACTCGGTCTGGGTGGTCTAGATATTCATATGTTGCTGAGGCAACAGCCGTGACGCGTACGGAGATGTATTACTATTGTTCGTCGCTGCTGACGAATCAGGGAGAATCATTCTGCATGAATAATGTCAGTACGCAAGCAGTTCTATGACAGTTGTAGGGAAAAGACTGTACGCCACTCACGGTTATATAGCGATCGGATCTTTTTTCTCCTTCCTCTTCTGAAAAATTCGGTTGCTGCGTCCGTATTAAGCTACACCGTTTGTCAAAATAACTGTCAGTGTTTTTCTTGCTTTTTTGAGTAACTTTGTGAAACATCGGTCGATGAGAAGAAACTTGATGTAAACGACTAAATGGTTGCTCACCTTAGCTTAATACTACTTCGAAGTGCCCTTGGGCATGTTTAGTTTTAACATCGGGAGTTTTGAGCCACTGACTTTTGACTGCATCTTTCACGAAAACTCGGTCTTTTTCTCTGCTGGCTTTGTTGACTGTGCTGAACGCGACGAATTCAAACTGACAACGTAGTATTGAAAACACGTCAGAAGCGATGACTCGGTAAATTCGTGTCACGCATATATAACGGCCGACGTCGCGCCGCATCAAATATTTAACGCCACCGGAGAAAAACACAATTGTCAACATCCATTTGTTCAAGAAGACCCGAATGCCATTAATATTCATGAGTCTACGGGCGTAGCCTATAGCCTCTCGTTTTTAGGTTTCGAGCGCAAACGTGGGTCGAGGAAAAAACATTAGCGACGCTGATGCCAGATCCACTGGAGGGAAAAGGAACCCAGCTGTCGCTACGGTGGGCCGACCATGCAGCTTACATCCAAAGGCCAGCGACCGACCTCCGGTCGCAGAAAAAAACGATTTCCTAGAGTAACTACAGTCCCATACACACTATGGTGACGCTGCTATATCGAAAGCTACAATGGACGCTAAGATATACGATACCGCATTTCGGCGCACGTAAGTGATGGCTGTAAGTATCAACTTTGCATTTAAAATTGCGGCCAAACCGCTGCAGATAGAGACATGGTTACAATTTGCCAGGCGGTAGGAACTCGTCATATCGCCCTATAAAACGGTACCATCGCCTACCCTCTGCAACGTATCGTTTAGCCACAATGCATGCGTTACAGACAGACAGACGACAAAACGTACTCAAGGTTCGGTCGGTCAAAAGCGTAGTCCCGTGGTACATTGTATATACTGCGAGCGCTGCAAGATTCCTATAATCAGATCTGTCAAGACTGCCACGTAATGCGAAACTATCGTGGAATGATGTTGGTTTTTGGGCATCACATCTACTTCGCCACACAGTCTCAGGATTATTACGTCCGCCAAAAGAAGGAAGAGGTCATGTTTTCACTCGTGTCTGTCTGTCTGTCTGTTTGTCTGTTGTCCGAAAATTTAGTTCACAACTTATGAACAGAATGATTTCGGTAAACTTTTTTGAAGGTTATGGTTTCGTGACCCGAAGAAAACAATCGATTAGATTTAGCATTGATCCGGATATTACCTGCCCATAACGATAAACGAGACATTTCAAGAATTACGAGCAAAGTAGATTTTCTCGCGCGTCATACCGGCGCCGGTAGAAATTATACAAAGCAACAGAAATGAAATTAACTGATCAGAACTGAGATGCCAGTTTTGTTCAGTTGCGTTGCACATACTGCAGAATTAAAGCGAACGAACTAGCAAGCAGTTTAGTCAAGAAGCGTCAGAACTTAGCCGAAATAAAATGAAACGATATAACATGAAAAGACATAAACTCAAATGTAAGCCGGACGTTGCAGCTAATTTATTTCAGGTTATTTTACTTCAGTTCGGTTCAGATCTTCGTACGCTCCTTCAAGGTCGTTTCGTTCGCTCTGTATACGCGCCTTTAGATGCGTGCTTGGAGTCTGGTGGTGACGTAATAGACTGCAGCGTGCGCAGCTGATGCAAAGCGTCTGATCACATCCTTAGACGAGTGTCGACAGAGCACTTTTCTCAACAGGCTAACAAAGTTACAGACATACCAAGGTTGGGAAAGAAATCTCCATGACGGATAACGATTCCTTTCCTCGATTCTCATCGCTGTCATTTTCTTTCTTCTTTATCCTTTCCTTTTTGCTTTCTTTCATTCCGCTTTTCTCTTTTCCTTTTTCTGCTTTCCAGAAGGTGAAGTTGGACAGTATGTATACTAGATGCTGCACTGCTAAAGTCGAATGGTTAAGCGAGTACGCAGTACGATCTTATACCATTCCGGACAGTGCGATATCGTACTTAAACCACGTTCATAGCGTGTTAAAAGTTACTTTAACGATATGCGTTATATATAAATTTGCATTTTACTTATTTACTTGTACTTACCATTACAGATTACGCGGTTTTACTATTTCGTTTTACGACGCACGAATGCAGTCGAAAGTTGCGAAAAACGTAGAACCGCAAGCTGAGTGTGGTTTTTACGCGCGAAAGCAGCTACTGCTTTCAGCGCGTCTTAGCCATCGCAATAATCTGTCCGTCCGTCTGCCTGTCTGTCTGTCTGTCACACGGGTGGATCAGTCAAAAACGGTGCAAGCTAGGATCACCAAATCTTCACCGTCGGCTGCACGGAACTATCATTATGTGATCCAGATAGAGAGAGGGGGTGGTCAAAATTTGCGATTTTTGGCCTATAACTCGTTGTATCTCAGTAACGGTGTGAGATAAAGCCTAGGTTACTATTAATCACTAATAGGAAGTCGTACACTGGCTCTCGACTGGCGCCGAATTCAATGACTTTGAATGACCTTAAACGCCGAAGTAGGGGGTTTTATAATTTTTTTTGCGATTTCGTGCTGCGACACAAGTCTATATCATTCACAAGGTGGCGCCACGAAACTATCGTTATGCGATCCAGATAGAGAATTTGGTATTCTTATATTAACTTATCGTGAACACCCCGATTTTCAGCTAAACTACTGAATCGGAACTGATATAGGCTTGCGCGCATCTCGTGAGCATTAGCTCAGATTTCTTGTAAATTAAGTTGACGTTGCTACAGACAGTGCGTACAAGGTCAATTAATTGGGTGCTTGGAACTTTGGACGCTTGCTATTTGCTGATGACGTAACTGTGTGCAGCGTGCGCAGCCGACTGAGCCGATCACATCCTTAAAGGAGTGTCGATATAGCACTTCTATCAACAAGCTTATACTGACGACTTTGCGTTCCAAGGTTGGGAAAGAAAACTGCACGAGTGAGAACGATTTCTTTCCTCGATACCATTCCCAACCCGTATCCCTTTCAGTCCTTTCCTTTCCTTCACCCTTTCATTTCAAGCAAACTCGGATAAAATCGCTTTTCCCACAAGTCCCGAATTCGCTTTTTATTTTCTGCTGCTGGCGCTTGCAGCACGAATGGGCGTAGTCTGCTGACATACAGTTCTGCTGAACGTACAGCACGTGCACTTGATGCGACTGACACGCGAAACGACTTTAAAATAAAAATATAATGCGCCAAGACCGTGGTTACACGTAAAACAAAAAAAAACATTTTTGCGCTTACTTTGCGTGTAATCAAGTCTACAGCATCTAAAACAAAACACTTAAAAACATGTTTAAAATGTTTTGTGTCGCATGTAACTACGCCGTATTTACAAACCATAGATGTAAAAAAAGTTCCAAAAATATATATAAAAAAACGTTAAAAACGTAAAAACGTGGAAAAAAAACGTTCGAAAACGTTGACAAAAAGTTAGCCTTAATTTGTTCTACTTCTTGCTTGAAACCTAATGCTGTAATTGCAGTACAGCTAGAACTAAAGAAAGAGATAAAATTTTATTCAATTTCAATTCAACCGTGTAGTCATGAGACCACGTATCGCTAGACTAAATAAGTAAACTACCATCACTATGGCCTATTAATTCGTTTGTGTGGCTTTAAAAGCCCTTCTCGACGTTCTCGGTAGAATTTTCAAATTTTGATGAACATTTTTTAAA